>OLGE01001527.1_pt1 | contig 23435 bp, 19 predicted proteins | sample 1605151 | NCBI WGS metagenome assembly OLGE01 (sample SAMEA3888912, study PRJEB22519) | human gut metagenome | biome: human gut; feature: human-associated habitat; material: faeces | place: Denmark | collected 2010
CATTGACCGTGCACTTGAGCGTCTCGGAAAGCTTGAGAGCCAGGGCGACGGCGGAATAGGCGTCGTTGCACTGTCCGCAGTCGAGAAGCCTCGGGAACGGTCCGATCTTGCCGAGATCGAGGGTGTTGAAACGGTATTTGCCGCAGGCCAGGGTAAGAACCAGAGTGTCCTTCGGGGTCTGCTGTACGAATTCAGTGTAGTACTTGCGGGCGGGGCGGATGCCATCGCAGCCACCCACGAGGAACACATGACGGACAGCGCCGGACTTCACGGCATCAAGGATGGCGGGCACAGCGTCGAGGAGGGTCTTACGGCCGAAACCGACGGTGATTTCCTTTCCTTCCTCGTCTTCGGCGAAGCCGGGAAGCTCAAGGGCCTTTTCGATGAGCGGGGAGAAATCATTGTTCTTGATGTGGCGGCAGCCAGGCCATTCCACGATATCAGTGGTGAAAATCTTATCGGAATACGTCTTCGGATCCTGGATGCAGTTCGTGGTGAAAACCACGGCGCCGGGGAAGTCAGGCAGTTCCTTCTGCTGATTCTGCCAGGCCGTGCCAAAGTTGCCCGCGAAATGAGGGAAAGCCTTCAGCTTCGGATAAGCGTGGGCGGGGAGCATCTCGCCGTGGGTGTACACGTTGATGCCCTTCCCTTCGGTCTGCTTCAGAATCTCATAGAGATCCGGGAGGTCATGGCCGGAAACGAGAATGCAGTGGCCCTTGCGGTGCCCGGTGGAAACGGTGGTCGGTTCGGGATCGCCGAAGGTCTCCGTATTGCCGGCGTCAAGAAGCTGCATAGCGCGCACGTTGGCCTTGCCGCAGTCGAGAGCGAGCCCCAGCCAATCGTTAAGGCCGCGGTTCGTGCCATCATCCGCGGCAGCGGTGAGCAGACGGCACATATCGAGCACCATGTCATGGTCACGCTTCCCGAGACGGGCGGCATGATAGGCGTACGCGGAAACGCCCTTGAGGCCGAAGAGGATAATCTGCATGGCGGAGCGCACATCGGCGTCTTCAGCAAACTTGTCGGGAGACGGGGCGGTGGCGAGCAGCTTCTCTGTCTCGGCGGCCGTATCGGAGGTCACACCCTTCAGCGCATTCCTCTCATCCAGGACCTGGCCGATGAGCTTCTTCAGGGAAACGGCATCGAAGTTGACATTGGTCAGCGTTGAGAAAAGTCCGGCCAGGAGCAAATCGTCCGCCTTCTGGTCAGCCTTCCCGGATTTGAGAATCTCAGCCGCGAGGAGGCGCAGGCTCTGAACAAGGGCGTCCTGAGCGCCGGCCACAATATCGAGCTTGCCGCAGACACCTCTGATGGTGCAGCCGGTTCCTTTGGCGGTCTGTTCACACTGATTGCAGAACATAATCATACTCCTTAGGAAAGAGATTAAGGGATCCCACCCCTGAAATGTTTTATCTGTGGGAGAAGTTATACCTGCATGGCAGGCTCGGGCATGTGATCAATGTCAAGCAGGCGTCATTTTTTCCCACATGTTCCTCCGGCGGGATTTGCCCCTTGTATTTCATTTTGCCGGATGAAAAAAGCGAAAAAATGCCAGGATGGGAATATTTTGATCCCGGAGACCTCCCCCTGGGAGAGCACATTCTGCAGAAATGAATCACACTGCTCCTCCCCGCCGGGCCGCGCGGGTACGAATGGTTCAGCGTTTCTTACACACACGCACGATCACATGCACACCGGGAATTTCCCAGAAGGCGGTCTCCGGCAGTGCGTTTCTTTCGCCCGTGCGCTCCCGCTGGCCACAGTCCGGATTTCATGAGCGTCTTTCAATCACGGGCTGAGAAAACGATGGCGTTCTTCCCGGAGCAGCCACGCTCCGCTACCCTTCCCTGAAAACGGAAAAGGACGCCATGGACCTGAGGAGCCTGGAGAAGGCTCCGCCACAGGAGAAGGAAGAAAATACATGTACCAGTGTCGATAACAGAACGGACGAACGTCTGCCATCTGAAGTTCCTGATTCTGTGCCCTGCCTCTCCCTCTCATGAACTGCGGCACCGCTTCCGGCCAGAAAGCCATTGGGAGACACTGTCCGCCATATCGGCAGCGCATCATGAATCGCGATATTCGGAGAAGGTGGAAAATTTTTCGGGAAATTTTTCCTTTTCATACCAAAAGACGTGGCAATGCTGGGAAAAAAACATACATTTCTGTTACGCGGAGGACACTGGGAATCTGTTTCCAGTGTCCTCCGCGAGTGCCAATACCAAGGAGTACAGTCTTGGGAATTTCATTTCGCGAAAAACTCTCTTCAGCATCGAAAAAGCTGCGTGAGGCTGCCGGAGACGTGCGCGGGAAAGCCGCACCCCTCAGGGAGAAGCTTACTTCCCTGCACGTGAAAGGAATACATAAGGAAAACGCGGGAGCGGCTGACGCAGACGCGGAACAGGGAACGGCGGAAACGAAAAGCACGTCCGGACGTTTCCATATGCCGCATTTCCCCTTCACAGGCAGAAAACCCGGAGAGCCTGAGAGCCCTGCATCAGCCCAGAGCGCCGCTTCCGGCGCAGCGCCGGAAGAAAAAACGGCCACTCAGCCCAAAGCCGGCACTGAGCAGAAGGACGGAGAAATCACAGGCCGTATGAAATGGGTAGCAAATCCGCTGAAGAGCGGCTGGGACGCCCTCTCCGACAAAATGCCGCCCAAAGAAAAAGTTGAAGAAAAAATGGACCGGGCCGGGTCGTTTCTGAAGAAACAGGCTGGAATCCTCGCGGCCAACCTGCCCCGCAGAGAAGACTTTTCTGAAGCCTTCAGCCGGGCCGGCGAGAAAGCCAGGGAGGGATTCAGGGCTGTATCCGGCAAAATCCGCTCCGCTAGCGCGAAAAACGGGGAGGAGCAGAGCGGTCCTTCTCTCAGAGAGCGCGTCGATGAACTCAGAGATATCCTCTATATAAAAAAGAAGAAAAGCCGGCCTGAGGAGAAGGACGTTCCCGGAACGTCCGGCACATCTGCTGACGGAACCACGCAGTCCGCGGAGACCGGGAGGAACGTGGAGAAGGGAGCCGCCCCTGAAGGGGGACAGCCCACGGCTGAACAGCAGGAAGCCGAGCTCGGCCGTCTGAAATGGGTGGCCAATCCGCTGAAGTACGGCTGGCAGGCCGTCACGAAGAAGATTCCCCACGGTGAAGACGTCAGCGCGGCAGCACAGAAGGCCGGCCAGCTCCTTAAGGAAGGATCCTCATCTGTCTCCGCGGCAGCTGAAAGAATCTGCGAAAACAGGAAGGTGGCGGCAGCCTGCAGAACCGTCGCTGACAAGGCCAGAGAGGGCCTGCGCAATGTGGAAGGCCGCATTCCGCTGCTGAAAAAATTTCAAAATAAAAAGCAGGACGGACAGAGTTCCGGTCCCAGCGCCGAGGACATCTGGCTTCTCGGGAAATCTGAGGTTACGTCGTCTCCGGCAAAGGAAGAGACAGCTACCCCCGGGCAGACTCCGGGAAGCGATGTCATCGAGGCGGATTCTCTTCTCATAACAGAGCAGCCCTCGAACAACGTTTCCTCCGGCAAAGCGCAGGATCAAACCGCGCCGGAGCCCATAGCAGAGTCCGTGTCTGAGGTGACACCGGCCGAATCCGCTCAGCCTGAGAAAGAAGCCGCCCCGACGCAGGACGCGGCTGAAACCGTGGCTGAAGCCGCGCCTTCCGAATCCGCTCAGCCGGAAGAAGAAGCCGCAGGCGGTCACCAGGCAGCAGAAACCGCGCCGGAGGAGAAGCCTGAATCCTCCGACTCAGGAAAGGAAGCCGCGCCAGGCTTTTTCGGCCGTCTGAAAAACCGCGTCAGCGGCAGGGCGAAGCATCTGAAACCTGTACGCGAGGTTGTGGGATATACGGCCGGGCAAGCCGGCAGCATCGTGAAAGAAGAACTGGGAGCCGTGGCTGACAGGCTTCCCGACAGGGAGGCCATCGCCGGTGCCATGAAGGGAGCCGTCCGGGACGCGAGAGAAAAACTCTCTTCCGCCGCGGAGGGGCTGAAGAAAAAGGCCGGAGACGCGGCGGACATCAATTTCGCCGAAAAAGCCAGAGAAGGAGCCGGTTTCCTCAGAGGCAGGTTCCGTTCTCTCAGAGAAAAAATCCATCCGGCGGAAGAGATCAGAAAATCTGCCGAAGCGGCGGGGAACAGGATCAGGAACGCCGCGGGCAGGGCTGAAGAGGACATCAGGGAAGCCGCTGAACGCATTCCTTCCGGCGAGACCGTACGGGAGAATGTGAGAGGCGTGCTCGGCCGGATGGGTTCTCTTCAGGAGAAACTCCGCAGGAAACCGGCTGCTCCCTATCAGTCCGGCAACAGGGGCATCCAGGCCATAGGACGGCTGGCCAGGGGCATCAGCCATGGCGCCGCTGATCTCGCGGACATGAGCCACGCGCTCGGTTCCATGGCCGCCAACGGCCTCACCAACAAAGCCGCCCTTCCCGCCCTTGAGGGGCTGCTGAATCAGACCTTCCGGCATTACGGCAAGGTGAGGAGTATCGAATTCAGGGATGGCACGCTGGCGCTCGGGATGAAGATCTCGGGTATCCGTGAGATTGTGCCCGTTTCTGTCGGCACCGTCATAATGAGCCCTGATGGCAGAACGCTCTCCTTCAGCGACTTTGCCAGCACAGTTCCTGCCGTCGCCAGAGGGCTCGAACTCCTTGCCGTGGAGAACGGACCTGTCTCCGTCGCCGATGGGAAAACGGCCGCAGTGCTGCGCAGCGCCCGCTGGCTCGGCCTCATCAATACACAGAAAGGGAGGAAGTGATGTTTGCCACCCTCAGGGAAATCACCGCACGGAAGTCCCTCATTCCAGCCTGCAACCTGCGGCTTGAGGAGTACGGCTGCCGGATAACGAAAATGAAAATCGACCCGGACGGCATCCGGGCCTGGCTGAAGTTCGATGGCCTTTCCGGAGCCCTCGGCGTGCGTACCACTGACATATCCCTTTCCGATGACGCGGGCCATATCAGTTTTGGCCAGTTTGACACGACAGTGCCCCTGGCTACGAAAATCCTGCACACAGCCTTCAGGGCCCCCATTCCCGTGAATCCGGAATACGCCCCGGTGCTGCGCTTCGGCAAAAACCGCACCTTCGGCAATTTCCTTTCCGAACTCGGTCTCTCCATACGCTGCATGCGCGCCTCATCCATCATCCTCATTCTGACTCTGCTCGGCCTTGCCGCCGCTGCAGGATGGTACATCTGGCGTTACCATATCTAAGGTTTTTATCTTAACCCACCAGAAGACTCCTTCCTCTTAGGTGGGAGATGAATGGTGGGTGGCTGAGTGGGCTCGATGCCCATGAAAGCCACAATTCACGTAGATGGTCTAGCTAATATGTCTTTGTTTGGTATATAATTAGCATATAAAAAAGGAGGTGAACAAGATGTATCTAACTCAATCAAATGTCATAAGAGGTCTTTCCAAAGAAGAATATTCCATCCTGCGGGAAACGTGCCAATATAGCAACAATATCTACAACGTGGCTCTCTATAATATCAGGCAATACTATTTCCAAGATAAAAAGTTTCTGAAATACGAGGAGAACTACCATGTCTGCAAATAAAATGAAAACTATGGCCTGTTACAGGCCGGCGTATCTCAACAGACATTGAAGGTTGCTGACCGCAGCTTCAAATCATTCTTCAATCTCATAAAGAAAGCAAAATCAGGTGAATATCGCTTCAAGGACATCAAGATGCCCCGCTATCGGGGAAAAGGCGGTATGTTCAACCTGTTCCTGTCCACCAATGCCATAAATATCAAGAATGGATTTCTGACTGTGCCTATGAGCAGGAAGTTCTCCAAGCTGCATGGTGGCAGGCAAGTCAAGATTCCATTTCCTGAAAGGCTTGAAAACAAGACCATCAAGGAAGTCCGTATCTGCCCCATATATCATGGCAGATATTTCAAGATTCAGTATTGCTATCTCCAAGAGGAAGAACCTCAGGACGTTTCCGTCGACAATGTGCCTGCTATCGACATCGGCCTTGAAAATCTGGCAGCATGTGTAACTAATACCGGGACGGCGTTCATCATGGACGGGCGTAAACTGAAATCTATTAACCAGTATTGGAATAAGCAGAAAGCCTATTACCAAGGCATAGCCGACAAACAGAGGCAGAAGAAAACGCACAGGCTTAATGCCTTGGCCAGGAAACGCAATAACCGGACACAGGACTACATCCGCAAGGTTGCCCGCTACATCATCAACTACTGCATTGAGCACCACATCGGAACCGTAGTATGCGGCTACAATGGTGACTTCAAGCGCAGTATGAATCTTGGTAAGATTACCAACCAGCAGTTCACACAAATCAGCTTCGGCAGCCTGCGTGAAACATTGGAAGGGCTTTGCGGGCGTTACGGCATGAGGTACATCGGGCAGGAAGAATCTTACACCTCCAAGGCAAGCTGCCTGGACTTGGACGATATTCCTGTCTACAATCCGGGACAGCCGTATACTGGAGCCTTCAGCGGAAAACGTGTCCATCGTGGACTGTACCAGTTTGCTGATGGCAGGATTGCTAACGCCGACGTAAACGGTGCAGCCAACATACTCAGAAAAAGTAAGCAGAACTTCGACTTCGAGGAACTGTGTAAAGGGCTTTTGGGCAGCCCCTTGAGAATAAGGGTATCCTGACAACTAACTCCCTCGGGATATGTTGTCAGGCGTTAGTCCGTGTATCAAACTTCTCAAGAATCTCCCGCTTCTATAAGCGGGAGAGGTTCAATGGACAGCCATATTTCCGTCCGGAGAGCCGTTCAGCTGTGTGCAATATCCCCTGCGTATTGCGCCATCCGGACGGAACGAGAAGGGATGGAACCCCGCTCACTATTCTCCATGAAGCATCCACCGGCGGCCAGCTCTGCGGAACTTTGCGCCACAGCCCCACGGGGCTCAAAAAAAGGACTGCCGCGAATCTTTCACACGGCAGTCCCTCTTTTTTCTTTCAGCGGATTCAGGAAGATTCAGAAGAATTCCCGGAACCGGCTCTTCCAGCCGGACGGAACAGGGCCGGTTCCTTCTTCAGCAGGCTTTCGATAAGCTGCGCACAGTCCACATGGTACGCGCCCGACTGCACAAGCTTTTCCAGCTTGCGCACCCGCTGAAGACGAAGTCCGGCGTCCCCGGCAGGGCGATGTCCCCGGAGCCCGGCTGCAGCTCCAGCCACAGCAGCATCTGAATCATATTTCCCTGTATGCATACACGTTATCCGCAGTCAGGACGCCTTTTATAGGACGGGAAAAGACCCAACCCCTGTTTCCGTCATTTACCCCTCTGTTCGTCCCGCATACAGGAAAACTTTAGGGGCAGTCCGCAAAAGCGGATCAGACAAGGCCTGCTTCCCTGGCAATCTGCAGACAGAGATCAGCCTTATTCAGGGAATACAGGTGGATACCCGGCGCTCCACCAACGAGAAGCCTTGTGATCTGCTGCACGGCATAGTCAATGCCGACTCTGCGCACCTCATCGTTGCCGCCACGCCTGTCTGCATCCTCGAGTTCGAGAAACATTCTGGCAGGAATGGAGGCTCCACACATGGAAAGTACCCGCCTCAGAGACTTGAAACTCTGAATTGGAAGGATACCCGGAATCACCGGGCAGTCACAACCATGATCACGGAGCCAGCCCACGAGCTCAAAATAGGAACGCGCGTCAAAGAAGAGCTGTGTCACCACAAAATCCCCTCCTGCCTGAATCTTACGCAGAAGGTAAGAGCGATCCTCCTCATAGGAAACGGACTCAGGATGCGGACACGGGTAGCCGGCCACGCCTATGGAAAAATCAGGCTGCTGCCTATGAATATAGGACACAAGATCGGAAGCGTGACGGAAGGGACCGTCCCACGAAAAAGGTTTGTCCTTCGGCGGATCTCCCCGCAGGGCCAGAATATTGTTCACTCCGGCCTCACGCAGATCGTACATATAATTCATCAGCCTGAGAGGTGAAGCACCGACACACGTCAGGTGGCTCATAACGGTAAGCCCCATGCCGGCGAGGGCCTTCGCAACGCTGAGCGTGCGTCCCTGCTTGCTGCCACCAGCACCATAGGTCACCGAGGCGAAAAGGGGAGAAGCACCCGCAAGCTTTTCTGCCACATTGTAGAAAGCGGGAAGTTCCGAATCATCCGAGGGCGGAAAGAATTCGAAGGAAATACATGGTTTTTTCAGATCTTTGAGAGCATTGCCAATTTTCATATCTGCTTTCCCGTAACGCTCTGTCCCGGATGGAGACAAGCATTGCAAACTGTTTCTGAGCGGCACCATCGTCACCCGCCCCGGTACGGACTGTTTTTCCAGCCTTTTCCCAAAGGTAGGGCAGGAACCCCGATCGCGCAACCCGGGTTTGCGCAGTGGCGGCCTTATTTGATTGGTGATATGTATATATCTTTATATCAATATATACAAATATATTTCTAATAATTTTCCCGGAACGTCCGATTTCCGCATCCTATATCTCACGGCTCTCTCCCCTCATATTTAAAGCACTCCATTAAGGAATACCCGCTGCCGCCATCGCATGGAAAGAGGCTCTCTTTCTTGCCAAAAATATACAATATCTTTAGGCTGTTGCCATGAGAATACGCAACCTGCTCCATAAAACCGCTGTTCTCTGCGGAATTCTGGCGCCACTTCTGTGTGCGTTTATTCTCTATCTCTGGCTCCACAATCCCACGCCTTCTCCTGCATCATACGGAGGACTCTCCTTCCTCTCTCCAAGTGTGAATTCCACGATACACCGGCTCAGAGTGGGCATCGGTGACTTTCTGGACTCCGTCACCTCGTCCAGTGCAGGGATGCCTTCCATGCATGATAAGCCGCTGGATAACAGCCGGACATCCCAGCCGGACGACGCCACAGCCCTAAAGCCGGACGAACCGGACTCTGCTGCCCAGACTAATACCACCGACAGGACGAAAAACCTGCCTCATGACCAGGGCATGGCACTGCTGGAACCCGGTCTTGAATACGGAGAATTTGTCACGGACGGCGGATCAAAACACATCACCGCTGTCCGCATAAACCCCGAGAACTTCGATCTCCTCCTGTGTTCCAGTCTCCGGGAAGATTCCCAGCCGCGCACCCTTGGCGAATGGGGTGAAAAATTCAATCTCTCTGCAGCCATCAACGCAAGTATGTACCTGCCTGACGGCCTGAAGAGCACAGGCTACATGCGTAGCGGAACCTATATCAACAACGGACGCATAGTTGGCCGCTTCGGCGCTTTTCTCACCGCCGGCCCGGACACACCGAACCTGCCCCGGGCAGCCATCATCGAGAAGGATGACCCTGACTGGAAGGAAAAAATTTCTCACTACCGTATGGTCGTCCAGAATTACCGGATGATCAATTCCCAGCGCCGCATACTCTGGTCACCGGGGGGGCCGCTGTACTCCATCTCCGCCATAGCCCAGGACGGAAAGGGACGGATCCTGTTTCTTCACAGCCGTGACCGCATTGAGGCCTATGTTTTCGCCCAGCAGCTTCTCCAGCTTCCCTTAGACATCCACACTGTCATGTATGTGGAGGGCGGATCCCAGGCCGGTCTGCTCATCCATTCTGAAGCGCTGAGCAGAGAAGTTCAGGGGCGGAGTGCCGCGTATTTCATTACCGGACGACTCAGAGTCCGCCTGCCAAATGTCATCGGAGCCAGAAGGCACATTACTATCCCTTCGCCCGGGCCGGAGGAAGGTGCACCCGTTCAGGCCAAAGGCCTTCAGAAAAATGATCCGAACCCGGTTCCCGAGATTGAAGAGCTCTTCCTTCCCCCTGATAATGATCTGACTTCTTATTAAGAAAAATTATTAATAAACTCTCTAAAAGCCTTTACTTTCTTGGGATCAGTCTATACAAGTATTAAACCCGACGGGACCCGCCGGGGTTTCTGAACACATTTCCGGAGGATGAAACCGTGCCCCAGAAATTAGAAATCTACAAATGCAACCGTTGCGGCAACATTATTGAAATCTATCAGGCCGGGCAGTGCGTTCCTACCTGCTGCGGCGAGCCCATGAAGCTCATGAAAGAAGGCGCCACTGACGGTGCTCTTGAGAAGCATGTTCCCGTCATCACCAAGATCGATGGCGGATATAAAGTCTCCGTGGGCTCTGTCGCCCATCCCATGGAAGAAAAACACTACATCCAGTGGATCGAACTCATCGCCGGCAACCAGAGCCTGACCTGTTTCCTGCAGCCCGGTGACAAGCCCGAGGCCGTCTTCATGACCGATGCCGGCAAGGTAACCGCCAGGGCTTACTGCAACCTGCACGGACACTGGAAGAGCGAAAACTAGCCCTTCAGGCTGCTGAGGCAGCCTTCCCCAATCGGCTGATATATCCAAACTTTTTTCCCGGCTGCCTTCTCTGGCTTCCGGAAACCTCATGAGGAGTCAATTATGGATAAATACGAATGCAGCGTCTGCGGTTACGTTTATGATCCCGCCGAAAACGACAACGTTCCTTTCGACAAGCTGCCTGATGACTGGGTCTGCCCCGTCTGCGGCGCCGGCAAGGACGAATTCACCAAGGTTGAGGACTAATCTTTCATGATTGTAAACCGCCGGCCTTAATACGCCGGCGGTTTTTGCGTTTATTTGCGCGTACAGAACCGCGGAGGGTTTATGAACGCTGTCGAAATTCTTAAAGATATCTACTGGGTCGGATGCGTCGACTACGATCATTACGACTTTCACGGCTATTCCAAGAGCCCAGAAGGCACTACGTACAACGCCTATTTTATCAAGGATGAAAAAAACACCCTTATTGATACCGTAGCTCCCGGGAAGGCCGGCACGCTTCTCTGCCGCCTCGGCCACGTCATTAAGCCCGAACAGGTCGACTACCTGGTCATCAACCACATGGAACTCGACCATGAAGGCTCTCTCTGTGAAGTCATCAGCGCCTGCAAGCCGGAAAAAATTTTCTGCTCCACCATGGCCCTCAAGTCCATGGCCGGCTACTACGGCGATAAAATGAAAGACTGGCCCGTGCAGGCGGTAAAAAGCGGAGATAAGATCTCCATTGGCAAGCACACACTGGTCTTTCAGGAAACCCGTATGCTGCACTGGCCTGACAGCATGGTGACCTACTGCCCTGAAGCCAAAATTCTTTTCTCCCAGGACGCTTTCGGCCAGAATATCGCCGGCACCGAACGTTTCGTCGACGAGCACGAACACGGTGATTTCATCCGCCGTGCGAAGGAATATTACTTCAACATCGTCCTGCCCTATTCTCCCCAGGTGCTGAAAACGCTGCCCGTTGTCAGATCCCTGGACATCGACATGATCGCTCCTGACCACGGTCTGATCTCCCGCAATGAAAGCGTCAAAGAAATCATTGATCTCTACGAGACCATGGCCGAACAGAAACCCCGCAAGCGCGCTGTCATCATCTACGACACCATGTGGCACTCCACCGAACAGATGGCCTATGCCGTCTGCTCCGGCTTCGAGGACAACGGGGTTCCCGCCACTGTCATGTCCTGCAAGGCCAATCACCACAGCGCCATCATGACCGCCCTTTCTGACGCCAGCTGCCTCGTTGTTGGTTCTCCGACTCACAACAACACAGTCCTGCCCTACGTCATGAGCGCTCTGACCTACATCAAGGGTCTCCGCCCCAAAATCCTTGTGGGCGGCGCTTTCGGCTCCTACGGCTGGTCCGGCGAATCCCCCAAGGTGCTTCAGCAGTTCCTGGCCGACATGAAGATCGAACTGCCCTGCGAACCTGTGCGCGTGAACTGGCGCCCTGGCCATGAGGGCCTCAAAAAGGCCTATGAGCTTGGTGCCAGCCTCGCCAAGGCTCTCAAGGCCAAATGCGGCGAATAAGATTTTCTTCCTGAAAACATAATCAGGCGGCAGTTCTGTAAGGGAAACTGCCGCCTTTTCTTTTCCCTGTCCGCATCCCTCTCTTATTCTTCCCGTTTTGTGGGCAGGCTGGCAAAACGCAAGGCAGGAAGGCCAAGTCCTGCCGCTTCCGCGGCCTTTCTGAGCGCATCGCTTTCCGGACGTACGTAGGTGACGCCATCCACCTCATAATATTTCGCGGCGACTTCCCGGTCCCCACCAGCAGGGGCTTTGCCCAGACGCCTCGGAAGCACGGTCCGCTGCAGACGGGCCTTCCGGTATCCGAGCGTGTGTGTCTGCCGGAAAAGCGCCTTGCCAACCCTCTCCTCATCACTGGGGTAACAGAGCACCCTGAGAAGCCCCAGAGGTCTGTTCTTTTTCCCGATGCCGGAAAACCAGGCCGTATCCAGAACGCCCGGAGTATGCGAAAGCACATCTATGGCGCACCCTATTTCCTCCCCGGTCAGGTGATCGATGTGCGTCTCAAGCTGGAGAATTTCCTCATCGCCGCCTTCCCGCTGGGCTCTGTCCCCATCTTCATCAAGAAGCATCATTTCCACACAGGCAGCGGAGCCTGTTCCGAAACCGGCTCCTTTTGCCCTGCAGGACACTGCGCCCTGCCCCGGATCTGCCTGCGAAAACAGCGTGGCCCAGAGCGCAGCGCCGGCAGCACTCACGCGGGCTTCCCCCCTGACGAGAGTCACAGGCCTGCCGCAGAGAATCTCTGCAGCACCCGGCTCAACGCCTTCTCCGGAAAGGCTCCATGGCAGAAGCCCAGCCAGACAGCCGTCCTTCCCAAGTTCAGCAGTCCCGAAGGAAACGCATAGAAGGACTGCCACAGTTACGGCGGGCAGTGAACCATCTCTGAAAACGCTGTGAAGAAGGTTCAGGCTTCCGATAGCGCCCCTCCGGACGGTATCCTCCACCGGGGCCCGCTCAAAAATATCCCGAGAGGCCTGAAAATCCATAGCCTCCATAGAGCGGGGCTGTATGCCAACAGCGGTTCCCTGCAGACCTCCCCTCGTGACTTTTTGCGTTTCAATGTGGCAGGGCAGGCCAGAAGAAGCGAGAACATCTGCCAGCGCCGTCATATCCAGGCCAAGCTCAGCCATGGCGCCTATCATGGGCAGACCATCCGCCCCGTTTTTCGTCTGCAGAAACAGTTTCACGTTTTTCTCCTGTGTGATCAGTCAATCCGCGCGCCAAAACCTTGCACATCCTGCGCAGGATATTATATTGTACTCTGAAGTTCACCAAGGAGGAGATATGCTGATTTCCAACTGGATGACACATGATCCCATTGCTGTGTCACCCACTACCTCGCTCTCCAAGTGTCAGAAGCTGATGAAGACAAATTCCTTTCATCGTCTTCCGGTTATCGATGAAAACAGGAAGGTCGTCGGCATTATTTCCGACAGAGATGTGAAAAGCGCATCTCCTTCCAAGGCTACTTCCCTCGAAATCCACGAAGTCCAGTACCTTCTGGCAGAAGTCAAGGCCAAGGACATCATGACCCCGAAGCCCGTCACCGTCAAAAGCACTGATACGGTGGCTACGGCGGCGCTGCTCATGCTGGATAAAAAAATCGGAGGCCTGCCCGTTGTGGACGATGACGGTGTGCTGATCGGCATCATCACCGATCAGGATATCTTTAAAGTCTTCGTCACCATCAGCGGCGCACGCATTGACGGTATCGACGTGACGGTGGAGGCTCCGAACACGCCAGGCTCTCTGGGCCCCATTTTCGAGGCCCTCCGTGAAAATAACGCCCGTATCATTTCCGTCATGACTTCCTATCTCGACAACGGCCTGCGCCACATCTACTTCCGTCTGCGCACACCGGAAAGCGTGCAGGAAGAACACAGACTGCACGACGCTCTTGCCGGCAGGGCCAAAGTCATCGAATGGTCCGTGACCGGGGGGGCGAAGGACTAAGGCTACCATCCGATTTTTGAAATCTGGGTGCTTGCCAGAACACTGCTTTTATGGCAATATCTTTCCAGTAGAAATTCTCGAAGTTCCAATATCCGAATTTCAAGATATTTCGCCGGTTCGTTGGATTACCGGCTAACAATCAGGTCATATCGCCTGATTGCTCTCATGAAGTCCAAGGAGGACACACATGGCTGAAGTACAGTTCAAAGGCAAAACCTTTGAAGTGGACGAGGATGGATTCCTTCTTCACTTTGAAGAATGGTGCCCTGAATGGCTGGAGTACGTCAAAGAGTCCGAAGGCATCAAGGAGCTCACTCCCGACCATCAGAAGATTCTTGACTTCCTGCAGGATTACTACAAAAAGAACGGCATTGCCCCCATGGTTCGTATTCTTTCCAAGAATACCGGCTACAAACTGAAGGAAGTTTACGAACTCTTCCCCTCCGGACCTGGCAAGGGAGCCTGCAAAATGGCTGGTCTTCCCAAGCCTACCGGATGTGTGTAGTCTGCAGCTATTCGTAAAAAAGACGGGGGAAACCCCGTCTTTTTTTTTGCCTTTTTGCAGCTGCCGCCTGACACCGGAATCCTGATCGGACAGAAGGGCCATTCCAATAAATTCAGACCGGTGCGTCCCCGCTTCCGAGGACAGCGCCACGGGAGCTTTCATGATTCCTTACGGCTCACTCGTGATTTATATGACGCCTAAAGGCAAACGCTACCTAAAACGCCTTACCGAGGACGAGGACTGGCACAGCAAGGACGGCATCCTTTTCAGCCGCGACATAGCCCAGGCCGATTTCGGTGACACAGTCATGACCAGTATGGGAAAACCCATACAGGTAATGGAAGCCACGCTGCAGGACAGGCTCAAGGGCGTCAAACGGCAGACCCAGATTATTTATCCCAAGGATATCGCCTATATCTGCATGCGGCTCGGGGCAGGCCCAGGCAGAGTCATATGCGAGGCAGGCTGCGGATCCGGAGCCCTGACTACAGGACTCTCCTGGTTCTGCGGCCCCACGGGCCGTGTCGTCAGTCACGAGGCCAGGGAAGAATTCGCCAAACTCGCCCGCCGGAATCTGGAATGGGCCGGGCTCGGCGACAACGTCGAAATACACGTGCAGGACGCCAGGAACGGCTTCTGCGTCAAAAACGCCGATGCTCTTTTTCTTGATATGCGCACGCCGTGGGAATGTCTGGAACAGGCCCTTGCCGCCGTACGCCCCGGAGCGGTTTTCGGATTCCTTCTGCCAACCGTCGTTCAGGTAGCCGAACTGCTCAAAAGCCTTGAAAAGGGCCCCTTCGGAGATATCGAAGTGCAGGAGCTGCTGCTGAGGAACTGGAAACCGCTGGCTGACAGGCTGCGCCCGGCTGACCGCATGATAGCCCACACCGGCTTCCTCGTTTTCTGCCGCCACCAGAAGCACAACGCCGAGTTTGACGCTCTGAAGCCAAAAGGAACAAGAGAACGCAAGCAGGAAGCAGCCCTGCAGAAACGCCTCGCGGAGGCTGGACTTCAGGATGAGGAAGCCAGCGGGGATGAACGCGACGAAAGCGGACCTGAAGAATAACTTTCTTTTTACGGCCCGGCCTGCGTAAAAAACGCGGCCGGGCCCCTTTTGTCTCCATAGGACTGGGCAAAAGAAAAACCTCTCTTGCGCGGGTGCCGGCACAGCTATACTCTCAACGCATCAGCCTTTTCTGCGCACCCTCAAAGCAAAGGAGCCCTTCCGTGGGTAATGACACGCTCTCCTTCTGTGTTGCCGGCGGCGGCAGCTGGGGCACGGCCCTCGCGCATCTCGCCGCATCCAACGGGCATGACGTCACACTTTATCTGCGCAACGCCGCCGTCTGCGACGCCATCAACACAAAACACGAAAACCCGGCCTACCTCTCCGGCTGCCCCATTCATCCCGCAGTCAGGGCCAGCGTCAATCCAGATGTTCTCTCGGCCCCCTTCGTCATACTGGCCATTCCCTGCCAGACGCAGCGGGCCTTTCTCACAGCCAACAGGGAACGGTTCGCAAAAGGGGCCGTTATCATCAACGTTGCCAAGGGCATCGAGCTCTCCACCCTCCGCACGGGTTCGTCCTTCATTCCTGAAATTCTTGCGGACAGGGACATTATGTATGCCGTTCTGTCAGGTCCGTCCTTCGCCAGAGAAGTCATGCACAACAGACCTACGGCCGTTGTCATTGCCAGCAGATACGCGAAGGTTGCCGAAACAGTGCAGCGGGCTCTTTCCTGCACATTCTTCCGCTGCTATGCCTCCTCAGATGTTCTGGGCGTTGAAATCGGAGGCGCGGTCAAGAATATCGTTGCCATAGCTGCCGGGCTCTGCGACGGACTCGGCATAGGCAGCAACGGGCGCGCCGCGCTGGTAACACGCGGACTCGCTGAGATAAGCCGCCTCGGTACTGCAATGGGAGCTCTGCCGCAGACATTTATGGGCCTGTCCGGTCTCGGCGATCTTGTCCTCACCACCACAGGCGATCTCTCCCGCAACAGGCAGGTAGGCCTCGGTCTCGGGCAGGGACGCTCGCTTGAACAGGTGACAAAAGAAATCGGTATGGTCACCGAAGGCGTCAAGACGGCCTTCGCCGTGCATGAGCTTGCCCTGAAACTGCATGTCAGCGTGCCCATCACCGACGCAGTCTGCGACATTTTGAACGGAAAACTGACGCCTTCCGACGCAGCTCTCCAGCTCATGCAGAGGCACCTGCGCAGTGAATAGGCGGAGCACAGAACGGCTTTCTTCGATAATCAACCGATGCCGGGGCTCTCTCCGTACAGAATGATGCCACGTCTGTTCTCTCCGCCTTCGCGGCAATAAAGCCCATAGCCTCCTTCCGGATGAGCGGGCAGCCCTCAAAACAGAGGCCCTGGAAGGAGAATATAAAATCTCCTGGCACAGGACAAAGCACACTGCCAGGCAGGATAGGGAACCATCCGTCTTTCCTATATGAAGGACAGCGGAGCCAGACGGTTCAGCCAGCCCTTTCCTCCCCCGGGAGTCAAAGGCACATCCTTCATCCCAGAGAAGGGAATCAGGGACTATACAGAAATCACGGTCGTACGGAAGAGCCAGAATAACGTATCAGGGAATCATTTTCCCCATCATATCGCATGCAAAAACCGGGCTGATCCAAGACTCTCAGTCAAAAAAAAGACCGGAACCTGTAATTGTTAGCTTTATCATAAAAGAACATGCATTTCTGCCGAAGAATCCGTCCTTTCCCTTTATATTAGTTATTGTATCTGGCCAAGCCGCGGCGCGGTTTCTTACAGGCAGCACAAGCCGGTTTGGTCACGAAAACTTAAAAAATAAAGAGACAGAAATCGCTCTCATTCTTGCCAAAAAAAACAAGGTGAAGTAACAAATAGGAGGTTAACTAAAGTCCAGAGGACTCCCCTTCGCAGGGGCTTGGCTTTATGGGAGGGATTCTATGACCATCATGGGCACCATCGTGCTGGCGCTCGGAGCGCTCCTGCTTCTTGCAGGAACATTTCTGTGCGTGCTCAGCCATGACAAATTCAAACAGCTCATTATCAGGGGCTGTCTCCACGATGCCGGCATCGCATGCATCGGCCTTGCCTGTCCCAGCGCAGCTGCGCGGGCTGGCTTCCTGATATATGCCGGTTTTCAGGTCCTGGCCCGTCTGCTGGCCCTCAAGTCTCTTGAGGATCTCAGACCGGCCGCTCCGGCCAAACTTACAGGCAACGATCTGTGGGATCTCCGCGGCGCTGGAAGGACGGCCCCCTTCACGGGCGCCCTTTTTGCTTTTGGCATGCTCGCTGCCGTTGGCGGTTCCGCCTTCTTCATTCCTGAAGGGCGCTACCTCATCACTGCCGGAGCTGTGAGCATCCTCCCCCAGACGAGCCTGGGCGTCTACGCCATACTTCTCGCCGCCGCCTGCACCATCGTTCAGGTCTGGCTTGCGGTGGCAGCCGTTAACGCCGTTCTTCTGACCAAGGCTCCGGCTGCTCCGGGCATCGAGGCCAGACCGTCCAAGATCGCGATCATCCTGGCCGGCTGTGTTGCCGCATTCGGTTTTCTGCGCACGCCCATCCTTTCCATTTTCGCAGCAATCTGCGGTTTTGAGGCTGCGCATTCATCCGTGCATGCGGCTTTCTGGATGCTGTATCTCGGCGCCTTCGCGAGCGGTATAGCCTTCTTCCTCAATCTGAGGAGGATCGGCGTTATTATCGGCGTGGCCGCCAGCGCCCTTGCCCTGTTCACTGTCTGGGCTTTCCCAGCGTCTCCGCTGTCACAGCTTTTCCTTGTGCTCGTGACGGTCGGTGCCCTTATCATTTCCATCTACTCCATAGGATATATGGCCAATGAGGAACGTCAGGGCTGGTACTGGTTCTTCCTGCTCCTGACATTTGCCTCCCTGGCAGGAATCGTTTCCTCTGACAGCGCGAGCAGCCTTTACGGCAACTGGGAACTCATGACCTTCGCGTCTTTCTTCCTTGTCGCGCATGAGGCTGATTACACGGCCCGTTCAGCCGGCCTCAAATACTATGTCATGTGCGCCGGCGGCGCCCTCTTCATGCTGCCCGGCATCCTCATTCTCTCCGGCCCCGGCCACCTCGCCGCCGTGGACGCCATCACCGCCCCGGCAGCGTGGAGCGGCATTCTCAACCTGCCTGCCGGCTGGATTCAGGCGGCTCTCATTCTCTGCATCGCCGGCTTCGGCGTAAAGGCCGGCCTCGTTCCCATGCACTCCTGGCTGCCTGACGCCCATCCGGCCGCCCCGAGCTCCGTCTCCGCCCCTCTTTCCGGTATCATCACCAAGATGGGCTTCTTCGGACTGGCAGCCGTCTGCGCCGGCCAGATGGGCCAGGCTCTCACGGCCACGCCCGGTTATTTCGGGCTGTCCTGGTATGGCACGGGCCTCGCAGCTCTCGGCATCGCCACGCTGTTCTACGGCGAGCTGATGGCCCTGAAACAGAGGGACATCAAACGCATGCTGGCCTACTCCACCCTTGGCCAGATTGGCGAAATCACCATTGTGCTCAGCCTTGGCACACTCCTCGCGACCACGGCCAGCTTCTTCCATATTCTCAACCACGCCATCATGAAGGACCTGCTCTTCCTTTGTGCCGGCGCTCTTATCCTGCGTGCCGGTACGCGCACGCTGAGTGACTTCCGCGGCGCGGCCTCGCAGATGCCCGTCACCTGCTGCTGCATGGCTGTCGGACTCATTTCCATCATGGGTCTGCCGCCGTTCGCGGCCTTCTACAGCAAGTTCGCCATGATCCAGGCCGCTGTCAGCGCAGACCACATCTGGATTGCAGCTGCCATTCTCACCGGTTCCTTCATCGGCGTCATCTACTATACGCGTATCCTCAACACCATCATTTTTGAAAAACGTCCGGAAGACGCCCCCAGGCTTCAGGAAGCTCCCCTGAGCATGCAGATAGCCATGCTGCTCCTCACCGCGGCCAGCCTGATCTTCGGCCTCTGCCCCAATCTGCCGTATTCTCTGGCCGCCGCAGCCGCGGCTGCCTGTTCTGGCATCGGTCAGGCTCTCCCGGCCAGCGCTCTTCTCGTGCCCTGGCCGTCCTACGTTCTGCTTCCTATCTTCGGCGCGGTCATTCCGGCATTCTTCATGTTCAACAGGCGTCTGGCCGGCTGGTCGAGCGTGGCTGTCCTCGCCATCACCTGCATTCTCGTGATTGCCAACGGACATGACCTTGACAACCTGTCCTACGCCTTCGCCATCATTGTGCCGGCTCTTGGCGCCCTCAATATGGCTTACGCCGTCGGCTACATGGAAGAGAGCCACACCCAGTGGCGTTTCTACTGCGTCTTCACGGCCATGTGCGGCGGTCTTGTCGGCATGGCTGCCAGCAAGACTCTGTTCGGCTTCTTCATGTTCTGGGAAATCATGAGCTCATGGACCCTGTATATGGCCCTCGCCCATGAAGGTGACAGGGTCTCTATCCGTGAGGCCTTCAAATACTTCCTGTTCAATGTCGCCGGCGCAAGCTTCATCTTTGTCGGTGTGTGCGTCATCGGCGGCAGCGCTCCCATGACCGTGTTCCCCGGAACCAAGCTCGCGGGCATTCTCCCGCAGGGCAGTTCCCTGTGCACCGGCCTCGCTCTGCTCGCCATCGGCTTCGTCATGAAAGCCGCCCAGTTCCCCATCAGGATTGACTGGCAGATGCACCCTGCGGTCGCTCCCACGCCCGTTTCCGGCTACATCTCCTCCATGCTCCTGAAGAGTGCCATCATCGGCCTCTGCAAGCTGTTCCTTATCCTCGGTCAGGGAGCTCCGGCTCTCTACAATGTCATCCAGTCCGACTTCATCATGTGGATTGGCGGCATTACCATTGTGCTGGCTGCCTGGCAGGCCATGCGTGCTGACCATGTCAAGCTGGTCTTCATTTACTCGACCGTCAGTCAGATAGGCTACATGGTTCTTGCCGTTGCCGTTGGTGCTTACGCCCTGGCCAAGGGCGGTGACGCCAGCCTCGGTTTCTCCGGCGGCCTCCTCCACCTGATTAACCACGTCTTCTTCAAGGATCTGCTCTTCCTCGTCTGCGGCGCCATCATGTTCATGACCGCCAAGGACCACCTGAGGGATCTCGGCGGCCTCGGCCGCAAGATGCCCTTCACCATGCTGATGTTCTTTATCGCCGGACTTTCCGTCATCGGCGTGCCTCCGACGTCCGGCTTCAGCTCCAAGTGGATCATCTACCACGCCCTTATGAAGTCCGGTCAGCCTGTGCTGGCTCTGCTCTCGCTCTTCGGCTCTGTGCTGACCCTGGCCTATATCGCCAAGTTTATGCATGCCTGCTTCCTTGGCCAGCCCAACCCCGCCATGGAGAACGTCAAGGACGTGCCCATGGTCATGCGTGTCCCCATGATGATTCTGGCTGCGGGCTGCATCCTGACCGGCATTTTCCCCGGCCTCATGCTCGGTCCCATCGACAGCATCATCGCCCAGTACAACATCCCGCCGATTCCGTTTACGCTCGGAACCATCGGCTCCGGTGCCACCGCCTGGAGCGCCAGCACCATGTTCGTCCTGATGGCTGTGCCCTTCGCGGCCGGATGCTGGTTCATCAAGCGCTTCGTGAAGCTGCATGAAGTCGATGTTCACAACTGCGGTCTCAGCCCCGAAGAAAGCACCGACCGGATTCGCCCGGCCAGCATTTTCGGCGGACTGCCCGCATTCTTCAGAAACCTGCGTAAGGATCCCTTCGAAACCGGCAGGGAGGATTAAAAAATGACAGATATATTCTGGGCTCTTATCCATCTCTGCATATTCCCCGGCGGAATATTCGCCCTGCTGGTGGCCCTTTACCTCAAGGGCCTCGACCGGCGCTTCGTGGCGCGGCTGCAGAGCCGTGTCGGCCCGCCGCTCAACCAGCCCTTCATTGATATCGCCAAGCTGATGACCAAGGAGCAGATGATCCCCAAGACGGCCTGCAAGCCAGTCTTCCTCCTCGCTCCCGTCATCGGACTCACCGGCATGGCTGCCTGCGCCGCCTTCATTCCGATTCCCGGTGTTTTCGACGGCATGTACAACATGGGCGACCTGCTCGTCCTCTTCTACCTGCTGCCCATACCGGCCATCGCCCTCATGCTGGGCGGCTCCTCTTCGAGCTCGCCCTTCGGCGCTATCGGTTTCTCCCGTGAGATGATCGTCATGCTCAGCTACGAGCTGCCTCTGCTCATGGTGCTGCTTACCGTGGCCATGATGGTCGGCCATGAATCAGGCATCGGCACGGCGGACTTCTCCCTGCTGAACATTGTCAAATACCAGCTTGCCAACGGCTCCTTCTGGCATAACCCCATCATGATTCCGGCCTTCGTCGCCTACCTCATGTTCCTCCCTGGCACCATGGGCGTAGCTCCCTTCGACATCGCTGAATCCGAGACGGAAATCCTCGAAGGCCCCATGCTGGAATATGGCGGCCCGCTGCTCGCACTCTTCCACATTGGAACGGCTTTCAAGACCTTCGTGGTGCTCGGCCTCGGTGTAGTCATGTTCATGCCCGGCGGCATCACCGGATTCTGGCCTGTTGATATTCTCATCTTCCTGGCCAAGTGCATTCTGCTGATGTTCTTCGCCATGTCCCTTGTCAGGGCCGCGACAGGACGTTTCCGCATCGACCAGGCCGTGAAGTTCTACTTCAAGATCCCCACGGCTCTTGCCCTTGTCAGCCTCGTCCTCGTCATTGCTTTGTAAGGAGTACGTTGTGAGTCTCGATTCTTTCCTGAAAAAAACGTCAGTCCGTTCGCCCTGGCTGTTCCGCATTAACGCGGGCTCCTGCAATGGCTGCGATGTCGAACTTGCCACGACGGCGCTTATTCCGCGCTACGACGTCGAACGCCTCGGCTGTCTTTATACCGGTTCGCCACGTCAGGCTGACATTGTTCTGGTCACGGGCCCTGTCACAGTACAGATGCGTGATTATGTTGTTAGAGTGTGGAACGAAATCCCTGAACCCAAGGTCACCGTTGCTGTCGGCATCTGCCCCATTTCCGGCGGTGTGTTCCGTGACAGCTATTCCATCGCCGGCCCTCTCAGCAAGCTGGTGAAGGTTGACGTCAACGTTCCGGGCTGTCCTCCCAGGCCTCAGGCCATTATGGAAGGCGTCGTTCTCGCGAAGCAAATCTGGATGAAGAAACTGGGAATAACGGAGGACTAGAATGGGCAGTATCTTTAACATTCTCCTCAATAACGTTGTCTCCGGCCCGTGTACGGATCCATTCCCCTTCGGCGAAACCTATTCACCCAAGACGATCCGCGGCAGGGTACGCATTGATCCCGACCTCTGCATGGGCTGCGGCATGTGCCGCCATTCGTGCGTGGCTGGCGCCATCAATATTCAGAAGCACAAGGGCAAGGGCTGGACCATCACGGTATGGCAGGATTCCTGCTGTCTCTGTGCCTCATGCGTCACTTACTGCCCCATGCATGCTGTCACCATCGAACCTGACTGGCATTCCGCCCACTTCGAGGAAGACAAGTTCAAGCGCATTGAGCAGCACACCATCGAATTCCAGCCCTGTCCCAGCTGCGGCACTCCGACCAGAGTCATGTCTCTGGAAAGAGCAAAGGAGCTTTACGGACACGACCCCAATGTCGATCCCGAGCAGATTCGTCACCTCTGCCCGAGTTGCAGACAGGTTCTGGACGCGGAGACGCACAGTGTCTGCCTTATGCCCCCGTCAAAGACCGCTGTCCCGCCCAAGGCTGACGCGGCCCCCGCTCAGAAGTAACTGACTTTTCCCTGTCAGATTTATGAGGACAACATGGAAGAAATAATAAAAGGCAACGAGTATCTGCTCAGGGTACTGCCCGACATGTGCGCAGAGACTCCGGATGCCATAATCCACAAACAGGACATGGACGGGAACTGGCAGCACTGGTTCACGCTGGCTACACCGGCCATTGTTCCTCAGGTGGCTGCCGTCTTCAAAAAAGAAAACGCGCGTCTCAGCCTGATTTCTGGATACCCGATTCGCAACCGCAAGGACGACAGCGATCCCCTGTACGGAGTCTGCTATCATTACGTTCTCGACGGTGTCGTCTATACGCCTTACGTCAATCTCTACGCTGATGACCCCACTGTTCCGACCATCACCCCATGGTACGACAACGCTGACTGGCATGAACGCGAGATGCAGGAACTCGTCGGCATCAAA
>OLGE01001534.1_pt1 | contig 23363 bp, 35 predicted proteins | sample 1605151 | NCBI WGS metagenome assembly OLGE01 (sample SAMEA3888912, study PRJEB22519) | human gut metagenome | biome: human gut; feature: human-associated habitat; material: faeces | place: Denmark | collected 2010
ACACAACCCGCTACGGGGGAGACTTACCCGAAATCTGATTTATTCAACAAAGCCTACCCTGAGTAGAAACAGAGATAACATCATTCATCCTCTCGGCGGCATCTTTAAGCGCATCCATTGCACTTTTGCCACCATTGAGAGAAGAAATTAAAGTCCCTGCAACAACAGTTCCAAGCGCGATTAGCGCCCCGACGATAGCACCGCCTGGCCCGAATGCCCCAGCTAGCTGCGATCCTTGCTGACTAAATGCTACCAATGCAGATTGACCACCTTGCACCTGAACGATGAAGTCCTGGATCTGATAACCTGCCTGCTGAACGCTCCCCCTTAACCCTGAAGACATTACTTTAGAGGTAGCGTTAAGTTGCGTATCAAGCTTTTTGAATTGCCCTGATGTTTTTTGTGCATTATCTCCAATGTTATCAAGGGCTTTATTCGCTTGCTGCTGACCAGTAAGCAATTTTGCAACATCGGCCTCGATCTCAATGTAGACTCCGCCAACATTTTCACCTTCAGCCATATCTTTCTCCGGGAAATAAAAAACCCCGCCGGAGCGAGGTTTGTGTTGTCTACGAAAGTTTCGTAATTATTTGCCAATTACGTACTCTGCATTAGCCGCAGCTTCTGGACTCAATGTTTAATTGCTGATCCAGCAACTTCAACATATTGCGACCGCTCTCGCTCTTATCAGATAAGAAAGCAGGCTCTTTTGATTTCTTAATGAAAACATGTCCTGCATCACCATCTGTATAAACGAACCGACCTCCAATTTTACTTATATCGGTATGTCCCGAGACAATACCACAGACAGCGCTTGAGTTTTCATTCCTGAAAACCTTTATCTCTGAGAAATCCAGCCCTAACAATGGGTTGAAATTACTGTCACAAATAATGACAGCAGAGCCACTTCTGGCTTTACCGCTAGCTTCAAGTAATCGCCATCTTTCGCAGTCTCCCGGCTTATACTTCTGAGATAGCTCTTTTCTTACTGCCTCTTTTGCATCATTAATGATCTGAGTATCAGATTTTGCATAACAAAAGTGTGACAAGAAAAGTAGCCCGATAATGATTAACCGCCTCACATCGCTACCCCGTGCTCTTTATGAATAGACTTCTCATTCATCATTTTAATGACCTTTATTTGTAAGCAGACGACGTTACAACCTTCTTTCCATCCGGTTCAGAACAGGAAATCATAACTGTTCCATCGTTGGTCCAGAATTTAACGATGTAAAGAACATTCGTATCTACTATTACATTAGCCGGATAACTATCACTAATCTGGCTAAAAATGTCATATGCATCTTGCTTACAGTGATCAAAGTCAACCACCTGCACACTTTTAGTTACGGGAGACTCTTGCTCAGGATACTGCCCTGATGCAGCCATTGAATTAAGCTGTTCTTTTGTATAGCTTGTTGACGCCGATGCGCTGAATGCCAACGAAAGCGAAGCCACTAACAGAAACTTCCTCATATCCCTATCCCCACTGGTTAGTTTTGGACAGATTAGCAGGGATAGGAGGGAACGACAAAAGCCTGTTCGCTTATCAGGATGTTCAGCGGTACGATAGCAAGGTAGCCTTGAAGCAGGCATCAACCAAGGAATCATCATGGATAAGTTTGACCGCACCATCCAGCGAGAGCTACTCCAACGCCTCTGCGACATTTACCCAGAATCTGCCGACAGTAGCTTCTCAAAGGAGTTTTCAGAAAAATTTGGAGGCATTAATATCTTTACTGCCAACTTACTTTATCTTGCTGGTCACGGACTCATTGAGATAAGACTTAGCAATGAAATAGGTCGACGACTGCCATCTGTAATGGACTCTTTCACGAAAATCACCAGCAAAGGCATAGATTTCATTCGCGATGACGGCGGTTTGGGCACAATTCTGAACGTACAAACCATTAAGTTCCACCGGGATGCGGTCATCATCCTCGAAGACCTGATCGCCATTTCAAATATGAACGACGAACAGAAGGAAAAAGCCAAGTCGACTCTCGGCGAAATGTCGACGGAAGCCATTAAAACCGTGGTGCAAGCCGTGACGACTGCCGGGTTATCAAAGCTACTCGGGCAATGAAGTTGTACCAAATAGCAAAAACCCGCTAAACGGCGGGTTTAGTATATTGCTTTAGGTCAGCGGAATTGAGCCGCTTACTGTATTGACTACAAGCCCCATCATTGCTGCTGATGCTGCGTCAAAAAATGATAAAACCCAAACTGAAGTATTTTTTTTCATAAGCTTCTCCTTTTCCTCATTACTAACCGTTGCTAGACAATTCTTTGTAACAAAAAATATGAATAGAACCACGAGGACGAGTAGCCAAAATAGCTGCGCACTTAAAACTCCACCGAGCCCCAGTATCGCTGGCCTAAAGCTAGGGTTAATATAACCAATGATGCCATGAATATCAAGTTTAAGAATCGTTTTCACGAGGGGATGTTAACGCAGACAATCATCATTTGGTATCGTTGGCAGTCATTCTGTTGGTGGACAGGTGTACGCCAAAACCACCTGATCGTTTATCAGGATGTTTTCTTTCACTTGATACACTAATCTGAAAACCCTACACACTAAAACTAAGGATACAGCATGCCGCACCCTCAATTATTGACTACCATTGCAACCACTGGCGTACATATCGATATATCTAATGATTCATATCACCCTGATCTGCTTGAGGAGTTAATGTCTATTGTAGTGAAGTCAGGTGGGCATCTAACAGTAAAGGGTATGCACCCTGAGCTAATGTTAAAACTTGCTCAATTAGGTGGAAAGCATCTGACCGTGAAATGGTAATCAGATATTCAAGGCCCGTTCATTAACGGGCCTGTTTTATTCAATAAATTCCAGGCAAATACAACTGCATTTCATCGGCGGCCCGATCCCGCGCTGCATGCAGTAGTTGCTTACGTCCGCCGACTCCCCATTTCGCCATCTGGCTGGCGCATTGGCTAATCGCTTTGGTTTCGGTGTTGATGATATGGTCGATTTTGTTCAGGCGGGACATGGCGCCGATCCCCATGCGGACAACCGTTCGAAACACCTCATACACTTCAATCTCGAACTCTGGCTTAATCCATGCTGCGTAGCGAATAGCAAGTAGCTCGACGCCCCACGCACCTGATTCCGAACCGCCTTTAATTACTTTAAGTGGTTGAATTTCTTCCAAAGCTCTTTTTTGAGCTTTGGCTTTAAGTGCTGAAATAAACCTTTTAACTTGCGCACTTCTTAAAAAGTTACTCGGTCTCTGCGATTCCGTTGCTTCGCCATTTGCTACGGCCGCCGCATGGAGATCGTTAAGATTGTAACGTCCCTCGTCATCTACACGAACGGAAACGCCGTTTACTGATACGGTTGGATATTTCATCGTATTTACCTTTCTGTGGTGTGAGCCTGCTCGCGTAGACATGGGCGGCCAAGAGCGGAACGATGAAATCCACCGCCCTGTCTCAGACTCACACTACGGAAAGCTCTTGTTGGAAGACGCACGCGAGTGCGCGTTTTACTGCGGGTATAAAAAAGCCCCGGACTGTGCCGAGGCTGGTTTATTTGGTTTTGCTGGCTTGTTCCTGCTGCATCATCGCCTGCCGACGCTTCCGGCGTGCAAAGTAGTCATTAGCTGCGTGATCGTACTCTTCCTTCGTAAACCCTTTCTGCTCAGGGTATTTAGCGATGAGCATTAAGCTGAATTCGGTCATCGTCAGATTTTCAGCCTCTTCTCTGCTGATCCCGAAGTGATTGCGCGCTGCGATAACGTAATCGGAAGCGCGGAATTCACTGGTTTTTTCGTTAGTCTCATGGCGCTGAAGTTTGCGTACTTTGGCCTTTCCGATAATGCCGTGCATCATCAGACTTTGTGCAAGGATGACCATATCCTGCGGATTCATGACGCCCTTATGCCACACAAACGCCCTTCTTTTGGTTTTGCCGGGCTTCATCCAGCCAACCAGATCACCTATGTCATCATTGCAGCAAGCGGTGAGGACCGTGTGGGCGGCCAGTAGAGATTTCTTATCAAGATGTAAAGCAGAAAGGTGTTTAGCCAGCCATTCAGGCACTCTGCCGTACGCTTCGACAACCCTCTGAATGAGAGGTGTTATTTCATCGTTGCAAAGGTCATAGAACGTCTGAACTATTTCTGCTGGCTCGCCGATGCGCGACATAGCCATGAATGATGGCCGGAAAAAATAATCCCGGTCCCCGACGGTTACCAAGCATTCTCCCAGCTCTTTTAGCGGTACCATTTGCTGCCTCCTGTAAACAAAATCAAGGGCAGGATCCTGCCCTTTGTTTTGCTTACGCCGTGACAGTAACCACGTGGGTAGCCACGAATTCACCATCAACCGTCTTCACAGTAATTGTTGCTGTTCCCGCCGTTGCACCTGACGGCGCTGACACGGTTACCGTATTACCAGTGATGGCGACGGTTGCACGTGCCGGCACGGATGAGCTGGCTGTGAACAGTTTGTTATCAGCATCATCAGGAGCGACATTCACTGCGAACGTGGTGCTGGAACCTGCCGCAATCGAGCTGGTCGTCGGCGCAACCGTCACGCCCGTCACCAGGATATCGCCATCAGCTTCGGTGATCTGGAATGTCGTCCCCTCTGCCAGCTTAAACTCAAAGCTGTAAGTGACGATTTCCTTAACTCCGCCGCCGTCGCTGGCGCCAGACGGCACCATATAGCCAATGTGGTAGTAATCACCCCAATGAAAACGCATCCATACGCAAGGCTGGCGACGGGCGCGCACCTCATCAACGATATACTTCACGAATTGCTGAACGCCGAACTCGTCGGTACGATCATTGACGCGAACCTCCCCCTCAATAGAGTAGGTCGGGTCCAGGCTGGAAATCAGGTTTGAACTAAACCCGCCATTGTCTGCGTCAGAAGTCAGAGCTTCCGGACTAAGGTCCCACGTTGCCGAGGTCGGCAACCCCATAAGTTTCCAGTCGCTTTCTGCCGGGAACTGGTCGGCGCAGCCGTAAGCCAACTCCAGTGTCTTAGCGCGACCAATTAGTTGTCCGTTGTCGGAGCAGCCTTGCATCGTTGCTTACCTCGCTTCAGATAATAAAAAAGGCCGCTCCAGGCGACCTTGTGTGATGTTGGTTGGTGTTATCCGCCGAAGAGGCAGGCAAACAGTAAGCGCCACACCATACGCCCCTCATTCGTTATTACGGGCGACGGGATGCCGCCCATGTTGGAGATTTGCCCAAGGCAAGGATTCGTCATCGGGTTCTGCTTCACGTAGTCGATTATGGTCTGCACATCGGTCTCTGATTTCGCGTAGTCGCCAGCAGACTTACCAGTTATGACATCCACCAGGACGTAATAATCAGCAGCCATATCACGATCTACTGCCGAACCGCCGTTGGGCCGGAATACGATGAATCTCTCCGTCAATTTCCCGGTATCGTTCCATGTCAGCGACTGAACGGTATATCCGGAAGTTAAACCGGCATCAACGAAGATGTTACGAACACGCTTATGCATGGGAGGGTTCACAGCGATAGCTCCTTCCTGATAACAGCATCAATCGCATCGCGCTCTTCGTCAAATCCCTTTTTAAGGAATTGGGGTTCGCCATGCGGATCCCAGTAATTCCCAGTTCCGGTACCTCCGCCAAATTGCTGACCTGAACGAGTTGTGCCGAAATGTGCACGAGGCTTACCTTTCAGCTTCCCAGGCATTTCATGAACAAAGGCGGCATAGTTTGCGGTATAACCAACCCTCCCTGTCACTCGAGTGCCATTTACACTAATTTCACGAAACTGACTGTTTATCAGCGTAGATGTATCAATTGGGGTGTAATAGGCCGCCCTGGTGCTGCCTAAAATAAGTGCCGACTGAATTGCGCGCACAACCTTGCGCCCCTTGATATCACCGATAATGCGGTCAAGATTTGCTTTGGCTTGCTCTACTCCGCGCACCTTAATGCCCATATCTACACCCCAGTCAGAATCGCAAAATCATCAGCCAGACGATCGAACGTGTCGGCATATCGGATAACCTGCCGCACCTCGTCGGCGCCAGCCACAACCGGGTCGGATTCGGTTGACTGGCCAATCAGCAGGTAATCACCCGCCGCTGCCAGTGCATACTCAGACCAGACGGTATTCTTCACGACGATTTCAGATCCCATATTGCCGATGCGCTTTGATAGGCCGCCTTCGTAATCACAGAGAATCGACTCAGGGGGCGAGAAGCCGAGCGAGTCACCGTATTCATCCTTACCGAGATTGCGCCAGATTGTCGCCGTCGCGGTGTATGACCAATTAGCTACCGAAGACATTAGTCATCCCTCCATCGCAGCACAGCGGCGCCTGTGGCGCGTATGCGGTCGCAGTTGATGAACCACTCACCGTCGCTTTTCACGTACGCTGTCGTTTGCTGGCCGGTATCGGTGATCACCCACACCCGGGTAAAAGCCCGCGGCAGACGTTGCTGAACTGAAACCCACGCCATCAACAGCCCCCGACCACCATAAAAAGACCCACACGGTTGCCGGCGCTGATCGGAAGTTCACTGGTGCAGCCGCTGGTATCCAGTTTCGCCAGCGAGTCACGCAGCCAGGTAATGCCGTCGTCACCGTAGTCGAACGAGCGTGACGCTCCTGATGGCGCCCCCTGCGATTTTATTCGCCGGGCACCAGAAGACGTCGCCATGAGCGCAGCGGCATACATCAGGATGAGCTTTGCAGTGCAGTCGTCATATCCCGCACCATCGAGGCACGGGATAATCTTGTTCGCCACGCAGAGAATCGGATCGAGCAGAGCTCCTGGGATGGCGTAACCCAACTCACCTAGGAACGCCTGCACGTCTGCCGCTGTGATTGGGTCAGCCATGGTTATTTCGCCTTCTTCGATTTGCTGGCAGATTCTTCCTGCTGCTCTGCCTGCTCTGCCTGCTCTGCCTGCTCTGCCTGCTCTGCCTGCTCTGCCTGCTCTGCAGCATCATTGCCAGGTGTAGCCACTTCCAGCGTCTGGTCGTCATCACTAATGATTTCAACCAGACCAGCGGCTACCCAACGCTTAGCGACATCGCCGCTTACCGAAACCTGCGCACCAACCTCCAGTTTCTGGAGATTGGCACCGGAAAGCAGGTTGTCTCGAACCACTTTTACCAGTGCCATAAATCCCCCTTAGCTGTGCGCGTAGATAACGGATTTGCGATTGTTGATGTCGGTCTTAACCATCAGACCCATCGCGCCCCAGGTGCGCCAGACGTAATCGCTGTTATAGAACTGGCGAGGGTCAGCAACGGTACCGACAGCCTGACCGACAATCGGAGCGATAACACCGGCCGTCAGTGGAACAATCAGGATCTGGTTACCGGAAAGTTGCGCATCTTCTTTGATGGCAGCGATGCCTGAGAGCTTCAGCAACTCTTGCAGAATGGTGTCAGACTGGTAATTGTCGCTGAAGTAGCGCTCCAGGTTTGAGGTGATCTCACCGGAAACATACCAGGTCTGCTGCGCATACTGCAGGTTGGTCAGCTTCATCACGTCGCGCAGTGCGATAGCCGCGTTGCGAATTTGCTCCGCCGTTGCGCTGGCACTGGTGAAGTCGATGTTCAGGCCGGAAGCGCTGAGATCTACAATCTGTACGCGCTCATCGGCTTTGACGCCCTTCCAGGTCTTGCCATCGAAGGCGATATAGTTGCCGGCGGAATCGCGGAAACCGTTGAAGACGTAATCCACGTACTGACGACGAACATCATCAACAGAGCCGCGCTGAGCGTCGGCCAGAGAAGCCAGAGCAGACCCTTTGTTAAAAATCGGGTCACGCCACTGGAATTTGAAGCCAGAGTCGTGGATCGGAACCATCGTACCGTCGAAGGTGTACGCGCGCGCATCCAGCGCCGCACCAATCTGGCCGGACATGGAGGTATGCGCCCAGCCGCGGCCACCGGTGCGAGCGTACTCGTACACGGACTCTTCAAGACGGACAGAGCGGGACAACGGGATCAGGTCGTTAAGCAGAGTGAATTCAGTAGTTGGTTCGAATTCAGCCAGTACAGTCTGGTCATAAGCGCGATACAAGCGGCGGATATCGTCGACAGCGTTCGTCGCGTCCAGTACTGGTGTGTTCGCCGCATCACCACGCCAGCGGGTGCGGGATACGAAATCAGCAACGGCCTGAGCACTCATGTTACGCGCCAGTTGCAGCTCATTGAACTGCGCCTGGTTCGCTTCGAGGTTGCCCGTCTCAGTCGCGCGTCGGGTGGAAAATACAAACATTCAGTCTCTCCTTACTTGAACACGACGCGAACCAGATCGCCTGCTGCGGCGTTCAGGGACTTGTCTTCTTCGACATAGGCAAAGATGGTTTCATCTGCTGCCAGTGCTTTGATTTGGCCGTTGGCCACAGAAACCGGCTGACCTTTGGTGTAGGTGCCGGCGGCAGCGCGAACGTTGAGGAATACGCCCGGAGTTGGCTGGATGTTTACCACCCAGTCGCCGATAGCATAGGCATCGTCAACTGTTTTGCAGCGCAGATAGTCGTAGTTAGCGACGTAGAGGATCGCATCTTCGGTGCCGTCAGCCGACGGAGTCGGCTTAGCTGCACTGAAGAAAATAACGGTACCCGGCAGAAACGCTGCGGCCGCAGAACCTTCACGATTAAGTTGCGGGTTGGGGAAAATCCCGCCCGCGTGAATTACGTGTTTCCCGTCTTTAGCCATTTTTTACTCCGGCATTTCGCTGAAAGAATCGTTGTTGTTGACCGGGCGGAATGCACCATTCAGGCCGGTAGATGTCTGACACTGAGCAAACAGGCCATCAAGGGCGGCGCCGTCGAGAGCGTTCACTGCGAGGTCATCCAGCCCGAATTTCGCTTTTACGGCAGCGCGTTTTTCGCCTTTCTCTTTGTCAGAATTCACTGCCAGGCCTGACTTAACGGCTGCCAAATCATCAGCAAATGGCTTAAACCACGCCGGCACTTCTTCGCTGTTGCTGGCCTGCTCTTTTTTCTTAGGCTTTCCGGTAGCGGGATCGATTTCATCGCCACCTTCTTTCTTGGCTGCTGCTTTCTCTGCCGCCAGCTGGTTGTAAGCGTCCATCAGTTCGGCATCGGACTTGCCTTCAGTCGGCTTACCCGCGGCTTGGAGCGCATTGATAATCAGTTCTTTCATCGGATCGTTCTCTCCGTTGGTTTTAATCTCGTACTCAATGGGTTTGCGCACGACTTCTACAGGTTCGCCGACGAACACGGCTTTGCCGTCATCATCGATGAGGTACTTCTGCTTTAGGTATCTGGCGTCATCGCGGTAGATGAAGCTATCTGGCCACACCGTTTCTGGCCATAGCCACTTATCTTCTGTGTCGCCCTCGCGCAGCTTGTCGCTGATAGCGCGTGAAATGTCGTCAAAAGAGAAGTTGGAGGCATTGGTGAAAAAGAATTTGGTCTTGTTGAGCAGACCTTCACGGGTGCAGTCGATACCATCTGCAAGGCGAGCTACTTCGATCTGCTGCTCATGACCTTCTGAGTTAACGAAGATGCCGACGCCTTCTTCAGGCGTTCCGGCGCCGGGCTCATCGAGCAGCACCGCCACATGGTCAAACATCATGTTGGTGGCGATCTCGTTGTACTTCTTGCCCTTTGACTCACCGTTAGCAGCTATGCCGGAATACAGCAGACCTGTGGAGATGTGGATGGGTTCTGAGTTGGTACCGGCGATCATCTCGTCAAGGCGGTTGATCAGGCGCTTTCCCTTCTCGCTTGACTCGGCGTACTGACGGTTGACGTACATATCGCCCGTCACCTTCCCGCCTTCGTGTCTGACGTTCTGCAGCCATGCACCGACGTGATATTCATTCACCGCCCGGACATCGCGCGCCGATACATGCTTGCCATCCACTTTTGGATGGCCCAGCGGCATCGGGTTACGTTCGAGCGTGTTGTATGCCTTTTCGATTTCTGCTGCCGGGTACAACTTCCGGTTCATCACGATATCGTCCACGACAGGCGTGATACCGCGAACCACGATATGTGGCTTGCCGTCGATGGTTTCAGTGGTGATGTTTGAAGCGGAGTTGACGACGGTCAGCACGTTAACGCGATTGCGTTTCATGCTGGGTCCTCATTGGTGGATTTCAGGCAATAAAAAAGGCCGCCGGAGCGACCTATTCATGTATAAAAAACACTACCGTGTGTTTAAATCTGTAATGATTTTGTTGTATATGGCTTCAAAAAAACGAGTCATATCTACATTGCCGTCAACTTCATAGCATTTGATTGTATTTGATAATGAGCTGGATACAAAATCATATTCATCTCCGTCTCTGCAGACGTTTATATCAAAAAATTTATTAAATGTGCAGTCATATGCACCCAACCCACCTATTCTCAGGCAGCAGTAGAAGCATAAAAAATTATTATCCTTTGGCAACTGGTTGTCAAAGGAATCAACAACGCATTGTTTTTCCTCATCATATACACCAATTTTTAGTACTGGAATTCGTTCATTTGATGAATCTTTAATTATTTCGTTGTTGATACCAAGGAATTCTGAGAAATCCTTATTGAATTTATTATAGACCTTATACAAACCACTCCAGTACAAGTCTTCTTTCTGAATTTTCCTTAATGCCGCACTCCGAAGCTCATCATATCTGGACATCTGAACCTCCAATTTTAATGAGATTCAAATTTATCATCATTCTATGGTGTCGTCTCTAACCAACTTTTACGTTCTTTCTCTAGCTTCCCAGCTAACCCCTGATTGAAAATGCTACCGTCGTCATTAAGCAGCACCGGAATCTGGCTGCAATAGCAGTTGTACCGGTTGCCGTTCTCGGCGTAGAAGTCTCGCACCTGCTCGGTGGTGTAGACCTTGCCGTGACGGCTGGCGTGCCAGGTGCGCGTCGTTGGCTTGAGCGCTGACAGCCACAGCAGGCCGGTATTCAGGCCAAGCCGATCCGCCGCCCAGTCCGTTTCGTTCCATTGCGCCTGGCGCAGCGCGCCGACCTGCTCAGTCTGAGCGATGGCCTTGGCTTTGGACATCGACACATCGAGGCGCTTGCTGATAACGCTGGCCGTCTCGCGAGGATTCACCCCGCGCGCGACCGCATCGGTAATGATGTTGGTCAGATCGCCGCGGGCGGTGTCGCTGATGACCTTCCAGTCGCTAAATGTTGTCAGTCTGGCAGCTGCCACCTGATTAAGGTGACCAGGGCTGCTTAAAAGCTGCTGTAGCGTCGTCTGGCTGGCGTACACCTGCGACTGCACCGATAAGTTGGTGTAGGCCTGCTGCGTTCCTCGCTCATACTCAGCTGCGACAAAATCCAACGCCCAAAGGTTCTGGCTGCCACCATCGATCAGAGCGTCATCCAATATCGTTTGAACAATCTGGAGAAGGTCAGCCAACTGCGCTGCCGTCATGTCGTAAATGTAGGTGCCGGCATTAACCTGGTAGAGTGACGGCTCAGCACCTTCGTTATTGCACATCAGCCACGACTGCTCGCCGTTGGCCTCCCGCTGGCGACCAGTCAGCCGCTGGTCAAACAGCACTTTCAAGCGACTCTTGATACCAAGGTACCGGACTTCGATATCCTGAAACATCTTGCTAACCGGCCTGGCTGATTGCGTGGGGTCGACTTTGCTACGGGGTATTATCGGCGTACCGACTTTACTCTTTTGCTCCTGGGTCATCGGAAAGAGGATCATCGGTTGTCACCTTGTCGTCGGGGTTGGGTAGAGTGACCTCTTTGCGTGGTTCAAGCTCACCTACCGCCCTGACCTCGTTCTCATCGACTGCTGGGGTGCCGTAGGCTTGCTGAGTTTTCTGTGCCACATCTGCCATAGTCGCCATGTTCGCGAGTTTTTCTTTCTCACTGGGTGCCAGCAAGTCAGACCACGCCAAGGTGACCTCGCCCGATGCGGGAGGGTCGATAATACCAATAGTCCAGAATCGCTCTATCACTCGCGTAATGACATCAGACATAAAGCCCCAGCGTCGCGCATTGCAACGATTGGCCCACGCGGTTTTATCCTCCTCTGAAGCAAGGTTTCCTGTCTGCTTGCCAAACAGGATGTTAAACGGACACTGAATCGTCGATGCGAATGAGTTTGCAGAAACCGTCCACGTTGGTGTCGGATCAGCCGCCGCAACAGAGAGAACGCTTGCTTTCCCTGCCTGCATTGCTATTGCCGCATCCGTGCCGCGGTTAAGCTTATTCACTTTGTCGTTCATAGCATCACCAAGGCTGTTATATCCAGCATCCTTGGCTTGCTTGATTAGCGTGTCAATTTGGGTGGCGGCATCGAACTCCATCGCCAGTTGACGACTGGCGTTCTTCAGAAACCCTTCTGCACTGCCGCCCTTCGTTTTCTCAATATCCAGCAGGTCATTGTAGCCGGCCTCAAGAAGCGGGATTCCCGACAGGATATTCTCATCCTCTGAGCCTTCACAGAGCAGAATGATACGGTCAGGATGCACCTGAACCGAACGAGGGCTGCTATACGTGCCCTCGTCGCCTATCGGTTGTTCATTAAACTGATAGCTGACGGGCTGCCCGTAGGTTTCCGACCAGGTATCAATATCAAGGTTGCCAGGTTTGACTTGCGGCTCCCATGCCGGGATCAGTTTAACCAGTGCAGCACTACCTAGCCTCTGGACCAGTGCCACATCAACAGGCTCACTCCAGTCTCGATTATCTTTCACCTGAATCAGAAGTGCTGAGTAACGCCCAACCATATTGCGGCGGTCAGCGTCTTTAATTTTCGCCCAGTGCTTTTTCATCAGTTTGGTAACTGACTTTTCCCATGGCGTAGTTTTGGTCGACTCCCTGTCTTCATCACCATCGATGATGGTCGGCCTGTCCATCCAGCAGGAATCCAGCAATTTATGGACAGCTGCAAAACCGGTAGAGCCGCGGCGATACTGGCGATAGAAATTGTCGAACGTCAGAGCGTCAGGGTAGCCGAACTCATCCCATAATTTGGTCCGCTTGACGTTGCCATTACGCCCTGCGTAGAGCATGCGCTGGCGCCCAATTGCATCAGCAAGGGCATTAACGAGGAATTGCTCCCCGGTGCTTAATTCACTCACTGATGAGCTCCTTAGAAGAAGACTGCACCAACCTTTTTCGGTGAGTGCAGTACGCGGTAACGAGTACCATCCCAGTCATGATCTTCCTGCTGGGTGTCTACGTCGTCAGGGTTTTTATCGTCGCGGACAAGCACAGGGATACGGCTAATCCAGCCTCGGCAGTAGTCGAAAACGTAGAATGCTGGCTTCTCAGGCACGCCTGTTTCCAGTTTTTTACCTTCGATAACAGCTTCCAGCATGTCAGCGAATAACGATGCGCCATTGATGCGGGAGCCGGGCTTTTTGTCAGCAGGCAACCATGTAACTCCCTGCGCTTCCATCTTCTGCGCGATCGATAACTCGTTATCGCCAGTGTTGAATATCGCCCCGTCAGCTGGTCCGGGGATCACTTCGCTGCAGATGCATGGCATAATGTGAAGCTGACCCTGCGTAACACCGTCGATTTGAATCTCTTCCGGCTCGTCGACGTCTTCGCCAGCCAGCAGCTTGTCAATCCACGCCACGCCTTTCGCGACGTTGGTGGATGACATATTCAGGCCCTTGTTGAGCTCGTCAGGCGGGCATCCGTACCATTCACCGATCAGGATAAGGGAGCCGGCAGGCGGGCAGAACTGTCGACCATCAGCTAGCTCGGCGGCTGTTCCATCGGCCTGAGCCCACCAGAGGTTAGAGAACGGCTTCGACTCACCCCAGTCATGAGAGCGATCGACGGTCCAGCTATCCGGGATGCGGAACGGCTTAATGACATGCAGAGCTTCATTCCACAGATGGTCAAATCGTCCGCCGCTGGTGACATCCCATGAGCCTTCTACCCACGCTTTACGCCGGTTCGGGTCTTTGATCGCCATCAGGGTCGCGATGTACTGAGGATCAAGATACGGGTTCTCTTTGAACGAACCGTGGATTGCAACGCGAGTTAGCGTCACATCCTCTTCTTTCTCCGTCTGCGGGTTAAAGACCCGCTGAATTTCGCGAATAATGGTGCCGCGAGGTGCTGGCTCTATGAAGCGTTTCTTCACCCACGTATGGCCGATGCCAAATGGGTTGGTCGTGCTGAAGGTCTCCAGCGGGATCGGCTTCAGTAACTTGCCATTATCCAGCGGGTAGTTCTCTGGCCTGAACGATGAGCGTCGGCAGGAGAACATCATTTCGTAGAATTCAGGGGACTGCTGTTTCGTCAGCTCGTTAAAGCCAATGAACGGGAATTCCTGCCCGTGAAAATCCCAGTAATCGTCTGCCTCTTTGCCGAAGCGGAAGAGAAGCTCCTCGCCTGTGGGCCATACCCATCGCAATTCGCTCGCAGATGACAGATATCGAGCACCATCGTTGAACAGACGGAACATACGCTTCGACTGCGTGATGATGTCGGCAAGGTTCTTATATTCGGTATCGAAGATGACGCCACGCCAGAACGAGCCATAGCCCACGCCAACATTGCGCCGGAACCGGGCCAACTGTGCAGCAGTTTTACCAGGGCCGCGAGTTCCTTCGAAAAGTATTTCGTTACACGGGCAACTCAGAGCCAGTGACTGTGATCCAGGCAGTGGCTTCCATACAGCTTTGTAATTCATCCACCGAGCACCTCACCCTGTTGTTTCTGCGCCGCCGCCTCCCAGTCATCCACGTTATCGCTGGTTGGTACCAGCATGACGTTATGCGTGACCTCTTTCGTTTCAGCCTTATTCTCAATGCTGTATGCCTCGCGCTCGAGGCCGATAAGCGTTTTCAGGCTGTCGCTCAGGTCTTTCATGGATTTAACGCGGGAAGGAAGACTGATTATTTTGTGGTAGAGATCGTTGAGCTTATCCATGCCTTTGTCATCAGGCGATCGCATCATCTCGCCCAGGTCTTCAAGCGCGGACACGTTGCCACACTCTCCGGCCAATTCATCGAATAGCGTGTTGGTCAGTTCGCGAGCCCGCCGGATGTCACCCCTGTGCTCCATGCGTACCGTTGCGATAACCTCAGCTGTCGCCTCTATCAGTACGCGTTCGGTCAAAGTGCTTTCGTTGCGTACCGTCCTGCGTACCTCCCGCTTGCGTACCAATTCGTCAGCCTTTTGCTGAATCTTCGCATTCAGGTCACGCGACCAGTCGTCACGCTTTGCCCGCTTACGGATAGCGCCTTCGCTGATACCGTGCTGCGATGCAATTTCACGAAGAGACATCACCCCGGCCCGGTACGCCGTCTCGATGGCCTCCCAGTCGGGTTTACTCATACTCCATTCCTTATTTTATCTGTTCAGCGCCGACCTTAAGAGCCGCGCCATTGCTGCTTTCTTTTCGCCTGGCGGCGTGAGTGGATTTGCCTCCTATAAGAGACAAAAACTATTCAGAAGTTAATGCGACTCACTATAGAGAGGCCTTGTCCAACGTGTTGGGCATTTAATAGTGGCAAGTATAGAAGGGTAAACCTCCGGGTAGGCGTTTAATGTTACCGGAGTAGGATCAGCCACGCGGAGGGATAAGTTACACAATAGAACGCACCACCATCAACTAACCAAGGAGGTTTTATGTCTCACATCGAAATTATTCAACTGTTCGATTCATATGTTTTACTGGCGACCCATATCATTTTTCTCATCACCGCTTGCCGTAAATTGATTGCCGACCTTTCTCGACGCTTCTAATCCCCGCCTTATCCAGATTGCACTGCCCCAGGGCAGAGTAAAGCTTCGCGTTTAACTCCAGACTAGCCTGCCACGTCAACGGAACCTCCATTCCGGGGGTCGGTGTGTCTGCAGGGCTAATCATGGGAAAGCCACCCTCGGGTGGCCTTCTAGATGACAATTAAAAACCACCTTTTGGAGGTTAGTTTTTTAATTCATGCTCAATCCATTTACCATCAGAATTGATAGCATAGAGCTTTATTAGCTCGCCTTCCTCTGAGTCGTACACTTCTATAACATTAGGATTAATTAGCGCATTGTTCTCAGCGGACACGGTCAATTTAGCTATCTCTTCCACAGTGTCAGCAAACCCGACAATATCCCTGTGCCCGCCAGGAACCCCATCTTTATCAAAGGCAAAAACTATGTAACGTTTCACAGCGTATATTCAACCTTTTGCTAATGGATTAGCTTTTAGTATACGCCATAAAATGACCGTTAATAACACGCTAATCAGTACCTTGTGACGATCATCTTAGGCACTGCATGGTGATGTATTTCTGCTACAAGCTGATTGCCCGGTAGTAGGCCTGCCAGCGGTACTTATCCAACCGCAGTTGGCGCAGACATTGAGCGGTTTCGACGTCCGATTGCAGGTCTTCGTCGGTGTCCTTCCCTGCGTCACTTGCTTTGCACGGAGGGCTCATCAAATCCGGGGATGGCGTTGGCAGCGTCGATAGCTCGCTGGCGCAGCTGCACAGCATCATCGTCAAACCGGCACACAGTACGATTCGGAGACTGGACATATTTCACCACGTCGCGGGTTATGGTTCGGTAGATGACCTTGCCCTCTTCTGTAGCGGCGGCGGCCTTTTGCTCAACTGGCTTGATAGCCTGTTCGGCTTTCTCTTTCTTCTTCGCCGCGAGGGCGTTGATATGATCAGCGTGAGAATTCCAGCCAGAACGCCATGAGAAAACACAGCAAAGCAGCAGAATAATCACTGCGCTGATAATGGCAGTTAATCGGCTCATTTCTGCCCCCAAAGACAAACTTCGCGCTCAATCTCGCGGCGAGTTACCAGGCCTTTCCACTGCCTGCCCTTGGCGTACGTCCAGCGGCGCAACTGATCACATGCACCTTTCTGGTCGCCTTGGTTGATTTTGCGCAGCAGAGTGGAGGTCTGGAAGTTTCCCGCGCCGACGTTATAGGCGAACGAGTACAGAGCCCCGCGCATTGTTTCGGGGATCGGCTTCTGTATGTACGGGTTAATCTGGCGAGCGACGGCGTTCAGGTCTTTACTGAGCAGCGCGCGGCATTCTGCCTCGGTGTACTTCTTGCCGAGCATGATGTCTTTGCCAGTGTGGCCATAACAGACAGTCCAGACGCCTACCACATCCTGATAGGGGTCGTATCGCACACCTTCAAGACCATCGTTACCGGTCGGGCCGGTGATGAGCGCTGAAGCAATGGCTATGGCGCCACCGCCGACGGCAGCGATAACGCTATTCCTCAGTTTTGGTGTCATAGCCATTGAGCCGATCCTCGCGTTCTTTCCGCCGGTAGTACCAGTTCACCCCACAGGTGGTAATGGTGCAGGCGATACCGACAATAATTGCCCAGTCACTCAGGGTCATCCCCGCTATTTTGTCGGCCAAAATCCATACCTCTGTCTTGACTACCCCGGCATACGCCTTTGCTGAGACACCGCAGCCCGTCAGTGCGGTCCCGGTGCCGTATGAAAGCCTGCTGTAAATGGTGCTCATTTTTGTCATAACCTCACCTCCGTAGATGACGGATGGCGCTGTGCGTAAAGGGGAAAAGAGGCCCAGACCCTGCGGGCTGATTTATCAACAAAGCACGTCGGGGATGATTCCCGAGGGACTGGGCATGCTCAATAAAAAACCCGCTCAAGGCGGGAAGAAATACCAAGGGTAAAAGCGACGGCGAGGTAGCCGTAATGGTCCCAAGGTAGAGGGATAGAGATGTGGTTGGCCGCTACGTGCTGCTTAGCTCAGCGCCCTACAGGAAGGTTCTTTTTGGCTGAGTACCCATTACAGATCCTGTTCTCACCACAACGGAAAGAGCACTAGCAGGCGGCACCGCCCTTACTAATTGCCAGCGTCTGACTGGACAGTCCAATGCTCTAACCTGTTGCGAGCTCTGTTTCGTGGAGCTGACGGCCAGGTGATCAATCTGGCACCCATCAGGACTTATTTAAGCGTTAGTGCTCATGCCCGTGTCTGGTGCTGGTTGACGGAATCGAACCGCCGACATCCTGCTTACAAGGCAGGCGCTCTACCAGCTGAGCTAAACCAGCAATCTGGCTCAGGACTCTGCGCGGAGGGCTTTAACGTGTCGTGCAGCACGTCTCTACCCAAGAGCCCTGACCGGATTGCAGAAACGACAAAGCCCAAGGGGTTAGCCTTGGGCTTTTAATTTTTTCTTGCTGCTCAGTTCGCTTTAACGTCCCGAGCCTATCACAATTCAAGCACTTTCAGCGCAACTATTCAAGTAAAATCTGTCGCCATTTGTGCCAAATGCGTCACACATTGGTGTGTAAAGCATCGATTCTGCTAAATTTAACCACACATCAATCCTGCTCTCGCAAGTTCGTAAGCACCATTCCGGATGCTTTTCGTTTAGCTCTTTCGCCATCGCCTTCTTGCTCATGCGATAGACATATCGATCCTTGATTAGCTTATAGAGGGCTTTATTCCCGGAGCGCACAAGCTCAGTACTGAGCACTGAATCAATTTTCAATCCCTCCTCGTCAGTACAAAACGCCAGGCCGCTTTTATTTTTACCACTGAGGATTTCCTTTAAGAAGGCTTCCAGCTCAGGCTTGGTAATGCCTGATTTCTTCATCCGGCGCAGAGCGTCATTGATGGCTGTTTTGGTTATCTTCCCGGAGGCCAATAGCTGGTTAAACATGTTGCCGCCACTACCGCCTCCAATATATGACCAGCGGCCCCACATGCGCAGCTTTCCCTGTATCCAGATGCTTTCCAGCGTACGGAGGCGAATCATTTCACCTGACTTACCAACTTCAGAAGGGTTGATCATACATTCACCTCATTTTGGGTTTTGTTCTGGCCAGCGGCAAACTGCGCCAGTGACATAAATGCGCGGCCCTTCGCTTCGAGTTCCGCTCGATTGATGTAACTAAACCGCTCGCCAGCCCATGACTTATCAAAAACGACAATGGCGCCAGCGAAAAACGCACTGGTCGGCCTTTGTTTGTCGTCGGCTGGCTTAAACCACTCAGGCAGATCGAAACCAATTCGCCCACGAATGAAGCAGACGTGATCCGCATCTTCCGGCCACCATGTTTCGCTTGTAGCTGACTTCACCAGGAAGACATAGCGACCGCCCTTCTCTCGTTGCGCAGCGGCGTAATTCATGATGTGCGTCATGCCAGTGATGGCCTGCTTTTCGTGGTACTGAGAGCGGCTGTATGGCGGGTTTCCGTAGGCTGCGCCGCCGATTGAGGAAAGCATTTCCGACCAGTCTTGTGTCAGCGCGTTATCTTCTGCCGTGTACCAGACAGGGCATTTTGCGTTGTTGTCATCAGCGAACAGGTCCAGCATCAACGGACCAAACATCGCGTTGATACCCCAGAAAAGCAGATCCGGAGTCCGCCACTGGTCGCCGACTTCTTTCAAATAGTGATGGGGAGCTGCACGCAGGGCCGTATGGGCTTCACAGTAAAGATTAGTCATTCACGGTCTCCCCTAACTCCAGGAGTACCTGACTCAGTAACTCAGCCTCAGTACCGAACTTTTCTTCCCATGACTTACGACCAGCATGAATAGCAACGCCGTAGCCACCGGTGCGGTGATGGGCATGGCAAAGCGGAATGACATGGAAGTTATCAGCGCGGACAGACAAGCCAGTACCAGAGCTGCAGTGATGGATTTCAGCCGGGGATTCGCCGTAATTGAGGTTCCGGCATACCACACAGCCCAGCGCAGCTACGCGGCTCAAATGGAGCTTTTCAGCCTTGGTTTTGGATTTGCTCATATCGCACCGCCCTGGTGCGACAGACAAGCATAAACACCGCGCACAAAGGCACGGCGTTGAATGGAATTACAGCGTTTTTGCGTCATCACTTTTCTCCGGTGATGGCGCGATAGGTTCGGTGTTCAGCCGAAGTGATTATTATAAATCAGTGTTTATCTTTCAGAAAGTAGCTTTTGCATTCCTCGTGAGATCCCTCCGTATTCTTTATTTCCCCAGGCTCCATTGGAGTAATAACGTAAACGCCACCAGGAAGGCTATCCAGTACGTAACTGCCAGGTATGCGGATCGCCTCTAATAATTCTTCTTCGCTCATGAGATACCGCCCTATGAAGATGATTTTTCATCAGTGGTAACTCTTTTCGTACTGCTATTAAAAATTCTCACATTACCCCCAGAGCGACATTCAAATGCACAAACCCGGCAGTGGCATCAGAGGGAATGCACGCTACCAACACCAAATTATCAGTAAAACCAGTCGTCAGCGCTTTCCCACGTCTCTTGCAGGATTTGTTCTACACGCTTTTTATCGCCATCAGCCCCACCCAGAACGCTAAGGCCATCGTTGCTTGTGCGCCGAATAGTTAGTTTGCAGTCGTCATAGGACTGAGATAAGCGGCGTAGCAATTCTTGCTCAAGCGCAGGTATGGCGCCATCAGGGAGTTTTTTATGTTTATCAATTGTGACTTCTACTTTCATGGTTAGCATCTCACATAAACACTGTATAAATAAACAGTATACTGAGAGAGTTAAATGGTCAAGAGGTTAAGGGCTCTTTTTGCAAAGGCTATGAGTCTGTTTAACATGATGTTTTTCACTATTAAAAACCCCGCCGAAGCGGGCTTTATCACGCTGCAATGTTTTTTTTCAGACACATCTCCGGTAAGTTAGATCTCACCAGCGCTTCGGCGGGACGGGGTGCTATAGCGTGAAACCCGCTCGTCTTTAGCGATCTCAATACTGCGCTGGAAACAGGTCTGCAGCGAGAACCCTGAGCCGCGTAAATTTTCATTTTCATCAACAATAAAAAAGCCCTCTCCGAAGAGAAGGCTTTTTTATTTTTTTGCTCGGAAAACAGAATTGACGATGCAGTAGACAAGACCACAGATATGGGGCGTCGAGCATCCAGCGAAAATCTTCAGGACCTCATCAGATAGCTCCAGAAACCCAAGCCCCACACAGATAAATACCGCATTCACTACAACAACTTGCACAATTATTAAAATCAGCAACGTTATTGCATACAAGTCTTTTATCCGAGTTTTTTTAACTTTGTGCGCCATGTGTCCCCACTTGGCGCCGGATAATCGTGTCAGTTGCTCAGGCTGACATTGCTATTATGTATGCTTAATTATGGAAAATCAAACAGCAAGCTTTGTATTTCTTGCGAATAGTAGACTTGACAGCAACATATATCCTCTATTGATCAATATCTTTTGCTCTTCAGGCTCGCCAATCATTGCTTCATACTTGTTAGCGTGTAAAAGATTATGTCGCAATCTGATAATAACCATTAAACACACCGACAACATTGCATGAATATCTCCATCAGCGTTTTCCAAATATCTATAAATAGCTTCAGCTAATCCAGTAAGATCGCCCCCTTCCTCTTGCATGGTTAAGGCATACAATCGATGTCGAGCCATTTCCCCTTCCATGTATCTTCCTTGGAAAAATTTAAAAGTCTCGGTGATCACTGGGCTGCATTCGTCTTCAACTATACTCAGGATACGATTGCTGTATGTATCACTTTCGCGAATACTGCAACGCCTAGAAAAGAAATGATCTTCGCAATAATAAAATGCCATAGTAAACTTCATAGATATTTCATAAAGTTCTTTAGGATATGGGTTACGCTCACCCAATTCTTTCGTTATGAAACTGTTATCCATTAACTCACCAATAAAAAACATATTAGAAACAATAAAAATGATGAAAAAAAACCGCCGGTAGGCGGTTTCATGTAGTCGACTGGAAGACCGAGTTTATGCTTTTTCGCATTGCTTTCGGTTGGCTCTCAAGCATCACGCAGGAGATGCTCCTCTGGCAAGTTGGTTGTCTGACCTCTCAGCTTTTCGTGTATTAACCTTCAATCGCAACATCAAAGGCAAGAGCTGAACACCCTCTGGGTGAACTGGTAGACTTTGGCCCTGCCGCCGTCTCCACTCTCTTCCCACTATCCAATCTTGATTCATCCCCTGGTCAGACACTCAGATGTTGCGCTCTACAGTGGCATGCGGGGGAATACAAAAACTCGGACAAAATTGGGCCCTCCTTTTCGGATCTCTCGCGGGGATAAACTGATTTAACTACTTGCTGGAAAAAGATACAACCACTAAATGTGTAAATTTAAAAGTTAAAGGTAGATATTATTTCAAATGCAGTCTTGGCTCTCCGTCTTTCGGCTCCGTCCACTCACGCTGTTTGTTTACCACAAGCTTTTCGATCATCGCCTGAGTAATCTGCTCATCTGTAATACCAGCCCGGCGCTGGGCGTCCCACAGCAGGAAATACATATCAACCCATTCGCTGAGGTCGCCAGGCTCTGCTGCGGCTTCCAGCGCTTCTATGCTGAGGTGCTTAAGCGGGCCAACCGGGCCGACATTGCCGAATGTTGCCTGTGACCACTCTGCGTGCTCGCGGCGTACCATCTCTCGGTCCTTTGCTGGTTGCGCTGGCGGATAATTTGCCAGCATCCAACTAATGACGTAGTCGGCCTTGAACCGCTCAACCGGAAATCCTTCATTCCAGTCACGGAAGTGATAGATAACTTTTGCCAGCTCAGGTTGAAGCGCCACCGGCTCGCTGTCCATTGCGGCCAGCGCCATGCTGGCCAGTTCGCGAATCTCATCCCCACCAATATCTTCGATGTCATCACGGCATGAAATCTGTGAGAGCCATTCCAAGCGCTCTCTGGTTATGGTTGATTTGGTCATGGTTGACTCCAGTTATCCTCGATCGCCACACCTAAACGGTGCAGCCAGTCGGCAAGCTTGAGCATCGACTCACGGTCGCTAAGTCCTTCCGGAAAGTCTTTCAGTTCGATAGTTGGTATGAAACGACCGAAACTATCGCGCTCTATTGTCAAATGCTGCTCCAGAACAGTCTGATGAATGCGGCTGTTATGCCGCACCAGGTAAACGGATTTGGAGTCTTTGGCTTTATGGTCATAGCGATACTCGGTCAGTATCATCTGGCTTCTGGTGCGATCGGTTCCTCTCCACATCACTCAGCCTCCACCTTGATGCCAGCGGCGGCAACTGTAAGCGCATAAACGATCACGCCATCCTCGGGGCGCTTGCGCGGCAAAAAGATACCAGGGCGCGGCCACAACGCAATAAAGCGACATTCGCTGTTTTCAAGACGGTGAAATGCTTTCTCGCTCATCACACCTACCGGGCGAAGATGCTCCTGTTCGCGCTCCAGTTCGGCGATACTCAGCTGCGCCTTCTCCAGCGCCTCTATGAGCTGATCCGTGTAATGCTCAACTTCAACAGCCATTTGCCGCAATTCATCGTTAGGTGCGTAGGCAATGAGCCTGGATAAACGGTGAATATTTGCGTTTTTTTGTACGCTAGTCAGTTCGGTGATATCAGTCATGGCTGGCCTCCTTACCACGACTAACAGACAAGTTTTTATTCACGATGGCATCCATCAGACGTGCTGCAGCCGCCT
>OLGE01001542.1_pt1 | contig 23223 bp, 11 predicted proteins | sample 1605151 | NCBI WGS metagenome assembly OLGE01 (sample SAMEA3888912, study PRJEB22519) | human gut metagenome | biome: human gut; feature: human-associated habitat; material: faeces | place: Denmark | collected 2010
AGTGTGCGATTTTCCTGATCATTCCGGAGGAAGATCCGACGAAACACTTCATGGCGGGGCTCATGATCCAGAACCTGTCGCGAGAGCTGTTTTCCATTGCGGACGCTAACGAAGGAAAGCTAAAAAAGCGCGTGGTATTTTACTGCGACGAATTTGGGACGATGCCGCCATTTGACGTTCTGCCGCTGTTCTCCGCTGGGCGAAGCCGCAAGCTGACGCTTGTACCGATCATCCAGAGTCTTGCGCAGCTCGAAAAGAATTACGGCAAGGAGGGCGCGGAGATCATAGCCGATAACTGTCAGGACACGATCTTCGGCGGCTTCGCACCCAACAGCCAGACGGCGGAAACGCTGTCCAAAGCCCTCGGCAGCCGGACGGTTCTTACTGGCTCCATCAGTAAGGGAAAGGACAGCAACAGCCAGAGCCTGCAGATGGCAGAGCGTGCGTTACTCTCACCGGACGAGCTGAAAAGTCTCCCAAAGGGAGAATTTGTTGTCATGAAAACCGGCACGCACCCCATGCGTACCAAGCTGCAATTATATTTCAAATGGGGAATCAAGTTTGAAGAACCATATCAGACGCCGGAGCGCGCGCAGCGCGAGGTCTACTACGCAGGAAAGGAGGAATTGCTGATGAATATTAAAAAGAGTTTATATGCTCAACACCGACCACCCGCAACGCCGAAAGCGGATGACTATATGAGCAGCTACGGTGAGAAATGAGCTTCTTCGGTGAAATTTACGTCGATCCCGACCTGCCGCACCGGGCACGAACCGTCTATATGTACCTCCGCGACCGTGCAGGCGGCGGGAGCTGCTGGCCGGGCGTCAAGACGATAGCCCGCGACCTGCACCTCTCGCCGCGCACAGTGCAGAGGGCGCTGAACGATCTGGAACGTGCCGGATACATTCAGCGCCAGCGCCGCCACCGTGAAAACGGCAGCTGCACGTCGAACTTATACATTATAAATGAGGGCAAATAGCAAAGCGGACGCTCCCCGCCAAGGGGAACGTCCGCGTTTTTGCTGTCATGAGTGCCGTGACACCACGGCGCAGCTTGAAGGGCAAACTCTAGCTGAGAGCCAACACAGAAAAAGGAAATCTGAAATTCTGAAAGGAAAGTTTTTATGAGAAAGATCAAGTTCATATCTATTTTACTGGTGCTGTCGATGCTGCTGACGGTACCGGCTTTTGCTTTTTCCACAGACTTTACGGACGTATCCGAGAAAGCCTCCTATGCGGAGTCTGTTTCTTATCTTGCTGACGCTGGCATCCTGAGAGGAACGGCATCCGGCAGATTCGCACCGAACGAGAAGATCACGGTCAGCCAGTGGGCGACGATGCTCTGCCGCGCGTTTGACACCGAGCCGGAAGGCGTTTCATGGCAGGAAGTGGGGGCGAATGCTGTCCAGATTGCCGTCCGCAGCGGCTGGTTAGACCCGACTGCGGTTTGGGATAAAAACGGCGTTATCTGTCGCGGCGAACTCTATCGGACTGTATTCGCGGCAGCCGGAATCCCGCTCTACGATGCAACGCTTTACGGCCTTGACTGGCTTTCTCCCAGTGAAAACGCCCTGCGCGTCGGCAAAGAGCTTGGGCTTTGTGCTGAGAACAAGACCGCTGCGGACCTCGTTACACGCGCCGAAGCCGCACAGCTTCTTCACGCCGTCCTGACGCGGAATCTGGCCGTCACGCCGCCCGATACGCCGGTCACAGTGGAAAACCTGACACAGTGGAATGTGAACACATTCCTGCTGGAACTCTGCAAGATCCCACAGCCGATCCTCGATGCGTTCAACGAGAATGGCTGGGCGTTCGTGATCGGCACGGAGTACCTTGCAGATCTCAGCCGCAAGCTCGGTGTCAACTGCATCGGCGCTACGGTCTACACGGAGAAGCGGATCTACGTTTCCGAAGCCAGCGCCGTCCTGCACGAGTTCGGACACCTCCTCGATTGCGCAATGGGCTTCCCGCAGGAGCATAAAGACCTGTACGCGCTCGAAGCTGCATCCGCGCCGATGAAGCAGCACGCGAAAAGCAACAGCCTGGAATATTTCGCGGAGTTCTTCGCATACTGGTGTTCCGGCAATACAAGGATACTGGAGCAGCTCAAGGAGCTGACACCGGAAACGTATGCATATTTTGATGGACTGTCATCTGCATGGACTGCGGGCGTGTGTGATTGAAGACTTAGTTATATACTCAGAAATAGTTCGTGCATTTTCCGGGAAAATGCAGTAAAATAAAAGAAAAAGAATAGACTGTTCAGGTGTCCATTTCTAAAGGGAGTGGACTTAATGCGGAATGGGGTGAAAGTCCCCACGAACCGGTCACTGTGAAGCTCCAACTGCGGGAGATAAGCCAGATACGCGCCTGTGCATGGAATAAGAAAGCACTGCCTCGTCAACGGTTTGCTTTTACCGGCAAAGTCTATCTGTCGGCAGAAAGCATCCGCAGGCATTGCGCCTGACGGATGTTGTTTTTTTGCTCTATGATAAAAAATTCTCGTAAAGTGTTCCACTTTACGAAAAAAGCGGCGGGATGCCTGCAATTACAGGCACCTCGCCGCAGCGCGACCATATTTTTGACGGTAAAAAGAGCATACAAAAGCTCGTCGATACCGTGCAGCATCGACGGGCAGAGCAATCCTGTATTATGCACCAAGCTCCAGAAAACTGATTTTCTGAATACAGCGGCGCTTGCTTTCCAGAGACGGATGCGTATACAGCTTCAGAGTGGTTTTGATATCTGCGTGACCGAGCATGGTGCTGACACTCTTAATATCTGCACCAGTCTCAACGCATCGTGTAGCGAACGTGTGCCGAAGGGCATGGAAGCCGCGATGCCGAATACCGCAGCGCTTCAGGAGAGTGGTGAACTGATACTGACAGGTGCGCGGATCCATCGGCCGATCTGCGTGGCCGGTCATAATATAAGCATCAGGCGGCATGTTTTCGGTGAGTTCTTGCAGTAAACGCAGCAATTCAGGGTGCAGCGGAATGACCCGTTCCGAGCTTTCGCTTTTTGGACGGTCTACCAGAAGCTGCGATTTCCCGTTCAGCGTGATCCGCTGAGCGGCACGGTTGACAGAAAGCGTACCGGAGAGCGCATCAATGTCCCCGGCGCGAAGCGCGCAGACCTCGCCTACGCGCAGACCTGTATACAGCGCCAGCATGACTGCAATACTGATTTTCTTTGACGGTAAAAGGGCTTTTCCAAGCACAGCCAACTCAGCTTCGGAAAACACTTCAATCTGTTTTTGCGTACAGGCTGGCAGATGCGCTGTCAGCGCGTCGCAGGAACAATGATATTCCCGCTGGGCATAGCGCAGCATGGTTTTGATCAGAACGGCGATATCCCGTACAGTTTTCGCAGATAAACCGCCTTTTCCATCCAAGCGTCCCGCACTTCGCATATGAAGCAGAAACGCAGAAAGCTCCTTTGCCGTCAGCCGTGAAACGGAGATATGACCGAGATGCGGAAGAATGTGACGCTCAAGCAGAAAGCGATAGCGCGCACGTGTGGAAACTTTAATATCAGCCTGTGCCAGATACTGCATAAAAAGCTCTTTTACCGTCAAATTGCAGGTAACTGCCGGTTCCTTCGCCAGCGCCTGTATGGCGGCGATCAGTTTCTTTTTTACAACAGTTTTGCTCTCTCCATAGACAGACTTATACTTCGCCTTACCATCCGGCAGACGCATGGCGATATAACGCCCTTCCCAGCGGCCATCCTTTCTGTGATAGATATTATCTCCCCATCGTCCCAAGCGCTCTCCACCTTTCAGCTTTACCATATTTTTGACGGCAAATGCGAGGTATCTCGCGCGGCAACCACCCTCTGTTGGTTTACATATTTTCGTTTTCTTTCGTTTACGACACTCCGATGTTAGGATTTGTGTTAGAAAATGCCGAAATATCAGGAGAATCAAATTGACATTTTCATTTCTGACTGTATAATAGGAAATAGAAACGGAAGATATAGGGTTTCAGGCTGTCTCGTAAAGTGGAACACTTTACGAAAAATCTCATTGCCGTACATGTGGTTTAGAATACCACCGATTTGAAATCCTATTCTGACATCAAAATTACATATTGTTTGTTTTTATCCGCTGAAGATGTGTAATCGCAGGTCGCGGCCGTAATCGGACTGAGCCTGCGGTGAAAGAGGAAGGTCGTGCGCATTGGGAGTGCGTGCGGCTACTCGCCCGGAGCTGTAATGGATGAGTTTGTTTCTAAAGTGGTTTGTGCCAAAGCGTAAGACAGCGCTTTGCCGCAGGCCATGTGGTCGAAAGACCGCCATTGTGGGAGTCTTCCCATGAGAAGGTAGGAAACGGAACGCGGACACGGATCGTGTCCATAGTCCTAGTCAGAAGAATCGCTATCTTCACCTGCATGGGATTCTGTCTGTTTATGATCCCTGAAGTGCAGAAGGCTGGTAAAGGCGTGTGGTTGATAGCACGATGATCTATCGTACCCAGGCACGGGCGCCGATTTGTTTTCCGGGAGGAAAACAGGTTGGTGCTTTTTGTTTGGAAGTAATCCGGATTATCCCACTCCGTAGGGACGGTTTGCGAAAAAGTACGATTAGGAGGAACGCCGACAATGGAGCATCGCCAGGACAACCAGGACCAGATCATCTACAGCCGCATTGAGCGCGTGATCGCCTATAAAAACGTTCAGTTTATCATCGAGCATCAAAATGACACGTTGGAGCAGCTTTCGGCGTATTTGCAGAGCTGCATGGAGGACATCGGGCATCCTCCTGCCATGGTAGAGGTGATCGGCGGAGAGTACATCCAATACCGCTTCGGATCGTGGCAAAAGGCCATCCGAACCTTTTACGGCGGCAAGATCACCAACATCAAAAACCCACCGCATTTCAAAGAACGCAAGATCGTCCGCGACCTGTATGAATTAGCACAAGGACGGATGGCTGAAAAGAACATGGCTGGGACTTCCGGACAGGAGGTGCAGCGATGAATCCATACCGAACCTGTCAGGAGAACATGGACGCGCTTAAAAAGGTTTTAATCCAGCGCACTTACGTTGCGCTCGCCAACAAGAATGTTGAATTTGTCTTGAAGAACCAGAATGCATCGCTGGACGAGCTGGCCGAGTATCTGTGCAAGTGCCGCAGATGGTGCGGGCATATCCCCGGCCGGACAGAGGTGATCGGCGGCGATTATATCGAGCTGCGGTTTCGCGGCTGGGCCAACGCGCTGTGCGCCAGCGGTGTTTCAAAGGAGCTTGCCGTCAAGCGGTTCCATCCCGCGCTGGAGAAGACCATGCTCTTCCAGCAGGAGTACGAGCGGCAGCGGGAACAGGACATGCTGGAAAAACGGCAGAAGAAGGCTGCGAACAAAGAAAAAATGCGGCAGGAAAAGGCTGAACGCAAGGCCGCAAAGTAGTATTGTATGCTGATCTGAAACGGACAGATTCGCAGATAGATGTGCGTCTCATCCCCCTGAGATTCGCTTCATTGTGCGTCGGCATGACGCAAGGCCCCGACTCTGCGCGGGAACACAGAGCCGGGGAACCCCCTTTCAAGAAACCAGCGGGCCTTCGCCCGTCCCAATAAGATGAATCGCATCGACAATTGAATAGCCACAGCGAGAGATTATATTGTTCCGGCGAAGCGACGCGGCGAAACGAGCGCGCCAAGGAACGGATAACGCGGTTGCCGTCGCGGCGGGCGGGAGCGCAGGAATGGGTATCGTATCTGTGGTGCAGAAAAACTGGTGTTTACAGCAGACCCTCTTTCCTGCTGTGACATATCCCGGTGCAGCACTGTTTCTCGGCTGTATCGGGCGAACGTGAGAAACGAATCTTTGCGAAAAACGAAAGGAGTTTCAGATTATGAAACGGACAAGCAGAGTTTTAGCAATCCTTCTGGCGCTCGCAATGCTGCTCAGTGTGACGGCATTTGCAGCAGACAAGACAACCGTCTGGCCGGTCTACGGCAGCAACGCCAACCACAATTCTGTAGTTGATGGTGCTCCTACATCGGCTACATCGGTCACGGGCATCGACCTTTCCAACGGCGGCAGCGGCTGGGACGGCATTGACAATGTTCCTGTTATGGAAACTGTTGGTGAAACGACTTATGCCTATGTTCTCTATGACGGCTACAGCAGATATGGCGGGCAGCTCGCCAAAATCAACTGCAGCGCGGCAACGCCTTACGTTGTCTGGCGCAAACAGGTTTCTGCTGCGGCTGGTTTCCAGCTGTCCACTCCGTATCTGGACACTGCAGATCGCGCGATCTACATCGGCGCTTCGAACGCGTCTGTCTACAACAACGTTGCAATCTCCAGCCCGGTTGCACTGACCGCTGGCACGGCCGGTACAGTGACCATTGGCGGCCTGAGCCTTCTGACGGCTGCCAACCGCGTTTCCGTTCCGGTCTACGTCGGCCACACCAGCGTCGCTGACCGCGGCACCCTCACCACCGAAGGCACTGCGACCATCCAGCTGGGCGGCGGCACGGCGGTCAACCTGACCCTGAGCACCACGCAGGCCAGCAGCGGCACGACCTATAAGATCTACGAGCAGGCAACCTATGATGCCACCGGCACGGTCAACGGCTACGACTACTATTACTACATCAACCACAGCGTCACGGCGTCCAGCCTGACCGACGCGACCCTCTCCATCAGCGTCACGCTGAACGGTACCGGCTCGATCACTTCCGTCAGCATGTTCGCCAACAAGGGCGCTGTCACAAAGGTTTCCGGCATTGACAGCACAGATGCCAGCGGCGTGACTCTGACCTCGGTCGTTAGCTCGGTCAACGGCCAGATCAACACCCCGATTACCCGCTACGGTGACTACATCTACTTTGGCACCTGGAGCGGCAATACCGCGATGCAGTATTATCAGGTGAAGGTCAGCGATTCCAACTTTACGACGAAGACGATGACCGGTAACAATGCTGGCTTCTATTGGGCTGGCGCTGTGAAGCTCGGCAACTACATCTACTTTGGTGGCGATTCCGGCAACCTGTATTATCAGCCGATTAGCAACTTCGGCTCCAACGACGATGTGGTAGCATTGACTGATGAAGCAAGCGACGCGGGCAATGTCCGTTCTACCATCATGACAGACGGCACTTACCTGTACTTCACCAGCCAGGGCAAGTATCTCTGGTGCTATAAGCCTGATAGGGATGGTATTCCGGAGCATCAGTGGCATGTCCAGTTGGCCGGCACGTCTACGTCGACCCCGACGCTGGTTCAGAACAGCGACGGCACGACCAGCATTTACACTGGTTACTACAGTGGTTTCAGTGCAGGTGGTGTGCAGGTAACTACGGTTTCCGGCAGCACGCGGACAATTGACACCGTTGCATCTGGTTTCCCTGTACAGTGCTCGATCCTGTACAGTGACGGCTATGTTTACTTCAACACCAATGCCAGCGACGGTGCTGGTTACTGCTTCAATGTGGCAACCAAGACACAGGTTTGGACTGCTGGTTCGGATACTTATGCACTGGGCGGTATGGCCTGCGCCAACGGCATTGTTGTCTTTGGCAATGACCATGATATGTTGTATGTAGTAAAGTAATTCAGAGAGGGATCCCGTACACATGTGTGTACGGGATCCCTTTTTGTTTGCCAAAGGGGTGACATCGTATCAAGAGAAAAAGAGTATTTGCAGGTGTCTTCGTGCTGATGCTACTGTTGTCGCTTTTTTCATTAGCAGTTTTTGCAGAAGATACCTCGACCATTTCAATTACTATTGACCTGAGTGGATATTCATATGCCGCAACGGGCATCGAAGCTGTAGGAAACAAGTCTTCTTCGACCGTAAAAACAGAGTTTACGATTGAAGCCGGCGAAACAAAGACATTTGTTTATCCAGCGGGAGACGGCACAAAAAAGAAAATCACGTTGAATCTGAATAGTGCTGCGTCAGCAAGTAGCTGGACTCTAAATGATACAAAGCACGAGAATGGAACAGAGTATGAGGTTCTTGCCGATAACGACAGTACGCAGTATTTAGCGGCAGATTTTTCAGCCACACAGCTGGTAATTCAAACCAAGTATGGGCCGGCGGCAAATTGGGTCATATCACCCAATGTCGGAACTGGAGCAGTTCAAGTTTCCGCGGAAAGCGCAGACGAACAGCAAGGCAGCGCTACAGCGATTTTTCATGAAAGCGACAGCACATATGAGCTGGTTGCAACTGCTGCGGATGGGTATTCCTTTGATTATTGGAGCAACAGCAACGATTCGAGGGAAAAGATATATGAGAATCACCATATGATTTCCACTCCAACGGAGAGTGTAACATATCAAGCGCACTTCCGTGAATGGATCAAGCCGGAAGTTGCGGTTGACCCAGAAGGTTTAACAGCAAAAAATGGAGACTCATTAGTAAGTATTGCGCGTATAGAAGACGACAAATGGAAGTTGACCGCAGCGGAAAGTGCGCCGGGCTATAGCTTTGTAAGCTGGAGCTGTGATGAAGATCCCAGCTTCAAGTCAGAGGAACGCGCATTTGAGGCAACACTGACTGAGAGCTGCCACTATGTTGCGCATTATCTGTCGTGGCGGATCACCGGTCTTACCGGCATCCGCGCGGGCGGCAGCTCCGACCGGGCAACGTCGGAAAAAGGCAGCCGCCCGCTGATCGCGGGTACGAGCGTTAGTGTTGCCGTCCAGTTTACGTACAACGGCGCAATTCCACACAGTTGGATGAAGCTCTATGCGGGCAGCGAAGCGGAGGTCAAGGCTGGAACAGCTACGCTCCTGACGCAGCGCGAGGGCGAGGACAGCGAACGCGATTCAGCTTTCGATGAGAGCGGAAACGCAAAGCTGACCGTCGATCCGTGGCCGGAAGGGGTCACGCAAATCACGGCGCTTGCCTACACGGACGGCTGTGAAGAGCACTACTTCACCATCGACGTGGAGACGGCGCTTGGTGCGGATGGTCTCCCCCTGTCCTATCTGACCTCCCCGCGCAACTGCAGCACCTCGTCCTCCGACCCCGGCCCGTACAACCCTGATATCTATGGCGCAGCGGCTGTTCAGAACGTCGAGACTGGCGAGATGGAGCTGTATGTGGCCGGTATCGGTGGCGTGTATCAGTATGTTGGCAGCAATGGCACGACCGACTTCGTGCGCATGGCTGGCATGGAAGACCTGAATTTCTCTGGTGATAATGATGCGCTTGTCAGTTCTGCTCTTGGTGTTGGAGGGAATGGCACAGCAGAAGATGGCATTACCTCATTGGTCAGGGTGTATCAAGATCTTGGCGGCAATCAAGGCGGCACAGTTTCCTATGAAGTCCGCTGGTATAATGCGGAAGAAGGAAAATGGACCACCGTAAATACCGTCCCGAAGGACAAGTATCCCAGCACTACTGGGTGGATCAACAAGGTCCTGATTATGTCCTCAGACGAAATTTGGACATCAAACGCCTATTATGACGGCGTGGATTGGACGCTGCACGGCCTCAGCTTTGACACCTTCGAGAAGGTCAATTCCACCACGGCTTATGCTACCACGACCAACGGCACGGTCTACAAGCTGAACGCCAAGCGAAGCGGCGTATCGGATTCGTGGACACAGGTCGATCTCGGCGGCAAGCTGCTCGGTTCCCGTTATGACGGCGCACTGGCAGTCAAGCTGACGAGCGGCGGCTTTGCCATCCTGAACGCAGACGGCTCGACGATCGCGACCTATCCGGAGATCACCCCGGATATCTTTGGCGACGTGTGGACAAAGGATGGTGCATTCAAGCCACAGACAAACGGCGTGTCGCCTGTGAAAACCGTCGGTTTCGGCGGTGACGGCAACGTTTACGCACTGGTCGAAGGCACTGGCCGCAACTACGTCGTCCGCGCAGACGGCGAAAGCTGGACGCTGATGGATACAGTCGAGGCATTCGATGTCGGCGGCACCAACGAAATGGAAAAGCGCCCGACGACCCCGACCTACATTGCAAGTCTGGGTGAAGGCGTGTCCCTGTTCTACGGCAGCAAGGGTTCATTGTACCTGCAGGCGCAGAACTACACCGTGACTTTCAATTCCAACGGCGGCAGCGCCGTCAACTCGATCTCTGGACAGGCGTGGAGCAGCTTCGTCATGCCGATTCCGACGAAGAGCGGCATGAGCTTTGCAGGCTGGTATACCGACGAGGGTCTGACCAAGCTCTACACCAACCCCGTCATCCCCGCCGCAAACCTGACGCTCTATGCCAAGTGGACGGACGCAAGCGCCGACCGCTGGGCAGAAGACCGCGAAAAGGCACTGAAGCAGCTCGACAATGCGCTGGAACGTATGGACAAGGGCGACTACAGCGATGCCAACTGGCAGCGCGTGCTGGTCGAGTATGAAAACGGCAAGTACGCCATCGCCATCGCCGACCCGCAGCCCGCAAGCGAAGATGTCAGCGTCATCAACAAGGCTGTGCAGGATACGATCTATGCCGCGCTGAACACAGCAATCGACCGTATGAATGCTATCCCGGTGCTTGTTCTTCCGCCGATCGACGTTGTCGTTTCAATGGATGCGCAGACCATCGGTCTTGGCTACATGATCAAGCCGACCATTGTGCATACCACCAAGTACACGCAGGCCAGCGTGGTCATCACGGATATGATCAAGCAGAATATCCGTGAAAAGTATGGCCTTACACTGGATGGCTACGCGACTTATCACGAGAGCGAACCGGCCGGAACATACGCTTATATGAATACCGGCACGACGCGCACAGACTTCTATCTGGCACAGGTCTACTGGCCGAATCAGACGAACGCGCAGATTGCACAGTATATCCTTGATGTCTGCGGCGACAAGATCTCCGAGACGCAGGTTGAAAGCGACAAGCAAGGTAGGTATCTGGGCGAGTTCGACTATTACAATATGTCCGGCTGGATGTACTCCGTCAGCAACATTGGCGACAGCAAGCTGCCCTCCTTCCCCGGCGTTGGCGCCGCGGGCTGGAGAATGCGCGACGGTGAAGTCATGCGCTGGCAGTTCACGGTCTACGGCTACGGTTCTGACCTGAACGCAGACAACTCCGAATGGGGCAGCACCAGCATCACCGGCGATTCCGGCGACAAGACTGCGCTGACCTACAAGATCGCGCAGATGCGTGAGGAATACAAGGATGCCTCCGCCGACAAGACCTACAAATCCGGCGATGACAAGCTGGAAACGAGCCGCATCTACATGAACGTCTTTGACGGCGTTCTGTGCGACCCGCTTGCCAATCAGGCAAAGCTGGATGCAGCGGTCGCAGACCTCGATCTGGTCGCTGCCGAGCTTGCAAACGCGGATGCGCTCACGGCTGTCACGGACAAGATCCTTGCTATGGGTACGGTCAAGCTCGAAAACGGCAAGCTCGTGAAGGACGGCGAGGTCACAGCTGAAAGCGGCCCGAAGATCGAAGAAGCCCGCAAAGCTTACGACGCTCTGACCGAGGAACAGAAGAAGCTCTTTGGCAAGGCATATCCGGAGTACCTCGAGGCGCTCGAAACTGCGGAAAAGGCATACGAGCAGATCAAGGACACCGAAGCTGCCAAGGCTGCTGCCGCAGAGGTCGATGCAATGATCGACGCACTGCCCGATCCCGACGATATCACCCTTGATGATAAGGATGCTATCGACGCGGCGATGAAGGCATACGATGATCTGTCCGAAGCGGCAAAGGGTTATGTCAAGAATCACGACAAGCTCGTTGCCTGCAAGGAAGCGTATGACAAGCTGAACGACAAGCCGAATCCGCCTACGCCGGTCACTCCGTCGAAGCCCACCACGCCGAGCAAGCCGAAGGACGACAAGCCTACCACGGGTTCTTCGTTCACGGATGTTCCGAGCGGCAGCTGGTATGCGGACGCTGTGAATTACGTCTCTGACAAGGGCCTCATGAACGGCACCTCCAAGAACAGCTTCAGCCCGAACGCCACCACAACGCGCGGCATGATCGTCACGATCCTTGCCCGTGTCGAGGGCGTCAACACCAATGGCACGCCGTGGTACGCGGCAGGCCAGAAGTGGGCGATGGACAACGGCATTTCCGACGGCACGAACATGACCGGTGAGGTCACGCGTGAGCAGCTGGCGGCCATCCTGTATCGCTACGCAAAGCTCAAGGGCTACGACACCTCCAAGTCCAACAAGCTGGACAGCTTCAAGGATGCGGACAAGGTTTCGTCCTGGGCCGTGGAAGCAATGCAGTGGGCCAACGCAGAGGGCCTGATCAACGGCAAGAGCAACAGCATGCTCGACCCGCAGGGTAAGGCTACCCGCGCAGAAACCGCCGCGATCCTCATGCGGTTCATGGAAAACATCGCAAAATAAGCATTTCTCTCCCCGAAAGGGGTTCCCCGCTGCGCCATTTGGCGCAGCGGGGAAAGCGGCATCTATATCCCGGCGCGTTGCCGGATCAAATTTCCCAAAGAATTATAGTCAGGGGGAACTCATATGACGCACACACCAACCCGGCGCCTGCTCGCACTCCTGCTGGCAGTCGCCACCGTGTTCAGCCTGCTGTCCATGTCCGTTTCGGCAGCAGATGAACAGACCGGCCCGGAAATCGAGTTGGTTAATACAGCGACAGAACCATTGAAAAAAGATTCAAAGTTCCATGTAGCTGTTAAAATCAAGGATTCTACATTTGCATTTTCAAATTTTGGAATTTATCTGATTTTTGATACAGAAGCTCTTAATCTGGATCAGATTATTACAGCATATGTAAACAGTGAGGGCGAAGAAACAGATTACCTTCCTAATTTGACGGGAAACACAAAGCAAGTTGTCCATGAAGGTGTAACCTACGGCGGTGTTGTACAGATGGCCAGCGCCAAAAACGTAAAGCCTAAGAAGCAAACGCTGTTCATCCTAGAGTTTTCCGCGAAGAAATGCCTGACAGCCCCTGTGGAAGTTACTCTTCATGTTGACACTTTCCAAAGTGTGAATGACGATAACACATTTACGGATTACACTCCTCAGATTACCCCGGCGCAGATCACGATCAGCCACACGCTGACTGCCGTTCCCGCAAAGGACGCTACCTGCACCGAAGCAGGCCACGCGGAATACTGGACCTGCTCCGCTTGCGGCACATGGTTCTTGGATGAAAGCGGCGAGAATGAAATCACCGACCACAACAGCGTCGTGATTCCGGCCACCGGCCATACAGCCGACGCAACCGGCTGGCACGGCGATGATACGGATCACTGGCATGTCTGCACGACCTGCGGTGAGACGTTTGACAAGGAAGCCCACAGCGGCGGACATGCTACCTGCTCCAAGAAAGCCACTTGTGAAGTCTGCGGCTTGGAATATGGTTCGACTACCGACCATGACTATCAGTGGCAGCACGACAATACGGAGCATTGGAAAGCTTGCAAGGACTGCGGCGCTGTTGATGAAAACACCAGAGCAAACCACACCTTTGGTGGTTGGGTCACTGAAAAGGATTCTACCTGCACGGAAACCGGTACAAAGAAACGTACTTGCACCGCCTGTGATTACTCCGAGACCGGCGTGATCGAAAAGAAAGCGCATACGGCGGACCATCACGACCGCGTCGAGCCGACTTGCACCACCATGGGCAGCATCGAATACTGGCAGTGCAGCGTCTGCGGCAAAAAGTTCTCGAATGCAGACTGCACGGTCGAGGTCACTGATGTGACACTCCCCATGGCTGCACACACCCTGACCAAGACTGATGCGAAAGCTGCCACCTGCACCGAAGCAGGCAATGCGGAATACTGGACTTGCTCCGTCTGCAAGAAGCTGTTCTCAGATTCCGAGGGCAAGAATGAAATCACGGCGGCCAGCGTTGTGATTCCGGCCACCGGCCATACTCCGTCTGCAGCATGGAACTATGACGGCACCTATCACTGGCACGTCTGCACGATCTGCAGCGCAGAACTGGACAAGGCCGAACACAGCGGCGGAACCGCTACCTGCTCGAGTAAGGCTGTTTGTGATGTCTGCAAGGCTGAATACGGTACAACGACTGCCCACACATTCATCAGCAAGCATGACGATACACAGCACTGGAAAGAATGCAGTATTTGTGGTGCCATCGACTCGGAAAATCCCAAAACAAATCATACATTCGGCGAATGGGAAACCGTAACAGATTCCACCTGCACGGCGACCGGCACGAAGAAGCACACCTGCACTGGCTGTGATTACTCCGAGACTGGCGTGATTGAAAAGAAAGCGCATACGACGGAGCATCACGACCGCGTCGAGCCGACCTGCACTGCTACCGGCAGTATCGAATATTGGCAGTGCAGCGTCTGCAACAAAAAGTTCTCGAATGCAGACTGCACGACCGAGGTCACCGATGTGACATTGGACAAGCTCCCGCACAGTGCCGGCACTGCATGGGAGAAGGACACGACGTATCACTGGCATCTCTGCGTAAACTGCGAAAGCGAGGTCATGGACAAGGCCGCGCATACATATGGTGACTGGGTCGTCATCACGGAAGCAACGGAAAGCGAAACCGGTCTGCGGAAACGCACCTGCTCTGTCTGCGGCTATGAGCAGACGGAAGAAATCGGAATCCTGCGCTTTACGGTCACAGTCCGTAACGGCAGCGGTTCCGGCGAGTACAAGTCCGGCGAGACCGTCACCATCACGGCAGACCGCCGCAGCGGCTATACCTTCGAGAAGTGGACGGTCGATTCCGGCAATGTGACGCTTGCCAAGGAAACGGACAGCACCACGACCTTTACCATGCCCGCCGAAAACGTGACGGTTACGGCAGCCTACCGCTATAACGGCGGTTCCGGTTCCGGCAGTGGCAGCAGCTCCGGCATTGTCATCAAGGACGAGAAAGGCAAGGTGCTCGGCAAGGCCGATCCGGATACGGGCATCGTAGAACTGCCCATCACCCCGGTTCCGGCAGCCTCCTCCAGCCGCCAGGCGGAAGAGCTTGAGATCACGATCCCGAAGAACACCACTGTGAAGGTTGAGATCCCGGTCCGCAACGTGACCCCCGGTACCGTCGTTGCCATCGTCCACGTGGACGGCACGGAAGAAATCGTGCGTACCAGCGTTGTGACGAAGAATGGCGTTGCACTGGAGCTGACCGGTTCGGCAACCGTGAAGGTCTACGATAACAGCAAGTTCTTCACCGACGTTCCCGCTGCGAACTGGGCCAGCGACGCAGTTGCATTCGCTTCCAGCCGTGAGCTGTTCAACGGTACCGGCGCTGACACGTTCAGCCCGAACGCACCCATGACCCGCCAGATGCTCATGACCGTCCTTGCTAGACTGGACGGTACGGATACCAGCGGCAATGCTTATGCGAAGGGCATGGAATGGGCCATTCGCAACGGCGTTTCCAACGGCAGCGATCCGGAAGGCAAGATCACGAGAGAGCAGCTGGCAACAATGCTGTGGCGTTACGCAGGCAGCCCCTCCGTCAGCGGCAGAATGACTGGCTTTGTGGACGCAGATCAGATCAGCGGCTATGCCGAGGATGCAATGCTCTGGGCGACTAAGGCCGGCATCATCGGCGGCAAGGGCAACGGTCAGCTCGATCCGAAGGGTTACGCGACCCGTGCGGAGGTAGCGGCCATGCTGATGCGCTATTGCAATACACTTTTTACAAAATGAGCGTATTGAACAGAAAAATTTATAACTAACCACCCCAAGCTGGGCGGTTCCACGCCGTTTTTTCGGCGTGGAACCGTGCGGCTTATCCGTGTATTTTAGGGCATCTTTAGAATATACGGATAAACCGCACATAGGTGCGAATTTTGGCAAGGGGGAAGCCCTTTTCCCGAAGGGCAAACACACATGAAAAAATTCTTTGAAAGGTTCCCATGGCTGCAGCAGGCCGGCTGCGGCGTGCTCATCTGCGCGCTGCTGCTGAGTATCTGTCTGCCGCTCATGGGCATGCGGTCGGCCGAGCCGGAGAATCCCATCCTGCAAGCCGCGCCGCAGGAGATCACCGTCCTGCAAGCCGGGCAAGCGCCCGGTCACGCCGGAAACGGTGAGGCGGAAAGCAAGGATGCTTCCGGTTCGGGCGGCAGCACCAACAGCGAGCTGACCGGCGAACAGGAGCAGCCCGATCCGCAGGAAACGGAAAACCAGACGGAGCAGGGACAGGACACCCAGCCGGAGCAGCAGCCGAAGTCGAAGCCCCAACAGGAAGTCCTGGCCGACGCCGCCATCGGCACGAATACGGATTCCAACAAGGGCGACGAGGGTGAAGAAGCCGGAAACACCGGCGAGACAGACGAAAACCTGCCGGAAACGGAGCTGGATCTCGGCGCGGTGCTGACGTGGTACAAGTACGGTTCGCAGGCAAGCTCCATGGTCTGCGCGCCGGGAGAATCTGTCGGCAAGCGCGTGCTGCTTGCCCAGCTGGATAGCGGCCGGCTGCGCTATGACGTTGATCTCACCGGCATTGATGCAGACGATGCGGAGGTCACTGGCGTACAGGTCGCCGTGGGCAACGGCGTACCGCAGGATGCGGATACGCGCGGTGTGCTGGACATGACGCTGCCGGACGGCGCGGAGTACCAGAACTATATCCTCACCGTGCAGGCACATGCCGCGCAGAAAAATCAGAAGGGCGAGACCGTGGAGACGGACGTGGAATTTGCGTTCGTGCTTCGCTTGGAGAGCGGCATTGATCTGGATCTGCAGCTCACCTGGCAGCCGACCGGTCAGGCTACCTGTCCGGCCAACGGATCTGTCAGCCGCACGGTCAAGAGCGACACGCTGACCGAGGGCAGATTTACATATGCGCTGACCTTCCTTGGCGAAAACGCAGACGATGCGGTCATCCGCACGGCGGAATACTGGGCGACGGACGGTGAGCGCGGCGCGCTCTCAGAGTCCGGTGAGATCCCAATGGCCGCGGCAGACGGCAAGGACACGGAAACCTATTATTTCGCCGTGACCGCCGAGGTGCTGGGACAGACCATCAGCTATACATTCGTCGTGACGTATGAGGATGGCCTAGACCTCCAGCTGCAGTTCACATGGTACGAGAAATCCGTCACAGCGCAGCAGATTCTCTGCGATGCAGACAAGCGTGCGGCGCTGACCATCAAGCACAACCAGATCAATAACAGTGAGCTTTTGTATAAGCTCGGCCTGACCGGCAGGAGCGCCGAGGACGCGCAGATCACAAGCGCCAGCTTCAACGGAGCGTCCATAAGCACGGACAGCGGTTCTGTACAGATGGAATCTGCCGAAAACGGCGCGAGCTATACCGTTCTCGTGACCGCAGCGGTCAAGGAACGCACGGTGAACTTCACAATTACGATTCGCTACCAGAGCGACGTGAGCATGGAGATGTCCTACACGGTCATGGAGAACGGCGCGGCAAAGCCCTGCGTGCTGACGTGTGAGAATAAGAAAACTGTCAACGCGGAGCCGGTCTATGACGATCAGCTGACGGAAGGACTGCTCACCTATACATTCACAATCCGTGGTGAAGAAGCGGCAGATGTGACCATCCAGTCTGTCCGCTGCTACCAGACCGGCAGCTTTCAGACGATCACGCTCCCATCCCCCAGCGGCAGCGTGACGCTGCTGTTGGACGGCGACAGAACCGGCGACAACACATTCACGGTCACGGCCGCCAGTTCGGGTGGCGAAAGCTATACGTTTATATTTAACCTCCCATACAAGCATCGCGGGGATAATAGCGTCAAGATCCGGACGAACCTGCATGACGGCGATACCGTCACCAACGGGCAGGAGGTCAACCTGACCGTCGAGGCGTGGACGGAAGACGCGCAGGGAAATCCGGTCAGCCATATTCTTGCAACCGGCACGGATACAAAGCTAATCGTTCAACTGGATGGGAAGACCGTACAGTTTGAAAGCAGCTCCGGCTATGTACAGCAATACCTGCTGGTTCCGGAGAATCTGGACGTGGGCGACAAAAATGACCATGAATTATATATCTATGCCGAGGATGAGAAGGGCAACTTCGGTGAGCTGCGCCTGAAGCTCATCGGCAAACGCACCGAGGAAGGGCAAAAGATCGGCACGGCCAGCATCTATATTGACATGAGCGTGCTGGGGCTCGGTGTCCGCGGCCCCATCAGCTATGATGTGCTGTCCAAGGAGCCTGTCTCCTATGTGGTCGCAAAAGCCATTTGGGATTATGACGCGGGTGACCCGTTCGGCACGGCAGCAGACAGCTTCCACTGGCCCGCCAGCCGCTGCTCCTACAGCGGCACGCTGGATACCGGCTTCTATCTGGAAACCATGGACGACGGTTCCGGCCTTGGCAGCCGCGCGAACGCACTCAGCGGCAACTGGAGTCAGTTCGGCAGTACAGAGGACGAAATCCTCGCCGGGATCGACAGCCATTTCGGCGCGGGCAGCAATGAGGCAATCCTCTGGCGCTGCATCTACCGCAACGGCATCCCGCTGTCCGGCACAAGCACCGGCATCGGTGAATTTGATTATACAATGGGTTCCGGCTGGATGTACTCCATCGGCGGTGCGGACTTCTACCCCGGTTCGCCCATGTCCGGCTATTATCTGCAGGACGGTGATACGCTGACGCTCCGCTACACACTGGCCTACGGCTGGGATGTCGGCACGGGTGAAAGCGGCTACGGCAATAACGTGGGCTACTGCATTACCTGCATGAACGGCAGCTGGTCGGTTCATCACAGCTATGAGACGGTCACGGCGGAGGATGGTACGACAAAGTACGTCTGCCGCAGCTGCGGCATGGTCGAGGGCTGCCCGCATCAAAACAAGGAATATCAGGATCAGGGCGACGGCACATGCGTGCAAGTCTGTAAAGATTGCGGCGAGAAGATCGGCGTGCCACGCGCACATGAGCTGGAATATACCGCAGACGAGGGGGCAGATACGCATACCGCGAAGTGCAAAAACTGTGACTTTACGGAACAGTCCCCGCACGAGTGGACAGAGCTGACCGACACTGCAACCTGCACCGAAGCGGGCGTGAAAACCTCCACGTGTGAGATCTGCGATGCGCAGAAGGAAGAAGAATCCCCCGCGGCCGGGCATAAGCCGCAGAACGTGTGGATCAGTGACGAGGATCATAAGCACCACTATCAGGAATGCCAGATCTGCGGCGAAAAGCTGGAGGACACCGTAGGCGTGCACAACTATGTCCCGTATGGCGACGATTGGCAGTGCAGTGTCTGCGGCCAGATTCACGGCTTTGACTGTGACGGCGAGCTGATCCCGGATGCATCACGGTCTACCTGCTCGCACCTGATCGGATACTGCTCAGACTGTGGACTGGAATTGGAGAAGATCGGTTCAGCGGGCGAGTTTACAGACTATCATACGTTCAGCGAGGGTGTCTGCACGGTTTGCGGCACGCCAGACCCGAACTACAAGCCGCCGACACCTGACCCCGACCCCGACCCGAATCCGGGCGGCGGGGATGATGGTGGAAAACCCGGTGGCGGCGATGGCGGCGGTGGAGATGACGGCGGAGGAGACTCCGGCGGAGAAGAATAGTGAAAAAAATATCGATAGGAGCAGAGTATGAATACAAAAATCAACGAGATTTTACAGGAGATCGAGTCCGTCATCGTCGGCAAGAATGAAATTGTCGAGAAAATCCTAATGGCAATTCTGGCGCAGGGCCACGTTCTCATGGAGGACGTGCCCGGCGTCGGCAAAACCACGACAGCTATGGCCTTTGCAAAAGTCCTTGGCTTGGAAACCCGCCGTGTGCAGTTCACGTCGGATACCGTGCCGTCAGACATCATCGGCTTCTCTGTTTATGATAAAAAGGCAGACGAGTTTGTCTATAAGCCCGGCGCGATCATGACGAACCTGCTGCTGGCAGATGAAATTAACCGTACCTCCAGCAAAACGCAGTCCGCGCTGCTGGAAGCGATGGAGGAACACAAGGTCACCGTGGACGGCAAGACGTATGATCTGCCAGACCCGTTTATCGTCCTCGCCACGCAGAACCCGGTCGGTTCTGCCGGTACGACGATGCTCCCCAATTCCCAGCTCGACCGTTTCCTCATCCGCGTCAGCATGGGCTACCCCGACCACAAGAGCAGCGTCAACATTCTCCGTGACCGCCATGTGGATAACCCGCTGGACAGGGCTTACGCGGTGGTCAACAAGGAAGAGCTGCTGGGACTGGTGCAGGACGTGCGTAAAGTAGATATGCGCGATCCCGTGCTCGATTATGTGACCACGCTCGTGGAAAAGACCCGCACGCATCCGCAGGTGGCACTCGGTGTCAGCCCGCGCGGCGCGCTGGCTGTGTGCCGGATGGCAAAGGCGTATGCGTATCTCCATGGCCGTGACTTCGTCATGCCAGAGGACGTAGCGGCGATTTTCCCGGATGTCTGCGCGCATAGACTGATGCTCAACAGCAAGGCCCGCATGATGGAGGAAACGTCGGAATCCGTTCTGGCAGAGATTTTGAAGTCCGTGGACATGCCGGTGCTGAAAAGATGAAGATAGTACGAAAAATTGTCTGGCTGCTGCTGACGCTGGGGCTTCTTGTCCTCACGGTCCAGACAGCCAGCCCCATCGCGCTTGGCCTTGCCGCCTGCATGGTGCTGCTGCCGCTGATCTGTTTGCCAGTCAACCTGTATGCGGCGAAAAAGCTGAAGCTGGCGGTCAGGCTGCCCGTGAATCTGCGCAAGAGTGAGAGCGGCGTAGCAGAGCTGACCGTGCAGAATCCGACCGTTTTCCCAATTTGCCAGATTTCCTGCCGGGTACACTTGGAGAACCAGCTGAACGGAGAGACGCAGATCGTAAACGTGAGCGGCGGCATCTGGCCGAAGGGCAAACGGACGATGAAGATTGCACTCCAAAGCCCGTGGTGCGGCAGAATCCGTTTGAACGTAGAATCCGCCCATCTGTATGACTGCTTCGGCCTCATCGGCGTGAAAACACAGCTTGACGCGCACGGCGCGTGCGTGGTGCAGCCAGATACGTTTTTGCAGACGCTGGCGATCTCTCCCGCTGTGGCGCACATCGATGATACCGAGGATTATTCCAACGAGCGTCCCGGCTATGACCTGTCTGAGATGTTCCGGCTTCGCGGCTATATTCCCGGCGATAGTCCAAAGCAGGTGCATTGGAAACTTTCACAAAAATACGGCAAGCTGATCGTCAAAGATCCGTCGCTGCCGATTACGCGCTCTGCCGCGGTATTCTGGGAACGCACGGAAGAAAACCCGACGGTAGACAGAACGGATGCAGAAGCGGAGATCGTCGTCTCCGTCTGCCGGAATCTGCTTTCCCAGTCCGTCCAGTTTACGGTTGGATGGAACGAGGGCGATACAGGCCGCTGCGTATTCCAGCAGATCCGCGACATGGACGACCTGATCGGCCTGATGCCGCGCCTGCTCACGGCGCAAGCGGCTACAGGCGTCAGCGGTGCGTCGCTGCTTCTCCAAGAGGTACCTGCCGGAAGCTGGTCGCATCTGATTTACGTTTCCGGTGAACAGCAGGCGGAAACAGAACAGCTTTCCTCGATTGGCCGCCTGACCGCGCTTGTCTGCGGTGAGCAGTTCAATGAGAAGGATTACGCCGCGCAGCTCTCCGAGCTGGAACTGTAAGGAGGGCCGGATATGAAACAAAAGAATCTGACCGGCCTGCGGGCCGGAATCTACCACGAGACGCAGTCCACGCGCGGTCAAACGCTGCTGGAACTGTTGTCTGCTCTCCTGATTTTCCTCGCGCTTGCCACAATCTTCTACACTGCAAGCGGATTTACCGCAATGCTCTGGCTGCTGGGGGCAGGCGTATTGACGTGCATTGCCGCCGCAATCATCCGGCATTTCCAAAAGACGAAGTGGATGCTTCCCATTCTGTTGGCGGCGCTGTTGCTCGTTGTTCTGTTTGCGCGGAGTCCGCTCCTGAACGGCTTCGGCGCGGCATGGAATACGCTGCGTGACCTATGGGCAGCGGAAAAAGGCATCCTCCTGCCGCTTGCAGAAACAGACGGCACTGGCCTTTGGCTGGCCGGGATCGTGTCAGGCATTCTGCTTGCAATGGTGAGCGCTGCACTCTCGCGCGTACCGACATTGACAGCAGTTTTGCTGGCAGCCCTGAGTGTAGCGGCTGCGTTTGTGCAGCCGGGTGTCCTGCTCCTTGCAGCATCAGCAATTGCCTTGCTGATGCTGACCTGGCAGAAAAACAAAAATACTGTCTCGGCGGCGAGTTTCCTGCTTGTGGGTTTGATCGTGGCGATTGTAGCCGCAATTTCCCTGCAAACAGGCACGATGCAGAGCCTTTCGCAGAGCGCGAAGGACACTCTGCATCACTGGCGATACGAAAAAGCGGAAGAACTTCTGCCGGAGGGCGACCTGTCCGAACCGGTCGCAAAGACAGAAAGCACGGACACCATCCTGTCCGTCACGACGGATACGGCGCAGACGCTCTATCTGCGCGGCTTCGTCGGCGATACCTACGAAAATGAAGCATGGACGGCGCTGGACACAGAAGCCGCCGCAGAGGAAAAAGACCTCTTCTACTGGCTGCATCAGTCCGGCTTCTATCCGCAGAGCCAGTTGGCTTCTGCTGCCCGGCTGATGGGCAATTACCAGTCCGGCAGCGTCAGCGTCCAGAACCTCGCGGGGTGCAGCCTGTACCGCTATGAACTGTGTACCGTGCTGCCCGAACGCGCAGGGCTGGCAAAAAACAGAATCCAGCCGTCCGCAGTCGAAACAAACGGCCTGCGCGGCGAACGTGGCTATTCCTATGAGGTGGTTTCGGACGCACAGACGCTGCTGCCGGAGCTGCTGGACTTCCTACAAAACGATACGTCGGACGGCGTGAGATCGTACTTACAGATGGAAAGCGCATACCGCGAGGTCGTATATTCCTATGCGCTGGACGTGCCCGCGGAGTTCCGCGCGCAGCTCGGCGCGGTGCTGGATCAATGCTGCGAAAGCTACGGCCCGGCAGACAGCCTGACGAAAGAGCAGGCGCAGACGGCTGCGCTGGCGTTTCTGGAATTGTGCTTTGACGGAAGCGGCGATATCGCATTGCCGCTGACTGACACGGCGGACGGCACGACGTACCAGTACGCAACCGTCGCGGCTTTAGCCCTCCGCTATTACGGCATCCCCGCCCGCTATGTCGAGGGATATACGGTCAAGACCGCAGAAAACGAGCCGACGAGCGTGGACGCAAGCGCCGCGGGCGCATGGGTCGAGGTGTATCAGGACGGCATCGGCTGGCTGCCGCTGGCGCTGACGCCGGGCCTTGAAGACCTCTCCGCCGAGCAGACCGAGAGCGGCATCAAGCCGGTCG
>OLGE01001546.1_pt1 | contig 23186 bp, 27 predicted proteins | sample 1605151 | NCBI WGS metagenome assembly OLGE01 (sample SAMEA3888912, study PRJEB22519) | human gut metagenome | biome: human gut; feature: human-associated habitat; material: faeces | place: Denmark | collected 2010
CGGGCGCGGGCGGCACGGAAGCGCAGGACTGGACGCAGATGCTCTACCGCATGTACACCCACTGGGCTGAGGCACACGGCTTTACTTATAAGATTCTCGACTATCTCGACGGAGATGAGGCCGGCATCAAATCCGCCAGCATCATGATCGAGGGCACAAACGCCTACGGCCTTATGAAAAGCGAAAACGGCGTGCACCGGCTGGTGCGTGTATCGCCGTTCGATGCAAACGCCCGCCGTCAGACGTCGTTTGCCGCGGTGGAGGTCATCCCCGAGATCACGGACGACTCGAAGGATGTGGACATCCGCCCCGAGGACATTGAAATGCAGGTCTTCCGCTCCTCCGGCGCGGGCGGCCAGCACATCAACAAGACCTCGTCTGCCGTGCGTCTGATCCACAAGCCGACCGGCATCGTCGTCTCCTGCCAGACGCAGCGCGATCAGTTCCAGAACCGTGAGACCTGTATGCGTATGCTCCGGTCAAAACTCATCGAGATCAAGGAGCGCGAGCATCTGGACAAGATCTCCGACATCAAGGGCGCACAGCTCAAGATCGAGTGGGGCAGCCAGATCCGAAACTACGTCTTTATGCCCTATACGCTGGCAAAGGACACCCGCACGGGCTATGAAATGACCAACATCAACGCCGTCATGGACGGAGAGCTGGACGGCTTCATCAACGCCTATCTCACCTGCGCGGCGACCAATACATGGCCGACAAAATCCTGACTTTGCTGCGGTTTTCCGCGAAAAACGCAAAAAATGCGAATTGCCACTTGCATCATGCTGAAAGTTATGGTATCATAATTTCTGCTGTTTCAGAGCAATCTGCGATATTCCGGCTTGCCGTCTGCCGATGAAGAACGGCGTCATTATTGATTTGGAGGAATTATGGGAGTTCTGCATACTATTCTGACGATCGTTCAGGTCATTCTGGCCGTTGGCCTTGTTGTTATCGTAACGCTTCAGTCCGGCAAGAGCGCCGGCCTGTCTTCCGCGATCGCGGGCGGCGACGGCTTCTCCGCAAAGGGCGGCAGCAAGGCGTTTGACGCGAAGCTCGCCAAGGCGACCAAGTGGGTCGGCGGCGTGTTCCTGGTTCTCACGCTCGTCCTGAACCTCATCTAATAATCACGCATGAGCACCTCAGAGCATCGCTCTGAGGTGCTTGAGCTTGTCAAAAGTATTTTTGACAAGCTCTCAAACGCGAACCGCGGAGCTTGGTTCGCGTTTGAAGAGACTACATGGTGCTGCGCGCATAATTTGCGCGCAGTTTGCGCCCAAATTCCACACTTGCACCATGCAGTGTGTTTTGTCCGAGGTACACGCCCCCGGACAAAACGGATTCTCATTTTATTTCGCCGTGCGCGGCGAAACTCTACGAGGTTTTTACACGCTGCGGCACCTCAGAGTATCGCTCTGAGGTGCTGTTTTTATTTGTCTGTCTTTTTCAGCTCTGCGCCGCGGTAGTAGTATTGCAGGATGGCGCGGTAGTCATAGCCCTGACGCGCCATATAGTCGGCTCCGTACTGGCTCATACCGACGCGGTGACCGTAGCCAAGGACGTGAAACGTCACGCCGTCCTCGTCAGCGGAAACACGGAAGCAGGTGGAATTGAGCCCGAGGAGCCGCCGCAGCTCTGTGCCGGTGTAGCACGTCTGACCGATCTTCATGGTGTTCACGCCGCCGCCTTCTGTGTATGTCACATCGGAGAACCACGCGCTTGGGCTTCCGGTGAGCGCTGCACCGCCGAGCGCGGCGCGCAGCGCCTCCGGCGTGAAGCGCTTTTCCGAGGCGTAGCGTAGGGCGTTTTCCTCGCCATAGCTTTTGACTGACTGCAAATACGGCACCTCCGCGCCCCATACGGCGGCGGCATCCTCCGTCCTGCCGCCAGAGCAGGAAAAATACGTTGCGTCGATCAGTGCGCCGTCATACAAAAGTACCTCCCCGCGCGTGGCCTCGACTGCCGCGCGCGCTTTTTCTGCGTATGTGTCGTAATTCGCTCCGAACCGCTCGCGCAGCGCCGCCTCACTGCTCCACGCCTGACAGCACGCGCTGTCCGCGCAGACATCCGCATTTTCATGTTTTGCGGATTGCCGTCGTTTCTGCGTAAAGGTACGCGCCGCGACCGCCTGCGCCTTGAGCGCCTCCGGCGCAAAATCGGGCGGCATTTCGGAGAGTACAACGCCCGTCAGATACGCAGAAAGCGGCAGCGTTTCGATCGTATCTCCGTTCAGAAGGCAGACCGTCTCCTCCGGGGAAGCCGGAGCGGCCTCCGGCTGCTCGTCTGCCGCAGGCAGCGCCAATTCATGCAGGATCACGATGTCCCGCGCCTGCGGCGCTTCGCGGCGCACGCCGCAGGGCAGCAATAATATCGCCAGCAGTGAAGCCAAGCCGCTGATCAGGATCTGTTTCATGGACATGCCTCCTTTTGCTTTCCAGTCTATGCGTGCGTCTGGGAGAATATCCGCACCGGCGGGCAGTTCTAATGCGCGCGGCTCGTCCATAGACTGTGGCGAGGTGAGAACATGGATTTACAGCCCATCTTTTCGATCCTGCCGCCGGAGCTGCGCACTGCGGCGGCACGTCTGGATACATCCCGGCTGGAGGAGCTTCGCCTGCGGACGGGGCAGATTCCTGCGGCGCTCGTCTGCGGGCAGGAGCGGCCGATCCCCGGCAGCCCGGAGCCGGTAACGAGCCGGATGCTCGAGGAGATCCTGTCGGCTGCGACCGGACACTCCTGCTACAGCGCGGAGGAAACTCTGCGCGAGGGCTTTGTGACGCTGCCGGGCGGACATCGCATCGGCCTGTGCGGAACGGCTGCCGTTCAAAACGGAAGCGTGCGCGCCATCCGTTCGGTGTCCTCGCTCTGCATCCGCATCGCGCGTCAGCTCCCGACGGCCCCACCGGAGCTCGTCCGGCGGCTGCGCGGCTCAACTTTGATACTCGGAAGCCCCGGCTCCGGTAAAACGACGCTGCTCCGCGATTGCGTGCGGCGGCTCTCCAACGGAGGGCAGCGCGTTTGCATCGTGGACGAGCGCGGTGAGCTTGCCGCCTGCCTGCATGGCAGACCGCAGCTTGACGTGGGAACGCACACGGACGTGCTGACGGGCTGCCCAAAGGCGGCCGGCATTCCGCTTCTTCTGCGCGGGATGCGCCCCGACTGGATCGCGGTGGACGAGATCACCGCGCCGGAGGACATCCGCGTAATGGAGCAGGCGAGTCACTGCGGCGTCCGCTTTCTTGCGACCGCGCATGCCTTTGGGCGGGACGAGCTGCAAAAAAGGCCGCTCTATCGCGGTCTGTGCGAGCTGGACATTTTCAAAACACTGTGGCTTCTGACGCCGGAGAGGCAGGTCAGGGAAGAAAGGATGGATTGAATGTTGCGGGGGATCGGTGCGCTTTGCGTGGTCGCGGCAGCCTCGGTCATGGGCTTTGGCTTTGCAGGCGGCGTGCGGCGGCAGGAGCGGCAGCTTGCAGCCATGCTTGATGCGCTCACATTTCTGAAAAGCGAGATCCTGTACCGGAAAACGCCGCTGGCAGAGACGTTCACACTCGTCGCTGCCGCGGCGCAGGAGCAGGGGACACGCGCCTTTTTCCGCTGCTGCGCACACGCGATGCGCAGTGACCGCACGCTGCGCCCGATGCAGGTCTTTCAGACGGCGCTGGACAGGACGGCGGAGCTCAGCCTCGCGATGCCCGCGCGGCAGACGCTCTTGACGCTCGGTGCATCGCTCGGCGAGTTTGACCTTGACGGGCAGAGCCGCGCTCTGGAGCTTGCGCTTGCGCGGCTCTCCTCGCAGCTTCGCCGTCTGGAGGAGGGAAGCAGCGCACGCCGAAGGAGCTATGCGACCATCGGTGTCTGCGCGGGGCTGGCGGTCGCCGTGATCCTGCTGTGATGATCGACATTGATCTGATCTTCAAGATCGCCGCCGTGGGTATCATCGTCTCCATCCTCAATCAGGTCCTTGTCCGGACGGGACGCGAGGAGCAGGCGACCATGACCTCGCTTGCCGGACTGGTCGTGGTTCTGATGATCGTCGTTCAGCGCATCGCAGACCTGTTTGAGCTTGTCAAGACGCTGTTTCACTTCTGAATATGGAGAGATTTCTACAGATCGCAGCGCTCTGCGTCATCTGCGCCGTGCTCTCACTCGTCGTGCGCGGGCGAAGCCCGGAGTTTTCATTCTGCGCGGCCTGTGCCTGCTGCGCCGTCAGCCTGATCGCAGCAGCGGAGCTGGTTTCGCCGGTCGTTTCCTTTTTGCAGCGGCTTCAGCGGCTTGCGGGGTTGGAACCCGCGCTGCTGGCGCCGGTACTGAAGACGGTCGGTGTCGGACTTCTGACACAGATCGCAGGTGCATTCTGCAGGGACGCAGGCGAGCAGGCGCTCTGCAAGGTTGTGGAGCTGTGCGGGACGTTTCTTGCCGTATATGTGGCGCTGCCGCTGGCAAACGCCGTTCTGGAGCTGCTGCAAACGCTGATGGGAGGCTAGATTGAAGAAGGTCGTTCTACTGGTGCTGCTGAGTCTCCTGCTTGTGCTTCCGGCGCGTGCGCAGAGCATTGCGGAGCAGGAGGCGGGCATTCTCGGTGCACAGACGCTGACGGAGGGTCTTGACGAGGAGGCTCTGGAGCGTCTCGGCGGCGTCTCGCCGACGGCACCTGCGGATCTCGCTGCAAGCCTGTGGCGTCTCCTTACAGATGCGCTCCACGATGTCCGGACGCCGCTTCGGGAGGCGGCAAAGACGTGCGGGATGCTGCTGGCGGCGACGCTGTTATGCTCGCTCTGCGCGCAGCTTGAGCCGTCTCTTTCCGCGCAGGCCGTGCGCCTCGGCGGCGCGCTGGCGCTGACGGCGATCTGCGCCGGCGGGCTCAGGAGCATGATCGGCCTTGCCGCAGGGACGCTCGACCGCATCGGCACATTCGTTACGTTCCTGCTGCCCGTCCTTTCTGCGGCGCTGAGCGCCTCCGGCGGCATGACGAGCGCAGCCGCGCTCTACGCAGGCTCCATGCTGTTTATCGACGTGCTGATGCGCCTCATTCGATCGCTTCTGATCCCACTGACCTACGCGTTTACGGCACTTTCGGCGGCAGAGTGCGCCGTTGGAGGTGAAACGCTTCAGCGTCTGCGCGAGCTGACCGGATGGATCATCCAGACGGCGCTCAAGGGCGTCATGTATGTTTTTACGGCCTATCTCACAGCGACAGGGCTGATCGCGGGAAGCGCGGACGCGGCGGCGGTCAAGGCGGCGGGCTCTGCGCTCTCGACCGCGGTGCCTGTTGTCGGCTCGATCCTGTCCGGCGCTGCCGGAACGGTGCTGGCGGGTGCAGACATTGTCCGGAATTACGCGGGTGTTTTCGGCCTGCTTGCCATTCTGGCAACGGGACTGGTGCCGTTTTGCCGCATCGGCGTGCATTATCTTGCGCTCAAGCTCACGGCGGCAGTCGGCGGGACGATGCAGTGCGGCGGACTTGGAGGACTCCTCTCAAATCTCTCGGCGGCGATGGGCTATATGCTCGCCATGACGGGCTGTGCCGCGCTGATGGCGCTGCTGAGCACATGCTGGTTTATGAAGGCGGTGAGACTATGACGGAGGCACTGCGGAGCTATCTTCTGTCGGTGATCGCGGCGGCTCTTTTGTCGGCGGTGGGACTGAGCCTTCTGCCGAAGGGAAGCGTCCGGCGCGTGCTCGGGCTTTGCTGCGGAATGCTGCTGGTGCTGTGTGTGCTGCGGCCCGTTCTCAGGCTTGACGAGGCAGCGCTTTCGCAGTCGCTTGCGCGCTTTCAGATGCAGGCCGAGGAGGCACGCACCGGGATCGAGGTCAAAAACCGCGAGCTCGTTGCAGCCATCATAAAACAAAGCACGCAGACATATATATTGGACAAAGCTTCCGCACTCGGACTGGAGGCGGACGTGGAGGTGACGGTGGAGCTTGAAACGGCATATCCTTACCCGTCCGCCGTGACGGTCACATGCGAGCCTTCGGCGGCGCAGAAGCTGGCGCTGCAAACCTACATCATCGAAAATTTTGCCATACCGGCGGAAAGGCAGACATGGAAAACAGGCGCGGAACAGACGGAATAAAGAACCTGCGCGGTCTTGTGCAGGTGCTCGGAAAATACAGATACGCCCTGATTGTGCTGTTGGTGGGCGCGGCGCTCATGCTGCTGCCGTCAGGAAGGAAGCCGTCTGAGACAAAGGCAGTCACCGCCCCGATGCAGGCGGAGATCCCGGATGTGGCCGCTGTCCAGTCGGAGCTTGCGGCGCTGCTGTCGCGCGTGGAGGGCGCGGGCGAGGTCGCGGTCATGCTGAGTCTCGACTACGGCCCGGAGCGTTTTTTTCAGGCCGACGAGCAAAAAACCGCCGACGGAGAGCGAAGCGAGTGCTCAAGCGAGACGGTCCTGTATCACGAAAGCAGCGCGCAGCGGCTGCCTATCGTCACAAAAACGAGGAGCCCCGTCTATAAGGGCGCCGTGATCGTCTGTGAGGGCGCCGAGCGCCCAAGCGTCCGGCTTGCGATCGTGCAGGCTGTTTCCAGACTCACAGGGCTTGGAAGCGATAAGATCAGCGTTATGAAAATGAAACGTCAATAGGAGGAGAAAGGATGAAAATTTGGAAACGCAATGCCATCGTTGCAGCCGTGCTGGTGCTCGTCTGCGCAGGGATCTACCTCAACTGGTCGCACAACCATCCCGATGCCGCGGCGGTAGATCTGACCGAGACGCTCGACGCGGCGCAGGTCATGGGGGACGGCCTTGTGATCTCGGAGCCGGCAGACGTGCTGGCGCAGGAGGCTGCGGCACAGACGGCATCGCAGACAGCCGACTATTTTGCGCAGGTGCGTCTGAGCCGTCAGGAATCGCGCGACAGTGCGGTGGAGCTTCTGGAGCAGACCATCGCCTATGACGAGGGAAGCGACATCGGCGCCGCCGCCACGCGGACGCTCAACGAGCTGGTCTCGACCGCGCTCAGCGAGGCGCAGATCGAAAGCCTCGTCATTGCAAAGGGCTACAGCGACTGTGTCACCTACATCAGCGACGGCACGGTCTGTGTCGCGGTCGCGGCTCCGGCAGAGGGCCTTGCGCAGGCGGATGTTGCGCTCATTTCGGATATCGTGACGGGGCAGACGGACTATGCGCTTTCACAGATCCGCGTCATCGAGGTCAAATGACGCGCAGAGGGCGTGTTGGCTCGCGCGGCAGAGGTGCGCTCTGCCGCGCTTTCCGTCTTGCAAGAAGGCGGGATTTGTAGTATAATCACAAAATCAGCGCGAAAGCGTGCATTCGGCACGATTGGCAGTTGAAATTCCTGCCTTTTGTGGTACAATATACGGAAAGAATCCATTCTGCATGCATCTCATCGATACGGAGGAATCATCATGGCAGACAGCAAAGAATATTACACGCAGAAGGCCGAAAACGGCTCGATCCAGATCTCTGAGGACGTGGTGGCCTCCGTTGCCGCCATGGCAGTGCTCGAGCAGGAGGGCGTCTGCGGTCTGAGCGCGGGGCTTGGCAGCGACATCGCCGAAATGCTCGGCGTCAAGAGCGTTGCAAAGGGCATTCGCGTTACAAGTGACAAGGAAGGCCGCCTTTTCGTCGACTGCAACGTGGTTGCAAACTTCGGATACTCTGTGTTCGAGCTTGCAAAGACGGTGCAGGAGGCTGTGAAGTCGAGCCTCGAATCCGTGACCGGACTGTGCGTTGGCCGCGTCAACGTCAACATCTGCGGCATTGCGCTTCCGCGCGAGGCCAAGAAATAAGACTCTGATCCAGAGAGCTAGAGGAGAATGGTATGACCAGAACAAATGCCAGAGAGATCGTGGCGCAGCTTGTCTATGAGATGGGCTTCCGCGACGATGACGCCCGGACGCTCGTGCGCGAGCATCTTGACCCGGACTATTACGCCACGCTGAAGGATGAGTCCGATGCCTACGAGGAAAGCCCCTCCGGCAAGCAGGTGGAATACATCCAGTCCACGGTCTGCGGCATCCGCGAAAAGCAGGACGAGCTGGACGGCTACATTTCCAAATACGCCATCGGCTGGAATCTCGGGCGCATCTCCAAGACGGCGCGCGCCATCATGCAGCTGGCAATGTACGAATGTCTGTACGTTCACGACGTGCCGGTCAGCGCCGCCATCAACGAGGCGGTCGAGCTGACGCGGAAATACGAGGATGAGGATGTAGTGGCTTTCGTCAACGGGATCCTCGGCGCGTTTGCACGCGAGGTGTCCGCACAATGAGAGCGCTGGGCTTTGACACCAGCAACTACACCACCTCGGTGGCGGAATTTCACGGCGTGGGCGGCGAAAACTGCTCACGCCTTTTGGACGTGAAGCCCGGTGAACTCGGCCTGCGGCAGTCGGACGCGCTGTTTGCGCATGTCAGGCGTCTGCCGGAGCTGGTCGATGCGCTCTGCGGCAAGCTCCCGGCAGACACCGTCCGCGCCGTCGGCGCGAGCACGCGGCCGCGCGCCGTGGAAGGCTCGTATATGCCGTGTTTTCTGGCGGGTGAGTCGCAGGCGCGCAATCTGGCGCGCTTTCTGGACGTCCCCTTTTATCCCTTTTCGCATCAGCAGGGCCACATCGCTGCCGCGCTCTGGTCGGCGGGACGGATGGAGCTGATGCGCCAGCCGCATCTTGCATGGCATCTCTCCGGCGGCACGACGGAGCTTCTGCTCGTCACGCCGGACGGAAAAAATGTCCGCGCAGAAAAGCTCGGCGGAACAAGCGATATCTCCGCCGGTCAGCTCATCGACCGCACGGGGCAGCTTCTCGGCGTGCCGTTTCCGTCCGGAAAGGGCGTTGACGCGCTCAGCCGCGGCTGCGACCGGAAGGACTGCTTCAAGGTCAAGACGAATGCGCTGACGTTTTCCCTTTCCGGTGCGGAAAACAAAGTCCGGCAGTACCGCGAGGGCGGCGCTTCCTGCGAGGAGACGGCGCGCTATGCACTTCTCACCGTCATCCACGCCGTCACGGCCGTGACGCGCGAAGCGATCAAGCAATATCCGGGCTTTTCGGTCGTTTTCTCCGGCGGTGTTTCCGGCAATTCGCTCCTGCGTGAGCGCTGCCGCGAGTTTGACGCCGCGTTTGCTGAGCCGCGCTTTTCCACGGACAATGCGCTCGGCGTTGCCATCCTCACATGGATGCAGGAGGAGCCGTGATGCAGCAGACGATCTATGCGGTCTCTCAGGTCAACGAATACATCAAATCCATGCTCGACCGTGACGAGCTTCTGAGCGAGATCTTCATTCGCGGCGAGCTGAGCAACTACAAGGTCTATCCCTCGGGACACCACTACTTTACCCTCAAGGACGAGGCGGGCGCACTTCGCTGCGTCATGTTTCGCTCCAGCGCGGTGCGCCTGCGCTTCCGTCCGGAAAACGGCATGAAGGTCATTGCCTTCGGCCGCATCACCGTCTTTCCGCGCGACGGCGCATACCAGCTCTATTGCGGCGACCTGACGCCCGACGGTGTGGGCGATCTGCACGTCGCCTTTGAGCAGCTCAAGGCAAAGCTCCTGCAAGAAGGGCTTTTCAGCCGCGAGCACAAAAAGCCGCTCCCGGCCTTTCCGCACCGCATCGCCATCATCACCTCGGGTGCGGGCGCGGCGATCATGGACATGCTCCGCATCCTCGGCAAGCGGTATCCACTGAGCAAGGTCATGATCCTGCCGGTGCGCGTGCAGGGGGCGGAGGCTCCGGCAGAGATCTCGGGTGCGATCCGCTATTCCAACAAATACCGGCTCGCAGACGTTATCATCACCGGCCGCGGCGGCGGCTCGATGGAGGATCTGTGGGCGTTCAACGACGAGCGCGTGGCGCGCGCCATTTTTGCATCCGAGATCCCGGTCGTCTCGGCGGTCGGGCATGAGCCGGACGTGACGATCTCCGATTTTGTGGCGGACGTCCGCGCTGCCACGCCGTCAAACGGCGCGGAGCTTGTCGCGCCGGATCGGGAGGATCTGCAAAAGCGCCTTGTCCAGATGCAGGCGCGGATGCAGGCGGCGATGGAGCGGCAGCTCAAGCTCTCACGGCAGAAGCTGGATGCGCTTTCCGAAAAGCGCGTGCTGCAAAGCCCGATGAACTACGTGCAGGACAAGCGGATGCTGCTGGAATATAGCCGTGAACGGCTGACGGCGGCCTCGCGGCACCTGCTTCAGGGAAAAAAGGAGCAGTTTGTCCGGCTGACGGCAGCGCTCGACGCGATGAGCCCCCTCAAGGTGCTCGCGCGCGGCTACAGTGTTGTACGCAGTGCGGACGGTTCGATTTTGCAGGAAAGCTCCGGCGCTGCACCCGGAGACACGATCACGGTCGATCTTCGCAGCGGAGGCCTCCGCGCGGAGGTGCGCGAGGTTTGGGAGGATAGACATGAGTGAACAATCGAGGAGCTTTGAGCAGTCGATCGACCGCCTTGATGCGATCGTCCGCAGTCTGGAGCAGGGGAACGTCCCGCTGGAGCAGGCGCTGAAGCTGTTTCAGGAGGGGACAGGCCTCGTCAAAAGCTGTGATGAAATGCTCACGAAGGCGGAGCTGGAAGTTGTCAAACTGATGAAGGGCGCCGATGGCGCACCGGTGGAAACGGGGTATGTAAGAGATGAATGACTACAAAATGAGAACGGAAGCCTACCGCGAAGCCGTGGAAGCGTATCTGGAGGGCTGCTTTGCCGACCAGAAATGCCCGCAGCAGGAGCTGCTTCAGGCCATGCGCTACAGCCTCCTCGCAGGCGGAAAGCGCATCCGCCCGATCCTTGTACTGGAATTCTGCCGCATCTGCGGCGGCGAATGGAGAAACGCGCTCCCGTTTGCGGCCGCCATCGAAATGGTGCACACCTACAGCCTCATCCATGACGACCTGCCGTGCATGGACAATGATGACTATCGCCGCGGACGGCTCACGAACCACAAGGTCTTTGGCGAGGCAAACGCCGTTCTGGCAGGCGATGCGCTGCTGACGGCGGCGTTTGAGACGGCTGCCAACGCGCCCGCCGACGCATGGACCATCGTTCGCATCATCCGCATTCTTTCCGAGACCGCAGGCGCAAACGGCATGGTCGGCGGGCAGGTGCTCGATTTGGCGGGTGAAAAGATCCGGTTGGAGGCCGACGCCATCCACACCATCCATGCGCTCAAAACCGGCGCGCTCATTTCTGCGGCGTGCCGCATGGGTGCGGCGGCTGCCGGAGCCGGCGAGAAGGAGATTCGGGCTGCCGATGCCTACGCCAAGGCGCTGGGGCTTGCATTCCAGCTTCGTGACGACATGCTCGACGTGCTCGGTGATGCGGAAAAGATGGGAAAGGCCACCGGCATGGACGGCAGCAAGAATACCTTCGTATCGCTCTACGGCGTGGGTGAGTGCTCCAAGATGATCGAGCGCTATACCGACGAGGCCATCGATGCACTGGCGGACTTCACGGATACGGAATTCCTCGCCGAGCTTGCGCAGCGGCTCGCGCTGCGCGAATTCTGATCATCTCAAAATCTCTTTTACAAGTTCAGCCACAGCAGCTTGCTCTGCTGTGGCTGTTTTTGCAGACCGGACAACGTTGTCTATCGGAAAAACACGGCATTTCTCGCTTTGTGTCGTGTTCCAATGCCGCGTCCGGCGCTATGCTGAATGGGAAGGGAGGGCCGATATGGACCAACGTAAGATCGGCGCTTTTTTGAAGGCGCTCCGAAAGGAACAAGGGCTGACGCAGGAGCAGCTCGCAGAGCTGCTGCACGTCTCCGGCAGGACGGTATCCCGTTGGGAGACCGGAAGCAACATGCCGGACATCGGTATGCTCGTCGAGCTCGCGGAGCAGTTTGATGTGAGCATCCCTGAGATCATTCAGGGGGAAAGGAAAAGCGAGATGATGAATCAGGAAACAAGAGAAACAGCCGCCGCAATGGCGGAATACGGCCGCAATGAGCTCAAGCTCGGAAAACAGAAGGTGGTCGGCATTTTGCTGCTCTGCTTCGGCGTGTTTATCATTGTGTCGGCGCTGGCTGTCTTTCCGAGTGAAAGCAGTTGGGGAAGCATCTATTCGGTTTTGGGGATGATCCTCTCTGCCGTCGGGCTTTATCTTGCCGTGCGGCAGATGCTCGTCAGGCGCGGCGTTCGCCTGCTTGTCGTTCTCGGGTACGTCTGTCTGCTGTCAGGCGTTTTTGCACTGTCTGATTATGTCGCGGTCGCACGGTTTCATCAGGTACCGAGATTCTCTTACCGGGCCATCTACGATTCGCGGCAGCCCGATCAGGTGCTGTACAAAACCTTGTTTTTTGACGCGGTCCGGAAAAATCCCGGCACGCCGGAGGAAGACGTCTATCTCATCCGGAAATGAATTTTGCGGAACAGGCGGCGTGCGCATCACAGGCACGCCGCCTGTATATTTTCTGCCTTGCAAGCAGTGTGCAGCGCTCGAGACGTTCGTTTTGGGACGAATTCACAAAATATTTATGAATACACGCTTGTATATGCAGAGAAAACATGCTATGATACAAGGGACAATGGCGCAGTATCCTAGTCGGCTTTGCCAGTTTTGAGGAAGGGCCTAAAAATCCTTTAAAGGGCACATCTATGAATCCCGTGGTGTCTGCTTCTTACGCCCAGTTTGGGGTGGATGCTGGGGGAAGGCAACTTATGCCTGCGGACACAGGGCGGCCTTCAATGGCATGAAGACGTCGAACCCTATGTCTGTGGAGACCGGATCGCGTGCAGAAGCGTACTCCCTTCGCGGTAAGCGACTTCTGTACGGTACCGGATGAACCTGCAATGCGGTGCTACCCGGCTATAAGCCGTGAACGCTGTGTGCAGAGTAGCCTGCCTTGCGTGAGCAGCTCAGGGAAAAAGAGCCAAGCGTCCAAACTCATGGCCTTGAGCGTTGGACGTTTTCTTTGGAAAGACTGCTTGCAAAAGAGGATAGAAACTGGAAAAATCCGCTGTGGAAATCACCTAGGCTGTCCGTCTGGGGCAGAAATGGGATTGCGGTACGGACTAAGTGGCAATCGGGTATCGGTCATGGAGACAGACCGGCTTGGGCGTGAAAGGGAAACCGCCTCCTTCGGTGACGAGAGGTTCGCTCATGGGGAAAACAAACCCGACCTAAGCCGTAAGATTAACCATTTTTGCCGCCATTGTTTTATTTTTGCACAGCACCGCCCGAATCTGACACACCGCCGCTTGCATTTTTTCCGCCATACTGCGGAAAAATCCTCGCAAATCCGTCAGGATTTGCTGTGGCTTTTCCTTGTCTGACGAAAAAACTGTCGGCGTGGCGGAGCGCCATCTTCGTTCGGAGCTGTGCATTGGGCGTGAACGTTGGCGGAAAATCTCACGTCATCGGCTCTTGCCGATGGGTTCTCGCCTTTCATTATGTGGGCGTGTTTGAGCCGGTGCCATCTTCGTTCGGAGCTGCGCAAACGCTGGCGGAAAATCTCGCGCCATCGGTTCTTGCCGATGGGTTCTCGCCTTTCTTTTTTTGAGTTAGTGCCATCTTCATTCGGAGCTGCGCTGTGGGCGTGAACGTTGGGGCGGAGCACGGACGCTGCAATTCGGGATGCAAATCCCTTTACATGAAAATATACCGTTTCGGGCGGGCAAGCCGCGCAAAACGGAACAATGAGATTTCGGGCGCTTGCGCCCTTTTATTTTGCAATGACTCTGGAGGGAGCCGTTTTGAGTCAGCCAAAGAAAAAATCCGGCAGGAAAATGCCAAGGCCGGACTACAAGTGGATCATTCTGATCTTCGTTCTCACCATGCTCATCTCGGGAACGATGTCCTTCGTTTCCTCTGAGCTGCTCGGCCGCGCCAATCTGGCGGTCTCGTTTCTGATCCTGATCGCAATCGTCCTGATCGGTATTATCTTCGACATCATCGGCGTGGCGGTCACGTCCGCCGAGGAAACGCCGTTCCATTCAATGGCGTCGCGCAAGGTGCCGGAGGCGGCGGAGGCGCTCAAGCTCATCCGCAACGCAAACCGTGTCTCCTCGTTCTGCAACGACGTCATCGGCGACATCTGCGGCGTTATCTCCGGTGCAGCTTCCGCGACCATCGCGGCAAAGGCCATCGCAGGCCGCTCGGCAAACCCGTTCGTGGAGCTGCTGCTGTCCGCGCTCGTTGCGGCGCTGACCGTCGGCGGCAAGGCATTCGGCAAAACATTTGCCATTCACATGAGCACACCCATCGTACAGACAACGGCAAAGGCGCTGACCTTTTTCAAGACGCTTCCCGCGAAGTTCCGCAAAAAGCGCTGAGCCAAATGAGGCTGCTATGATCTTAGAGAATATTCACAGCCGGGAGGATCTTCTCCGGCTGGACAAGAAAGGTGACGAGCAGCTCTGCCGCGAGCTGCGGCAGTTTCTGATCGACCACGTTTCTCAGACAGGCGGGCATCTCGCCTCCAATCTGGGGCTTGTGGAGACCACGCTCGCCATCCAGAAAACCTTTGACACCAGCCGCGACCGACTGGTCTTTGATGTGGGACACCAGTCCTACGTTCACAAAATCCTGACCGGACGCATGGACCGCTTTGACACGCTCCGCACTTACGGCGGCCTTTCCGGCTTCCCGAAGCCCTGCGAGAGCGTGCATGATGCGTTCATTGCAGGTCATGCTTCCAATTCCGTGTCTGTGGCGCTTGGTATGGCGCGCGCCAGAACACTCAAGCAGGAAGATTATCATGTCATCGCGCTGCTCGGCGACGGTGCGCTCACGGGCGGGCTTGCCTATGAGGGGCTCAACAACGCCGGCGCCAGCCGGGAGCCGCTGATCGTCATTCTCAACGACAACGGCATGTCCATCACGCCGAATGTCGGTGCGATCTCGCGCTATCTCGCCAAAATGCGCCTGCGGCCCGCATATCTGGAGTTCAAGCTCTGGTATCGCAACGTGACGGCGCACATTCCGGGCGGGCGCAAGCTCTATTCCTTCACGCACAAGCTCAAAAGCCGTCTGCGCCGCAGGCTCATCGGGCAGACGCTCTTTGAGGACATGGGCTTTACCTACCTTGGGCCGGTGAACGGCCACGATGTGGAGACGGTCAGCGAGCTGCTGCGTGCCGCGGCCGCACTGAAAGAGCCGGTCCTCCTGCATCTCAACACCGTCAAGGGCAAGGGCTTTGCCCCCGCTGAGAAAACACCGCAGAATTTCCACGGCGTCGGGCGCTTTGACCCGGTCAGCGGCCGTCCTGCGTCGGCAAAAGCGCCGACGTTCGCCACGGCCTTCGGCGCGGAGCTGACGAGGCTGGCGGATACCGACACGCGCATCTGTGCGATCACGGCCGCAATGCGGCAGGGCGTCGGTCTCGATGCGTTTTCAGAGGCGCATCCGGCGCGCTATTTTGACGTCGGCATTGCCGAGGGGCACGCGGTCACCATGGCAGGCGGTCTTGCCGCGCAGGGCATGATCCCGGTCGTCGCCGTTTATTCTACGTTTTTACAGCGCGCATATGACATGCTCCTGCATGACGTTGCGCTGATGAAGCTGCACGTTGTCCTCGCCGTCGATCACACCGGTCTTGTCGGCGCGGACGGCGAGACGCACCACGGCGCGTTTGACGTCGGTTTTCTGCGTCAGATCCCGGGCATGACGGTGTTTTGTCCGGCAAACTTTGAGGAGCTTCGGGCGATGCTCCGCAAGGCCGTATGGGAAACGAGCGGCCCGGTCGCCATCCGATATCCGACCGGCTCCGAGGGACGCTATACAGCGTGTACGGACGCGCCGCTTCTACGCGAAGGGACGGACTGTACGCTTGTCACATACGGCACGCTCGTCAATGCCGCACTCGGCGCGGCAGAGCTTTGCGAAAAGCGCGGTATCTCCGTGGAGATCGTCAAGCTTCCCCGCATTGCGCCGCTCGACATGCAGCCGGTTCTGGAGTCGGTGAAAAAGACGGGGCGCATTCTTGCGGCGGAGGAAACCGAGGATATGGGCTGCGTTGCCGCTGATATTTTTGCGGCGCTCGAGGAAGGCGGTATTCAGGCCGTCTGCGCGCGCGCAAATCTCGGCTGCGGCTTCCAGCCGCACGGAAGCATCCCGGAGCTGCTGCACCGCGCCGGTCTGGACGCGGAGGGGCTTTTTCAAAAGATCTTGGAGGTCGTAGAACGTGAAAAATAAAGAACGTCTGGACGTCCTTCTGGTTTCCAGAGGGCTTTGCGAAACCAGAAGCAAGGCGCAGGCCGTCATCATGAGCGGCGAGGTCTATGTTGAGGGACAGAAGGCCGACAAGGCCGGTGCGGAATTTCCCGTGGAGGCACAGATCGAGCTACGCGGGCACGCGTGCCCCTACGTCAGCCGCGGCGGTCTGAAGCTGGAAAAGGCACTGCGCGACTTCGGCGTGGATCCGACCGGCTTTGTATGCAGCGATTCCGGCGCATCGACCGGCGGCTTTACAGACTGCCTGCTGCAGCAGGGCGCAGCCAAGGTCTTTGCCATCGATGTTGGCTACGGCCAGCTTGCGTGGAAGATCCGCTCCGACCCGCGTGTGGTCGTCATGGAGCGCACAAACATCCGCTATGTGACGCCGGAGGAGCTCGGTGAGCCGCTCGATCTTTCGGTCATCGATGTGTCTTTCATTTCGCTCAAGATCGTCCTGCCGGCCATCCAGAAGCTCCTGAAGCCGACCGGTCAGGTGCTGTGCCTCATCAAGCCCCAGTTTGAAGCGGGTAAGGAGAAGGTCGGGAAGAAGGGCGTCGTCCGCGACCCGGCCGTTCATCAGGAGGTCTTGCAGGACTTTGTGGCGCTTGCGGACTCGCTGCATTTTACGATCCGCGATCTGACCTTCTCGCCGGTCAAGGGGCCGGAGGGAAACATTGAATTTCTGGCGCATCTTTCGATGCAGCCCGGAGAAGACCACCATCCGCCGCTGGATGCGCTTGTTGAACAGGCGCACGCGGCGCTGAAAGGATAACACATGAAGATCGTTATGACGCCGAATCCTTACCGGGACAAGCAGTTCCGGGTAGCGGAGCAGGCAAAAAATATTCTGGAGCAGGAGGGCGTGACCGTCCGGATGTGCCTCCCGTTCGAGGTCGATCGGAACTATGAACTGCCGCAGCATCTGCATTTTTCCGATCTTCGGAAGGAACTGCGCGATGCGCAGATGCTCATCTGCTTCGGCGGAGACGGGACGATCCTGCACGCATCCAAATTTGCCACCGCGCACCGCATCCCGGTCCTCGGCGTCAACATCGGGACGATGGGCTTCATCGCGGAGCTGGAATCGGGCGAGCTGGAGCTTTTGAGAAAGATCCCGAAGGGGGACTACACCCTTGAGCCGCGCAGTATGCTTGATGTCCGGGTCACGAACGCAGCGCAGACGCTCTATCGTGAGACGGCGCTCAACGACGTTGTCATCACCAAGGGTGCCATCGCCCGCGTCATCCAGATCGGCGTATCGTGCGACGGCGTGGACGCGACGGCCTTCTCGGGCGACGGCATCATCGTCTGTACGGCGACCGGCTCGACGGCATATTCCATGTCCGCAGGCGGCCCCATCATGGAGCCGTCGGCAAAAAACATGTTGATCACGCCCATCTGCGCGCACGCGATGCTGGCAAAGAGCATCGTGGTCGGGCCGAAGCGTGTCATAACCATCCGCACCGGCAAGATCGGCAGGCACAACGCCTTCTTGTCGGCAGACGGCGGGCGTGCCTTCCGGCTGAGTCCGGGCGATGTCACCACCGTCACCTCCTCTGAGCAGATCACACAGCTTGTACGCCTTAAGGACACCAGTTTCTTTGACATCCTCAATCACAAATTCATTGACAGACAGAGGTATTGATATGAAGTCGAAACGACAGGAGAAGATCTTGCAGCTCATTCTCGATCATGACATCGAAACGCAGGAGCAGCTTCTCAGGGAGCTGCGCGAGGCGGGCTTCCAGACCACGCAGGCGACGATCTCCCGGGACATCAAGCAGCTTCGCATCATCAAGGAGCTCGGCTCGTCGGGCGCCTACCGCTACAGCGTTTCCTCCAAGCCGGTCGAGCATACATTCTCGGCCAAGCTGAACATCATTTTTAAGCAGTGCCTGACCAGCGTTGACCATGCGCAGAACATCCTTGTCATCAAAACGATGCCGGGGCTGGCGTCTGCGGCCTGCTCGGCGCTCGACAAAATGAACATTCCCGAAATCGTCGGCACGCTGGCTGGAGACGACACCGCCTTCATCGCCATGCGTGACGTGCCTTCGGCTTCGACGCTCTGCGCCGAGCTGCGCGAACAGATCACACACTGAGTGCCGCTTCGGCGCACTGTTCTTTTACGGAGGGATCAAATATGCTGAATGTGCTGCACATTGAGAATATCGCCGTGATCGAGCAGGCGGAGATCTGCTTTGACCGCGGCTTCAATGTGCTGACCGGCGAGACCGGCGCAGGCAAATCCATCGTGATCGATGCCATTTCCGCCATTCTCGGCGAGCGGACGTACCGCGATGTCATCCGGACCGGCGCGCCGCGCGCATTTGTCAGCGCCGTCTTTTCCGGTATTCCCGAGCTTGCGTGGTTCGGGGAAAATCAGGTCGAATACGATGCGGACGAGCTTCTCATCCAGCGTGAGATCTATCCCGATGGGAAAAACGTCTGCCGCGTGAACGGCAGGCCGGTCACGGTCTCTATTTTGAAGCGGCTCGGCGTCCAGCTCATCAGCATCCACGGCCAGCACGATTCGCAGCAGCTTTTCGACGAGACGAGCCACCTTGCCTATCTTGATCTGTTTGCGCATGACGGCGGGCTGCTGGAGGAATACGGGGAAAAATATGCCCGCGTGCAGGAGCTGACAAAGGAGATCCAGCGTCTTTCCATGAACGAGAGCGAAAAGCTCCGGCTGGTCGAGACGCTGCAATACCAGATCGACGAGATCGAGCGCGCGGCGCTCACACCCGGGGAGGATACGGAGCTGGAATCGCGCCGCCGCGTGCTGCAAAACGCGGAAAAGATCACAGACGCACTGCAAGGCGCGTTCGCCGCGCTCTATGGCGACGAAAGCACGACCGGCGCGGCAGAGCTCTTGTCCGGCGCAGAGCAGGCTCTGGCGCGCGTGGAGCGCGTGGACGAGGGCGCAGCCGCGCTGCATCAGCGCGTTGCCGATCTCATGTATGCGGCGCAGGATGCTGCGGAGGAGCTGCGCGACCGTCTGGACGGGCTCAGCTACTCGCAGGAGGAGCTTGAGCAGCTCGAATCGCGCCTTGACACCATCCACCGCCTCAAGCGCAAGTACGGCGGCTCCTGTGAGGAGATATTGGCTTTCCTGGAAAACGCGAAAAATCAGCTCGACGAGATTGAGTTTGCATCCGACCGCATCGAGCGCCTGGAAAAGCAGCGCGCCGCAGCCGGGCAGGAGGCGCTTTCCACCGCGAAAAAACTCCGTGCGGTGCGCGAGGAGACAGCTGCGATGCTCGAGGCACGGATGCAGTCAGAGCTTTCCCAGCTCGACATGCCGAAGGTGCGTTTCGTCTGCCAGTTTGATGAAATCGTGCTTTCACCGTCCGGCATCGACAGTGTGCGCTTTTTGATGTCCGCCAACGTCGGCGAAGCGCTGAAGCCGCTGAGCAAGGTCGCCTCCGGCGGCGAGCTGGCGCGCATCATGCTTGCCATGAAAAACGTACTTGCGGCGGAGGACTCGGTCGGGACGATGATCTTTGATGAGGTGGACGCAGGTGTCAGCGGTCGTGCCGCGCAGAAGGTCGCAAACAAGCTCTGGTCGGTCGCAAGGGGACGTCAGGTGCTCTGCGTGACGCACCTGCCGCAGATCGCGGCGATGGCGGACACGGAGTTCACCGTTGAAAAGCGCGTGGAGAACGAAAGAACATACACGAGCGTCCTGCGTCTGGATGCGCAGGGCCGCCGTCAGGAGCTGGCGCGCCTCATCGGCGGCAGCATGATCACGGATACCACGCTGGCAGGAGCGGCAGAGCTGCTTCGGTTGGCGGACAAAACGAAAGAAGGATAAAAATCATGAAACTGAGGAAACTGCTCATTGCACTGCTGGCAGCAGCGCTTCTCTGCACGGCTGTCGGAGCCGCCGGATACTCGGATCTGCCCGACACGCATTGGGCAAACAAGCAGGCCGCATATCTGCAAGGTGAGATCAAGGGTTACCCTGATGGAACGTTCCGCCCGAACAACACCGTCACGCGCGCGGAATTTCTGACGATGTTTGCCCGCGTCGCCTATCCGGAGGAATATCAGGCGCAGGAGGCCTCTGCATGGTGGCAACCTGCCTATGCGGTCTGCACGGCGCACGAGCTGCTTGCGGACATCACCGGTGATCGCGCGGAGCCCATGCCGCGGCATGAGATCGCGTCGCTGCTCGGCCGTTTTTGCAGCGGCTGGGGCGGCATGAACGAAAGCACGTCGGCAGCGATGCCGCTCAACATCAACTGGAAGGAACAGCGCCTTGAATCGCCGGAGCGTCAGCCGATCTTCTCGGATACGGCAAAGTACGAGCGCTCCAGCGACAACATCCGCTTCTGCGCCAATCAGGGCCTTCTCACAGGCTATCCGGACGGCAGCTTCCAGCCGGACAAGGGTGTGACACGGGCGGAGGCCGCCACGGTCATCGCGCGCCTCAAGGCGCAGCTTTCCCTGCGGGAAAAGGGCTGCGATTACGTCTGCACCGTGGGGCAGTACTGGCTGATGCAGTGCCAGACGGAGAAAACGCGTTCCCTTGCGCTCTATGAGCCGTACACGGGAAAACTGCACGAGACGATCTTCAGCCGCGGCAAGACAGCGGCGGATGCCGAAGGCCCGCTTGCCACGACGCTTCTAAGCGGCTCCGACGGGATGTATGTCTGGGGCGAGGCCGGTCTTTATAAGCGCAGCGGCGATGCGTTGGAGCAGATCACGGCAGATCCCGTTTTTGACCTCTGCTGGTCCGGCGATACGCACCTTTATTATCTGAGCTGGGATGCGGAGAAGGAAACGCCGTCCTATTTCGGCGCAGGCGTTTATTACCCGTGTGCCTCGCAGGTCAAGCTGCTCACGCTTTCCGGCAGCGGTGCAAAGACGGCCTTGCTCGCAAGCCGCGATGCGCAGGATCCTATGATGAACCTGACGAATATTTACGTGGAGAACGAAAAGATCTATGCCGCAGGCTCGTACTTTATGGGCATGGCGGACTACCACGCCGCGCTCTTTGAAGTGAAAGACGGAAAACTCTCGCTTCTATTCGGTGCATACTGATTGACAAATGCAGAGAAATCCGCTATACTCACAGCAAGCGTTATATCGTTACAGTGTTGAAGGGAAGAAGTAGCCCGCATCCCCGCTGCAAAGAGAGCCTTCGTTCGGTGCGAGAAGGCCGGCGGCGCGTGTGAATACATCCCGGAGCCGCCCTCCGAAAAGCATGTTGCGCAGTAGGAGTGTGTCGGGTGCGCCCGTTATCGCGCAGGAGCGTGCTTGCGCTCCGTGAGGCCGTTTTCGTGAGAAACCGGCAAACCAGAGGTGGTACCGCGTAACAACGCCCTCTGTCCGTGATTTCGGACAGAGGGCTTTTTGCTGCAAAAGGGGGAGCTGCGATGAAGACATGTCTTGGCTGCGGCGGAAAGATGCAGAGCATCGGAAGGTTTCCGCTTCAAAAGGGGAGAGCCGGTGTGTTTCTGGGTGTCTGGAACAATGTGCTCGAGGGCGCGCTGGACGTCAGCGCATTTTGCTGTGAAAACTGCCGGAGACTCGAGTTTTATTTGACAGACGAGGAAAACGGCCCCTCTGAGCAAGACCGTATCGCGCAGACGGAATGCCCGTTCTGCTATACGATGCACGACCTCGACGACGCGGTCTGCCCGCACTGCGGCAGGCGGCTGATGGACTGACAAAGGAAAAATTATCATAACAAGGAGAACAACAACATGGGTATTTACGAAGAACTGCAGGCGCGCGGCCTCATTGCACAGGTCACGAACGAGCCGGAGATCCGCGAGATGGTCAATAACGGCAAGGCAAAGTTCTATATTGGCTTTGACTGCACGGCAGACTCTCTGACGGCGGGCCATTTCATGGCCCTGACGCTCATGAAGCGCCTTCAGATGGCGGGCAACCAGCCGGTCGCGCTGATCGGCGGCGGCACCACCATGATCGGCGACCCCTCCGGCCGCACCGACATGCGCAAAATGCTGACAAAGCAGGACATCGACCACAACGCCGAGTGCTTCAAGCGTCAGATGGAGCGCTTCATCGACTTCGGCGAGGGCAAGGCCATCATGGTCAACAATGCCGACTGGCTGCTGAACCTCAACTACATTGAGCTTCTGCGCGATGTGGGCGCATGCTTCTCGGTCAACAACATGCTCCGCGCCAAGTGCTACGAGCAGCGCATGGAAAAGGGCCTGAGCTTCCTGGAGTTCAACTACATGATCATGCAGTCCTACGACTTCTACTACCTGTTCCAGAACTACGGCTGCAATATGCAGTTCGGCGGCGACGATCAGTGGTCGAACATGCTCGGCGGTACGGAGCTGATCCGCCGCAAGCTCGGCAAGGATGCGCACGCGATGACCATCACGCTCCTGACCGACTCGCAGGGCAACAAGATGGGCAAGACCGCCGGCAACGCCGTCTGGCTCGACCCGAACAAGACCAGCCCCTTCGATTTCTATCAGTACTGGCGCAACGTCGGCGACCAGGACGTCATGAAGTGCATCCGTATGCTGACGTTCCTGCCGCTGGAGCAGATCGACGAGATGGATCACTGGGAAGGCAGCCAGCTGAACAAGGCAAAAGAGATCCTTGCATTCCAGCTTACCGAGCTTGTTCATGGAACAGAGGAAGCGAAGAAGGCAGAGGCTGGTGCCAAGGCACTTTTTGCAGGCGGAGCTGATACAGAGCATATGCCGACTACTGAGCTTGCAGCAGAGGATTTTGACGAAGAAGGCAATATCGACCTGATCAGCCTTCTTGTAAAATCCGCTCTTGTAACAACCCGTTCCGAGGGAAGAAGAGCCATCGAGCAGGGCGGCGTTTCCGTTGACGGTGAGAAAGTGACGGATATCAGACATGTACTTTCCAAAGACGCTCTCACAGGTGACGGTATTGTCCTTAAGAGAGGAAAGAAGAAATTTAATAAAGTATTTGTAAAATAAGATCATAAAAGGGGACCAGATACGCTCTAAATCTGATCGTTGATGCGAAAACAGATTTTTGTACTGGTCCCCGACTTATGCAAAAAATATTTTGACCGTGATAAAGATATATGCTATCATATAAACCATGCA
>OLGE01001547.1_pt1 | contig 23170 bp, 19 predicted proteins | sample 1605151 | NCBI WGS metagenome assembly OLGE01 (sample SAMEA3888912, study PRJEB22519) | human gut metagenome | biome: human gut; feature: human-associated habitat; material: faeces | place: Denmark | collected 2010
CTGTGGGAAAATATGAAAGGCAGACGTGTATTATATGTGATCGGCATGCTGGGAACCGTTGTCTATAATATATTGCAGCTGACGGTTCCGTATTATTCCGGAAGAATTGTGGATCTGTTTTTAAGTGGGGCAGATGCGTGGAAAAATATGAGAACGAATAGCGGTTTGTTCTATCATCTGCTCATCCTGATGATTGTATTTACCGTACTTCGCGGTGTGATTGTCTATGGAGACTGCATGATTTACGAGCATGTGTCACAGACGGTACTGTACCGTGTGCGCAATTTTTTGTATGACAAAATCCAGAGGCAGGATATGACCTTTTACAGCACATATCGTACCGGCGATCTGATGACGCGTGTTACGGGCGATCTGGATGCGGTGCGCCACATGGTTGCATGGGTGATCCGCATGGTGATCGAATCATTTTCCCTGTTTGGTGTGGTGGCAATATACTTCTTTTATATGAACTGGAAAATGGCTCTGAGCCTGTTAATTATTTCGCCGTTTGTGTTTTTTATCATTTATCTGTTCAAAAACAAGGTGGCACCGATGCATGCGAAACTGCGTGAAAAACTGGCACAGATGAACACCTATGCGCAGGAAAATATTTCCGGAAACCGTGTGGTAAAAGCGTTTGCCAGGGAAGCATATGAAATTGAAAAATTTGACCGGGCAAACAAAGATTATGCAGAGACGAACAAAGAAACCAGCATGGTATGGCTGAAATTTTTCCCATATGTGGAAAGCATTGCAAACCTTATGCCGGTAGTGATGCTGGCCGTGGGCGGTGTCTTTTTAATCCGGGGCGAACTGACGATGGGAGATTATGTGGCATTTTCCGGACTGATCTGGGCAATTGCCAACCCAATGCGTCAGATGGGAAATATCATGAATGAATTTCAGCGGTTCTCGGCCGCATCCCAAAAGGTGATGGAGATCTATTATTCCGAACCAAAGATCAAAGATGCTTTGGATGCAGCTGCGCACACGGATCACTTTAAAGGAAAAATCGAATTCCGGGAGGTATCCTTTCAGTATGAAGATGGGGATCTTCCGGTGCTGCATGATATCTCTTTTACCGTAAAACCGGGGGAGACCATTGCAATCATGGGAGAAACCGGCTGCGGAAAGACTTCCCTGATCAACCTGATCCCGCGGTTTTATGAGCCGACGAAAGGGGAAGTGCGGATCGATGATATACCGGTGCAGGATTTCAGACTGTCCGACCTGCGCAAACAGATCGGACTTGCCACACAGGATGTGCTGTTGTATTCCGATACGATCGAGGGAAACATTGCCTACGGAGACAGCAGCATTGATCTCGAAGAAGTGGAAAAATTTGCAAAATATTCTGCGGCATCTGATTTTATCTCAAAGATGCCGGAAGGATATGATACGGTGGTCGGAGAGCGTGGCGTAGGCCTTTCCAGAGGACAGAAACAGCGAATTTCCCTGGCAAGAGCACTGGCGGTGCGGCCTTCGATTCTGATTCTGGACGATACGACCTCTGCGGTGGATATGGAAACGGAAAAACAGATTCAGGAAGCACTGCGGCATCTGGATTTTTCGTGTACGAAGGTAATTATCGCACAGCGGATTTCCACTACGATGATGGCGGATAAGATTCTGGTGATGCAGCATGGACGGATCACGGAGATGGGAAATCATGAGGAACTTATGGCAAAAAAAGGATATTATTACGAACTGGTACAGCTGCAGACCGGCGAAGACCTGGTATAGGGGGTGAGACAATGGCAAAGAATACATATAAGCAGGATGAAATCCTGGAAGAACCGTTTGATATCCGGCATCTGCTCCGGGCGTCATCTTATATCAAAAAATATCGCAGGGGTATGATCCTTGCAATCGTCCTCAGCGGAATCGGAGGAGCGTTCGGGTACGTGGCACCGATGATTATTCAGCGGGCACTTGATATTGCGGTGCCTGATAAAAATATGAGACTGTTATTTTCTCTGGTGGCGGCGCTGATTGCCATCTATGTGGTCAGCGTGATTTTTACCACGATCCGCAGCCGCATCATGGTGGATGTCAGTCAGAATATTATTTATGATATCCGCAAGGACCTGTTTGAACATCTGCAGGAACTTCCGTTTCAGTATTACGACGACAGACCGCATGGAAAGATACTGATCCGGGTGGTCAATTATGTCAATTCGGTATCGGATATGTTGTCAAACGGACTGATCAATATCGTGCTGGAAGCATTTAATCTGCTGTTTATTATTATTTTTATGTTTATGGTAGATGTGCAGATGGCACTGGTTGTGTTGTGTGGAGTTCCCGTGCTTGCCGTCTTTATGTTCTGGATCAAAAATAAGCAGAGAAAGGCGTGGCAGGCCGTATCCAACAAGAACTCAAACTTAAATGCGTATCTGCAGGAAAATATTGTAGGTGCCCGGATTACACAGATTTTTGCACGTGAGGATGAAAATGCAAAAATCTTTAACGGACTTTCCAAAGAATGCAGACGGACCTGGAATACCGCTGTGCGCTACTCAAACCTTGTATGGCCGGGCATTGATACCATTTCGGTGTTTGTCCGTGCTGCCATCTTTTTGTTTGGCCTTGTCATTTTCGGGCAGGAAAATAAGTCGCTGGGAACGATCGTGGCGATTTCCAGTTATGCTTCGTATTTCTGGCAGCCGATCATGAACCTTGGAAATATATTCAACAATTTTATCAATAATATCGCTTATCTGGAACGGATCTTTGAAACCATCGATGAGCCGGTTACCGTAAAAGATGCAGAGCATGCGATCAAGATGCCAAAGATCCGGGGGAAAGTTACGTTTGACCATGTGACCTTTGCATATGATGAGACAAAAACGATATTAAAAGACGTATCCTTTACGGTAAATCCCGGGGAGAATGTTGCACTTGTAGGACCGACCGGGGCCGGAAAAAGTACCATCGTCAATCTGATTTCACGGTTCTACAATGTCAATGACGGAAAGGTACTGATCGATGATCAGGATATCGCAGATGTGACCATTCATTCTCTCCGTGCGCAGATGGGGATTATGATGCAGGACAGTTTTATTTTTTCGGGAACAATTGCAGATAATATCCGGTACGGAAAATTGGATGCCACACAGGAGGAAATTGAAAAAGCGGGAAAAATTGTCTGTGCCGATCCGTTTATCCGGGAAATGCCGAAAGGATATGAAACACAGGTGCGGGAGCGTGGGTCCATGCTTTCCCAGGGACAGAAACAGCTGATTTCTTTTGCGAGAACACTGCTTTGTGACCCGGCAATTCTGATTTTGGATGAGGCAACTTCCAGCATTGATGTGCAGACGGAAAAAGCATTGCAGACCGGATTAAACCGTATGCTTAAGGGCAGGACATCCTTCATTATTGCGCACCGGCTCTCCACGATCCGTGGCTGTGACAAGATCATGTATATTGATGACGGAGGAATCGCAGAGGCGGGAACGCATGAAGAACTGATGAAAAAGAAAGGCAGATATTACAAACTGTATACGGCACAGAAATCTTTGCACTAAAATAAACGAAAAGAGCCAAAAGTACTAGGAATTATCCCCCTTTTATGTTACCATAATAAGTGCAATTATTATGAACAGAAGGGGGATACTTATATGGCAAAAGAACTAGTTGCGATGTTGCTTGCCGGAGGCCAGGGGTCCAGATTATATGCACTGACACAGAAGCTTGCAAAGCCTGCAGTTCCGTTTGGGGGAAAGTACCGTATCATTGATTTTCCACTGTCGAACTGCGTAAATTCAGGAATTGATACGGTGGGTATTCTGACCCAGTATCAGCCGTTTGTATTAAACGAGTATATTGGAAATGGCCAGCCGTGGGATCTGGATCGTCTTTACGGAGGCGTGCATGTACTTCCACCGTACCAGAAAGCATCGGGGTCTGACTGGTACAAGGGTACGGCAAATGCCATTTATCAGAATATTGCTTTTATTGAGCGCTATGATCCGCAGTATGTGATTATTCTTTCCGGAGACCAGATCTGCAAACAGGATTACAGTGATTTCCTTGAGTTCCACAAGCAGAAAGGGGCAGAATTTTCTGTCGCAGTCATGGAAGTGCCGTGGGAGGATGCTTCCCGTTTCGGCCTGATGGTAGCAGACGAGGATGACAGGATTACCGAGTTCCAGGAGAAGCCAAAGGAACCGAAGTCCAATCTTGCATCCATGGGAATTTACATATTTAACTGGGATATTTTAAAGAAATATCTGATCGAGGATGAGGCTGACCCGACTTCCGAGAATGATTTTGGAAACAATATCATTCCAAATCTTCTGCGTGATGGAAGAAAGATGTATGCCTATCATTTTAACGGATACTGGAAGGATGTAGGAACGATTCCGTCTCTGTGGGAAGCAAACATGGAAGTGCTTGATCCGGAACATAGCGGCATCAACCTGTTTGATGAAAACTGGAAAATTTACAGCAGAAACAGTGGTATGACCGGTCACCGGATCGGAGAGAATGCCGTGCTGGATAACTGTCTGATTACCGATGGATGTAACATCAAGGGTACCGTCAGACATTCCATCCTGTTTTCCGGTGTCACGGTGGAAGAAGGCGCCATTGTAGAAGATGCCGTTGTCATGGGACACTCCACGATCAAGGCAGGTGCGGTTGTCAGACACTGTATCATTGCAGAAAATGCGACCATCGAAGAAGATGCGGTTGTGGGAGCAAAACCAAAAGGGGAAGGAATTGGAGAAGTTGCCACAATTGCAGCGGATGTAACGATCGGAAAAGGAGCAAAAATTGGTCCGAGCGCTATGATTTATGAAGATGTGAAGGAGGGTGAGGAGCAATGTTAAATTCAAAGACAGAGGCATTGGGAATTATTTTCCCGAACAGCTATGATGCAATGGTGCCGGATCTGGTTTCGGAGCGCCTCATGGCATCCATTCCATTTGCCAGCAGATACCGCATGTGCGATTTTATTCTTTCCAGCATGGTACACAGCGGAATTGACAATATTTCCATTATCGTAAGAAAAAATTACCATTCCCTGCTGGATCATCTCGGCGCCGGCCGTGAGTGGGATCTGGTCCGCAAAAACGGAGGCCTGAATATTGTTCCTCCGTTCGCACAGAAACAGGTAAAGGTATTCGAGGGACGCATCGAGGCACTTGAGAGTCTGCGCGGATATCTGTTAAAGCAGCCACAGAAATATGTCATTATGACCGATGCAAATATTGCCATCAATTTTGATTTTAATGAACTTTTAGATGCGCATATCAAGAGTGGTGCGGATGTGACCATGATGTACCGCAAGCAGGAAATTCCGAAGGCATTTATCCGTCAGAGCAGGGACCGCATGGATCTGTACTATGCACTCGGCATGAATGGAGACCGCGTCAGCAAGATTTACATCAACCCGACCGAAGAGGGGGAGATGAATTTCAGCATGAATATTTATGTGGTAGAACGCGAGTTTTTGATCCATATGATAGATGATGCGTATGTACATGGGCATACTTACTTTGTACGTGACCTTTTGGACAAGCAGATTGACCGGCTGGATATCCGCGGGTTCTGCTACGATGGCTATGTGGTCAATATCCATGATACCCAGAGTTATTTTGAAGAAAATATGCGTCTGTTACAGGAAGAAAACTTAAATGCACTGTTTTCTCCAAATCAGATTTACACCAAGATCCGTGACGATAACCCGACCCGTTATATCAACGGTTCCAAAGCAAAGAATGTTATGGTTGCCGATGGCTGTGTGATCGAGGGAGAAGTCGAAAACAGCGTCCTGTTTCGAGGCGTTCACGTCGGAAAAGGCGCAAAAGTGAAAAACTGTGTGCTGATGCAGGATACCGTAGTGGAAGATAATGCAAGCGTGGAATACGTGATTACCGACAAGAATGTACGTGTCACAGAGGGCAAGTCACTGACCGGAAATGAGTCGTATCAGGTATATGTATCCAAGGGGCAGGTCGTATAATTTTATGCTTTCCAAATAATACAGAGTCTGTTATAATAAGCAAAGATAAAATACTGAGGAGGCAATTGTATTATGGCTGATAGCAGAAAAACAGTTCAGATAAAATCAGATCCTGTCGGGGATGTCCGTATCGCAGATGAAGTCGTTGCGATCATTGCAGGACTTGCAGCAACAGAAGTAGATGGTGTCAGTTCCATGGCGGGAAACATCACAAACGAAATTGTCAGCAAGCTCGGCATGAAGAACCTTTCTAAGGGAATCATGATTGAAATTATGGACAATGAAGTAAAGGTTGATGTTGCCATCAACATTGCATATGGTTACAGCATTCCGGAAGTCTCTGCCAAGGTACAGGATAAAGTAAAGGCTGCCATTGAGAATATGACAGGTCTGACAGTCGCTGTTGTCAATGTCCGTATCGCAAGTGTTGATATGGGAACTGATAATTAAATCTTTGTATTCGAAACAGAATATGGTATAATAAAGGATGTCTGAACGAAAGACATCCTTTATTTTTGAGCGAGGAGAGAAGATGACAAGAAGAGAGTTAAGAGAAAATGTATTCAAGATGCTTTTCCGCGTAGAATTTTTTGATGCGGGAGAACTGCCAGAACAGCTGGTATTGTTTGGAGAGGAAGTCGATCATGTAACGGATCAGGATTTCAAATATATCGCTGAGCGTTATCGCGACATTTACAATCATCTGACGGAAATCGATGGAGCAATCAACGAAGTCGCAAAAGGCTGGAAGACAACCCGTATGGGCAAAGTAGATCTGGCACTGATCCGTCTGGCGGTATATGAGATCCGCTACGATGATGAGATTCCGTTTAAGGTTGCGGTCAATGAGGCTGTGGAACTGGCAAAACAATACGGAACCAATGAGTCACCGGCATTTGTCAATGGAATTCTTGCAAAGTTTGCAGAATGATGAAACATGTATATTCGGTAGGGCAGGTAAATAAATACATTAAAAATATGTTCGCTCAGGACTTTATGCTGCACCATATCAGCATCAAGGGAGAGGTATCTAACTGTAAGTATCACTCCAGCGGGCATATTTATTTTACAATGAAAGATGCAGACGGAACGATAAACGCGATCATGTTTGCAGGAAGCCGCAGGGAAGGATTAAAATTCCCGATGAAAGAGGGCGACCGCGTGGTTGTGACCGGATCCGTGGAAGTGTATGAAAGAGATGGCAGATACCAGATCTATGCACGGACGATTGAACGGGACGGAGAGGGAAATCTGTATCTGAAATTTGAAGCGTTAAAGCGGGAGCTTGAAGAGATGGGAATGTTTGCGGAGGAATACAAACAGCCCATTCCCACCTATGCAAAAACCGTGGGGATTGTTACGGCAGAGACCGGGGCAGCGATTCAGGATATCCGCAATATTGCAGGGCGCAGGAACCCGTATGTGCAGCTGATTCTCTGCCGGCTCTGGTGCAGGGAGAGGGTGCGGCAGCATCAATTGTCCATGGAATTCATGCACTTGAACAGATCGGCGTGGATGTAATCATTGTCGGACGGGGCGGTGGATCCATAGAGGATCTGTGGGCATTTAACGAAGAAATGGTGGCACGGGCCATTTTTGACTGCCGGATTCCGGTGATCTCCGCTGTCGGTCATCAGACGGACTTTACGATTGCAGATTATGTCGCAGACCTGCGGGCACCGACTCCGTCTGCAGCAGCGGAGCTGGCGGTGTTTGATTACCGGCAGGCAATGCAGGAACTACTTGGCATGCGGCAGCAGATGGACAAAGAACTCCAAAGGAAAGTAACCGTGGCAAGAAACCATCTGGAGCACCAGAGGATGCGCCTGCACTATCTCAGCCCTCAGCAGCGGATGAATGAAAACCGGCGAAGAGTGGCAGAGTATGAAGAAAAACTGACCGGACGCATGGAGGAACTGCTGCGTGAGCGCAGACACCGCCTGGCACTTCTGGCAGGCACGCTGGAGAGCTATTCCCCGGTAAAGAAACTCAGTGGCGGGTATGCATTCGTGGAGGATGGAAACCATCAGGCACTGCGGAGCATCCACCAGATCAGGAAAAAAGATACCGTGCAGATCCATTTGCTGGATGGCACACTGACGGCAGCAGTGACAGAAATTCAGGCAGCCGAAGGAGTAAAAAATGAGTGATGAATTAGAAAAAAAAGAACCGGGACTGGAGGAACGGTTTGCAAAGATCGATGCCATACTTGATGCGATGGAAGACGAAAACGTAACGTTAGACCGTTCGTTTGCCCTATACAAAGAGGGACTGGAACAGATCAAAGCAGCCGGCCAGTCTTTGGATACGATAGAAAAGGCAATGCTTGTACTGAACCAGGATGGAAAATTGGAGGAATTCTGATGGAGATCAGACAGGAAATAAAACGCAGGGCGGCAGACATTGAAGCACGGATCGCACCGTTTCTGCCACAGGAAAAGGGGTTTCAGCAGACCGTGCTCGATGCCATGGAATACAGTGTTTTTGTAGGCGGAAAGCGTTTGCGGCCGATGCTGATGGAAGCATCTTACCAGATGTTTGACGGAACGAATCCGGCAATTGATGATTTTATGGCGGCGATTGAGATGATCCACACTTATTCACTGATCCATGATGATCTTCCGGCGATGGATAACGACGAATACCGGCGTGGGAAAAAGACAACCCACGCGGTATACGGGGAAGCAATGGCAATCCTTGCGGGGGATGCCCTTTTAAATTATGCGTTTGAGACCGTGGCAGCAGCGCTGACCAGAAACGAAGGAGACTGGAGAATTGTCAGGGCTTTTTCCGTGCTGGCACAAAAAGCGGGTATATACGGAATGATCGGCGGCCAGGTGGTGGATGTGGAGAGTGAGAAAACCGGACAGACCATCGACCGTAACCGGCTGGACTTTATCTACCGGTTAAAAACCGGAGCGCTGATTGAAGCATCGCTTATGATCGGAGCCATTTTGGCAGGCGCGGATGAAGTGTCGGTTGCGCGTATGCAGGAAGCCGGAGCAAAGCTGGGACTTGCCTTTCAGATACAGGATGATATTCTCGATGTCACGGGATCTTTTGAAAAACTCGGTAAGCCAATCGGCAGTGATGCGGAAAATGAGAAAGCAACCTATGTGACATTTGAGGGGCTGGAGCAGGCAAAAAAGGATGTAGAGCGGCTTTCCGGGGAAGCAATAAAGATACTGGATGAATTTGAAGGAGAACATACGTTTCTGCATGACCTGTTTTTCTATTTGATCAACAGGGATCATTAATTTTTCGAGGGCAACATGGTTTTAGATCGGATAAAAAAAGTAAATGATATCAAACAACTAAACGAGGAAGAACTGGAGGAGCTACAGGAAGAAATCCGTGATTTTCTGGTGGAAAATATTGCAAAAACCGGAGGACATCTGGCATCGAATCTGGGTGTGATTGAACTGACGATGGCGCTTCATCTGTCATTTGACCTGACGAGAGACCGGATTATCTGGGATGTCGGACATCAGTCCTACACGCACAAGATTTTAACCGGGCGTAAGTTGGGGTTTGTCACTTTACGGCAGTATGGCGGGATGAGCGGATTCCCAAAGACGCAGGAAGACCCGGCGGATGCATTCAATACCGGGCACAGCTCCACGTCCATTTCCGCAGGACTTGGCATGGCGCAGGCAAGGGAACTGACCGGTGACAATTATTATGTGGTCTCTGTGATCGGAGACGGGGCACTGACCGGCGGTATGGCATACGAAGCAATGAACAATGCCTCCCGCATGAAAACCAATTTTATTATTGTGTTAAATGATAACCAGATGTCGATCTCCGAAAATGTGGGAGGGATGAATCAGTATCTGAATTCTTTCCGCACCTCGGATGCCTATCTGGATTTAAAAGACGGTGTGACCAATTCCCTAAACCGGATTCCGGTTGTGGGGGAACGGATGGTCAAACGGATCCGGAACGCCAAAAGCGGTATCAAACAGCTGTTTGTTCCGGGAATGTTTTTTGAAAATATGGGAATCACCTATTTAGGCCCGGTGGATGGCACCAACATAAAAGAAATCCGAAAAGTGCTTGCGGAGGCAAAGCGCGTGCGCGGTCCGGTGCTGGTTCATGTACGCACGATCAAGGGAGAGGGATATCTTCCTGCCGAGCGTCATCCGGCGCGCTTCCATGGAACGGGACCGTTTGACATTGACACCGGTGTTCCGCTGTATCATCAGGAAAAAGCGCATTACACGGATGTGTTTTCCACCGTCATGCGCAAAATGGGGGAGCGGGAGCCGAAGGTGGTTGCGATTACCGCAGCGATGGCAGATGGAACCGGTTTAAAGAGATTTAAAAATCTTTTCCCGGAACGTTTTTTTGATGTGGGAATTGCCGAGGAGCATGCAGTGACGTTTGCAGCCGGCATGGCAAAGGCGGGACTCAAACCGGTATTTGCGGTGTATTCTTCCTTTTTACAGCGTGCCTATGACCAGGTATTACATGATGTGTGTGCACAAAACCTTGCGGTTGTGTTTGCCGTAGACCGTGCAGGATTAGTCGGAAAGGATGGCGCCACGCATCAGGGAATTTTTGACCTGTCGTATCTGTCAAGTATTCCGAACCTGACGGTTATGGCTCCGAAAAACAAATGGGAGCTTTCCGATATGCTCAAGTATGCGATTGCTGCAGAGGAACCGGTGGCGATCCGTTATCCGCGCGGAGAAGCCTGCGATCTCTGGAAAGATCAGCGGGCACCGATTCAAAAAGGCTGTGCGGAAGTACTCGCCGAGGGTACAGAGGTTGCACTTTTTGCAATCGGTTCGATGGTGGAAACCGCCTGGCAGGTAAGAAAAAAACTGGCAGAAAAAGGAATCCCGACAACGGTGGTAAATGCAAGATTTGCCATGCCACTGGATAAAAACTGCCTGCGGAAACTGGCAGAATCCCATCCGCTTCTTGTGACGATGGAAGAGAACGTGGCAAGCGGGGGATTTGGAGAGCATGTGGCTGCATTTCTGGAGGAGGAAGCACTGCATACAAAGGTCCTCAGGATTGCAATTCCTGACTGCTTTGTGGAACATGGAAGTGTTGGCGAATTAAAAAAAGCACTGGGACTGGATGCAGATTCCGTGACGGAAAAAATATTAGCAGAATTACCGGAGGAATTATGAAAGAACGATTGGATGTACTTCTTGTAAAACGTGGTCTGGCACCATCGCGGGAAAAGGCAAAGACCATGATTATGGAAGGCAATGTATTTGTCAACAATAACCGGGAGGATAAGGCGGGAAGCACTTTTGCAGAGGATGCTCCGATTGAGATCCACGGAAATACATTGAAATATGTCAGCCGCGGCGGTCTGAAACTGGAAAAAGCGATGACACATTTTTCCATTTCCTTAGATGGCATGGTGTGCATGGACATCGGTGCTTCGACGGGCGGGTTTACCGACTGCATGCTGCAGAACGGGGCAAAGAAAGTGTATTCCGTCGATGTGGGATATGGTCAGTTTGCATGGAAACTGCGCCAGGACCCAAGGGTTGTCTGTATGGAAAAAACAAACATCCGCTATGTCACACCGGAAGATATCGATGATGTGCTCGATTTTGCTTCGGTGGATGTCTCATTTATTTCCCTGACCAAAGTGCTCCCGGCGGCATATGCATTGTTAAAGGACGGCGGACAGATGGTATGTCTGATCAAACCACAGTTTGAAGCCGGACGGGAAAAAGTGGGAAAGAAAGGCGTGGTACGTGATAAGGCCGTTCACGAGGAAGTGATCGAGAGGATCATTACCTTTGCACTGGAAAACGGATTTTCGGTACACCATCTGGAATACTCACCGATCAAGGGACCGGAGGGAAATATCGAGTATCTCGTGCATATTGAAAAATCGGACGAAGCAATAAAGGAGGAATCCGTGGATATTCACGCAGTTGTGGAAGCAGCACACGGAGAATTGGATAAGTAGATGCGTAAATTTATGCTGATCACGAACCGGTACAAAGATCGTGATCTGACACTCTCAAACGAAATTGTCTCGTACATACAACAAAAGGGCGGCAGTGCTGCAATCTGTGTCAGCAATGTGGAGGATGATAACCAGAAAGATTTTGCACTTTCCGAGATTCCGGCAGACACGGAATGTATCCTTGTTCTCGGCGGAGACGGCACGTTAATCCGCGCAGCAACCAAGGTGGAGGCGCTGCAGATTCCGCTGATCGGTGTCAACCTTGGGACACTGGGGTATCTGTGTGAGCTTGAGGAAGCTACCGTATTTCATGCCATCGACTGTCTGATGCAGGATGATTGCATCATGGAAGAGCGGATTGTTCTGACCGGCGAAAAAATTGGCGGAAACGGCGCACATATGGCATTGAATGATGTCGTGATCCACTGGTCCGGGGATCTGTCCATGCTGCTTTTAAATGTGTATGTCAATGGGGAATATCTGACAACTTACCACGCAGATGGCGTGATTGTTGCGACACCGACCGGTTCCACAGGGTATAATCTTTCCACCGGAGGTCCGATCGTGGACCCGAAAGCAAGGGTACTTCTTCTGACACCGATCAATGCACATGACTTAAACTCCAAAAGCATTGTGTTTGGAGCGGAGGATGTGGTGGAGATCGAGATGGGAAGCAGACGGTTTCAAAAGGACGAGACGGCATGTGTCAGCTTTGACGGGGACACACCGGAGCATCTGCACGTGGGAGACCGTGTGCGGATTGCACAGGCACAAAGTACCATCTGGATCTGCAAAATCAGTAACCAGAGTTTCCTGGAAATACTGAGGAAAAAGATGAGACCGTAGGACGCAAAGGAGGACATATGAAAACAACACGACAGGCAAAGATACTCGAATTGATTCAGAGAAAAGATGTGGAAACACAGGAAGAATTGTCCGCATATCTCGAAAAAGAAGGGTTTCAGGTTACCCAGGCAACCGTATCCCGTGATATCCGTGAACTGAAGCTGACAAAGATTTCGACCGACAACGGCAGACAAAAATATGCGGTGATTACGGACGCGGATTCCAATATGATGGAAAAATATGCAAGGGTTCTCAGGGAAGGATTTTTGTCCGTGGATGCAGCGGAAAATATTGTTGTGATCAAAACTGTGTCCGGTATGGCGGGAGCCGTTGCGGCTGCAGTAGATGCCATGCGTATGCAGGAGATTGTCGGCTCACTTGCGGGAGACGACACGATTCTGTGTGTGATCCGTACGTCCGATGACGCGGTGCACATCATGAAAAAGCTTCGGAAAATTGTAGAACAGTAATAAAAATGCTTCGGAAAAGTAGAAGGAGAATGTATGTTACAAAATCTACATGTGAAGAACCTCGCTCTTATTACGGAAACAGAGGTAGAATTTAAAGAAGGACTTAATATTTTGACAGGAGAGACCGGTGCCGGTAAATCCATCATCATTGGTTCGGTTGCACTGGCACTCGGAGAGAAGGTTCCAAAGGAACTGCTCCGGGATAACGAAGAGACCGCACTTGTGGAGCTGGTCTTTTCGGTTGAAAACCCAAAGGTTCTGGATGCGATCCGGCAACTGGGCATAGAAACAGAGGATGAAACAGTAATATTAAGTCGTAAGATAACTTCCGGAAGGGCAATTGCGCGGATCAATGGAGAAGCAGTGTCTGCTTCCCGGTTAAAAGAGGTGGCGTCCCTGCTCATCGATATTCACGGACAGCATGAGCACCAGTCCCTTCTTTCCAAAAAGAAACATCTGGAAATCCTCGATGCCTATGCAAAAGACGCGCTGGGAGAAAAAAAAGAGCGCCTTGCCGCCTGTTATCAGGAATACCGGAAACTGAAAAAAGAGTGGGAGTCCTCGTCTTTGGATACCGAGGAGCGCGCCAGAGAGTTGTCGTTTCTTGCGTATGAAGTAAAGGAAATCGAAGAGGCACAGCTTTCCGTCGGGGAGGATACCCGGCTGGAAGAACAGTATCGCAGATTTGCAAACGCAAAAAAGATCATGGATGCCATATCGGCTGCCGGTGCAGCTACCGGGGGAGACGGCGGTACCGGAGAGAATGCATCGGAACTTATCAGCCGTGCCCTGCGGGAAGTCAGTTCGGTTTCGGCATATGAGGAGCGCATTGCGCAGATGGAACAGATGCTTACCGATATTGATAATCTGCTGAGCGATTTCAATCATGAGATTTCTTCCTACCTGTCGGGGGAGGAATTTGATGACGAAGTCTTTTATCAGACCGAAAAGAGGCTTGATGAGATCAATCACCTGAAATCCAAGTATGGAAATACGATGGAAGAGATTCTGCAGTCAGCGGAAGAAAAAACAAAGCGTATTGCCGTATTACAGGATTATGATAAATACTTAAATGATCTTTTAACTTCCATGAACCGGAAGAAAGAAGAATTGGACGGGCTGTGTGCAGAGGTTTCCGGAATCCGGAAGAAAGCGGCAAAGGGATTGACGAAAGCGATTGCACAGGCACTTGAAGATCTGAATTTTTTAGATGTGCAGTTTACGATGGAATTCCGGAAGACGGAGTACAGTGCCGGAGGCTGGGATGAGGCAGAATTTATGATCTCCACCAATCCGGGAGAACCGTTAAAGCCTCTGGGAAAGGTCGCTTCCGGCGGAGAACTTTCCCGTATTGCGCTCGCGGTCAAGACCGTCATGGCGGATACGGATGAGATTCCGACGTTGATCTTTGATGAGATTGACAGTGGAATCAGCGGGCGTACGGCACAGATGGTATCGCAGAAGATGAAACTGCTGGCAAAGACGCACCAGATCATCTGCATCACTCATCTGCCGCAGATTGCTGCCATGGCAGATGCCCATTTCCTGATTGAAAAATCGGTGGAGCATGCGTCCACGGTTTCCCGGATTCATCCGCTGCGTGAAGAGGAAAGTATCGAGGAACTGGCGCGGATGCTTGGCGGCGTGGAGATCACGGATACGGTTTTACAAAACGCACGCGAGATGAAACGTCTGGCAGAAAAATACGAATAGATAAAACCAAAGTCCGCATACTAAAAGTATCCGAGAAGATAGGAGAACCTTTGGCATGCGGTCTTTTTATATGCGTATATTCAAAAATATTATCTGTATTTATGTTCTGGCGCTGTGCTGCTTTGCCTATGCCACCATGATACATGCCATTCCCGATCATGTATACGTGCAGGAGGGGCAGAAACTGGAACTGGACAAAAAAATTCCGGTCACACTGGCAATGTCCACAAAACCGCAATCTGTTATGGCACAGATCGGGGAGCGGACGTTTCAGGCAATGAAGCAGGAACGGGCAGTGGAAACGTGCAGCCAGCTGAAGCAGGGGGAATATACACTGACCTGCTATCTGTTTGGCATCCTTCCTATGAAAGAGGTGCAGGTTTCCGTGGTGAACGGAAAATCTTTATACGTGAGCGGACAGGTGGTGGGCATTTACGGGGCTGCCCAGGGAGTACTGGTGCTGGGATCCGGCCCGGTGGAAACTGTGGACGGAAGCAGCCGGCAGCCGGCAGAACACATTGTATTTCCGGGGGATTATATTACTGCTGTAAATGGAAAAGCGGTCACGAAAAAAGAAGAACTGATGGAGCGGATCAATCAGTACGGGGAACAACCGGTGGTGCTGACCCTGTGGCGTGGAGCCGAGCAGATTCAGGTATCGGTGGAGCCGGTTGAGGCAGCAGAACACAAAGGCTATCGTCTGGGACTCTGGGTGAAAGATGACATGGCAGGAATCGGCACGCTGACCTATTTTGATCAGGACGGAAACTTCGGGGCACTGGGACACGGAATCGGAAACGGACAGACCAAAGACCTGCTCCGTCTGTCAGACGGCCGGCTGTACAAAGCACAGGTGCTCGGTATCAAAAAAGGTGTCCGGGGAACACCGGGAGAGCTGGAGGGAGTTGTCTATTATGGGAAAGACAACCAGATCGGAGAAGTGTCCAGCAATACACAAATCGGTATCTATGGCACGTTGACGAAAAACTTCCGGGAAGAAAAGAAAAACGAAAGTCTGTTGTGTCCGGTCGGTTACAAACAGGAGATTCAGACAAAGGATGCGGTAATTCTGTCGGATGCGTCCGGGGAACTGCAGTCATATCGCATCGTAATTGATGATCTTGATTATACACCGGGAGATAAAAATAAGGGAATCCGTTTTCATGTGGAGGATGAGAACCTGCTGAAGCTGACCGGCGGAATCGTGCAGGGACTGTCCGGAAGCCCGATCCTGCAGGATGGAAAACTGATCGGTGCCGTGACCCATGTGCTTGTTAACGATCCAACGAAAGGATATGGCATTTTTGTGGAGGAAATGACGGCAAATAAAATAGGACAAAAGACCTAGATGTGAAATTTGCACAAAAAAAGAAACGGTAAAATGCAATAAAGTTATATTTTATACATGAAAAAGGATTGCAATAGAGAACAAAAAAGGTTATAATAATCATTAATTGCTCGAAATTATTCGAAAATAATAAATGTTTAACGTAGTGGGAGTATTACATGGATAAGTTGGTAGGGTTTGCCCGGAAGAAGCGACTGGGCGATCTGCTTGTGGATGCAGGAGTCATTTCGCAGGATCAGCTGGTAAAAGCGTTACAGGTCCAGAAAACAGAAAAACAGGGAGAGCGTCTCGGAGTGGTACTGATAGATCTGGGGTTTACAGACGAAAAACAGATCGTAGAGGCACTGAAGGCACAGCTGAAAATACAGAGTGTCGATCTGTCAACCCTGCGCATCCCGGAGGAAATCATCCGGCTTTTGGACGAGGCAGTGCTGCGGAAGTATAATCTGATTCCGTTTAAGTTCAATGAGAAAAATCCCAATCTTTTGTGCGTGGCAATGAGCGATCCGCTGGATATCCGGGCGATGGACGATGTTTCCATCATTACCGGGTGTCAGGTGGAGCGTTTTGCTGCAACCCCGAGTGATATTGCGGCAGCCATCGACCGCTACTATGGAAATGCAGAAGCCCTGCGTGTGGCAGAACAGTATACAAGGGAAAAGCAGGAACAGGCAAAAGCCAGGGCAGCCTTAGACCCCGGGAGTGGAAACGATGAGAACAATGTCCAGCAGGCACCGATTGTCAAACTGTTAGGACAGATCATCGAGCAGGCGGTCCACAGGAGAGCCAGCGATATCCATATCGAGCCGATGGAAAACCAGGTGCGGATCCGGTTCCGTGTGGATGGCGTGCTGCACGAAGCCATGCGGCACGACATCAGCCTGCATGCCGCACTGATCGCAAGAATCAAAATTGTCAGCGGACTTGACATTTCCGAAAAGCGCCGCCCGCAGGACGGTCGTGCGACCAGCATTGTGGACCGGCAGGAATACGACATCCGTGTGTCCGTGCTTCCGACCGTCTATGGGGAAAAGGTCGTTATGCGTCTCGCACAGAAAAAAGCACTGACATTGGACAAGCGGGATCTGGGATTCCCGGAGGACGAATTAAAAAAATTTGACCACATCCTAAGCCATCCGAATGGGCTTATTCTCGTCACGGGACCGACCGGAAGCGGTAAATCCACCACACTGGCATCTTTGATCGATGTCATCAATAAAGAACGGAACGAACATATCATTACACTCGAAGATCCGATCGAGTATTTACATAAGCATAACCGGTCCATCGTAAACCAAAGGGAGATCGGGCTGGATACCGATTCCTATGGAAATGCGCTCCGTGCGGCACTCCGTGAGGATCCGGATATCATTCTTGTGGGGGAGATGCGTGACTTTGATACGATTTCCACTGCCATCACGGCAGCAGAAACCGGACATCTGGTATTCTCCACCCTGCATACCATCGGTGCGGCACCTACCATTGAGCGTATTGTCGATGTGTTCCCGCCGCACCAGCAGAACCAGATCCGCTCGCAGCTGGCATCGGTTCTTGAGGCGGTAATTTCCCAGCAGCTTCTGCCGACGATCGACGGGAAATCCCGTGTGGCGGCATTTGAAGTCATGCTCGGTACCCCGGCGATCAAAAATTTGATCCGGGAGGATAAGGCACACCAGATTCCATCCATCATGCAGACAAGTAAGAAGATTGGCATGCAGACGATGGATGATTCCTTATTCAGCCTGTACCTGAAACACAAAATCGATGCGGCAAATGCCGTAGAGTATGCACAGGATACAGGAAACATGCAGCAGAAGCTGTTTTAAAAAGGAGTTAAGACATGGCAAGTTATAAATACGAAGTGGTCGGGGCCGATGGAAAACCAAAAACCGGCACCATCGAGGCCATGAACATGGAAGTTGCTTCGGCAGAACTCAAATCCGGCGGCAACACCATCGTTTCCATCGCAAGAGCCAACGCATTTAACAAAGATCTCGAAATCCATATCGGAAAAGCCGTCAGCGTCCGCGAAATGAGCGTATTCTGCCGTCAGTTTGAGAGCGTATTAAATGCCGGTGTGACCGTCGTTGAGGCACTCGATATGCTATCCGAGCAGACCGAGAACAAACCGTTTGCCAACGCAATCGCAGAAGTGCGGGATTCCGTACAGCGTGGGGAGACCCTCGCCGTTGCGATGGCGGAGCACCCGAAGATTTTTCCAAACCTCATGGTGCAGATGGTTGCCGCCGGGGAATCCTCCGGTGGCCTGGATAAAGCATTCAGCCGTGTGGGAAGCCAGTTTGAAAAAGAAGCCCACCTGAAGGGGCTGATCATCAAGTCGGCGATCTATCCGGTCATCCTGATTCTTGTTATTATCGTTGTTGTAGCCATCATGATGATTAAGATTGTGCCTACCTTTACTTCCCAGTTTGACGAAGTCGGCGGAAAACTGCCGGGCATCACGCTTGCAGTCATGGCAGTCAGCGATTTCTTTGTGCACAGCTGGTATTTTATTGTCGCCATCATCGCAGGGATTGCAGTATTTATCCATGCGTGGAAAAAGACAGAGAGTGGGGCACATATATTAGGAAAATTTATTCTAAAGGTACCGCTGGTCGGTCCGCTCAGCATCAAGACGGCATCCTCGCGCATGACGCGAACACTGTCCACACTGATGGGCTCCGGTGTCCAGCTGGTGGATGCACTCGGGCTTGTGACCGAGATGATGGGGAATGCCGTGGTTAAGCAGGCATTAAAAGATGCGACCGAAGAGGTCAGCCGTGGAATCCCGCTCTCGAAGCCACTGGCAGATTCCGGGGTCTTCCCACCGATGGTCTACCATATGATAGAGATCGGGGAGGAAACCGGTAATATGGAAGACATGCTCGACAAAGTCGCAGCATATTATGATGAAGAGGTGGAGTCGGCGACCGAGGCACTGCTTGCCGCAATGGAACCGCTCATCATCATTGTGATGGCAGTTATTGTGGTGCCGATCGTCCTTGCGATCATGATGCCGATGTACAGTCTGTACGACAGCATCGGAGCCTGACCGCAGGCAGAAGAAGGGTTGTTACATGTCTGCCATGAGACATGTGATGATAGATACATAAAAATATATTCAAAAAAGGAGAACAAAGGGTATGAAGAAGATTATGGAACTGCTTCAGAACATGAAAGCAAAGAATGAAAAGAAGGATAACAAAGGTTTCTCTCTCGTAGAGTTGATTATCGTTATCGCTATTATGGCAATTTTGGTAGGTATTGTTGGCACACAGGTACTTCCTTATATTAACAAGTCAAAGGAAGCAAAGGATTTCCAGATTATTAATAGCTATGGTACTGCTGCAACAACAGCTTATTCATCAGATGCTGAAAATGTGACAGCAGACACAACAATTATTGTGTATGGAACAAATAAAGATGAAACTGGAAAGCCAGCTGCATCCCTCGAAACCGAAATTAAGACATTGACAGGATATGATACTGCTAAGAAACTTCAAGATAAAATGGGCTCCAAAAAGGGTAAAAAAATTAATGCTGTTAAGGTTGAAATCAGTTTGACAAATAAGACAATTACGACACAGGCATATGAAGATGCTGCTTGCACAACACCTGTATTTGATAAGGTCGTAACCCAGCTTTAATTTAAATGTTAGGAGAAACAAATGCTAACCCAACTTACGATTTTTCTTTATATTGTTATATTTTTATACGGAATCGTCATCGGCAGTTTCTTAAACGTGCTGATCTTCCGTATCCCGAAAAAAGAGAATATCGTGCAGTCTTCGCACTGTATGAACTGCGGGCGTAAGCTGGGCTGGCGGGACATGGTTCCTGTATTTTCCTACATAATTCTTCGGGGCAGATGCCGGCAATGTGGTGCTAGAATTTCCATACAGTACCCATTAATCGAGGCTTTAAATGGTGTGCTGTATGTGGTCGTTTTCATGGCGGGCGGTTTCACGTTCAGCAGTGTGCTGTATTGTCTCATGACATCTGCCCTGATTGTCATTGCGGTCATCGATGAGAGAACCTATCAGATACCGGTTTCCCAGAACCTGTTTCTGGGACTGCTCGGTATCCTCATGACCGTGTATGATTTCCGGCATATCCTGTCCCATATCATCGGGGCAGTCATTGTCAGCCTGTTTTTGTATGGCCTGTATTATTTCTCCTCCGGCAAAGCAATCGGTGGGGGAGACATCAAACTCATGGCATATGCAGGCCTGCTCTTAGGCGCAAAAAACATTATTTTTGCATTTATTCTTGCATGCATTCTTGGCTCCGTCATCCATACCATCCGTATGAAAGTAAGCAAGCGAAACAACCTGCTTGCACTCGGTCCGTACCTTTCGGCAGGCATATTTATCGCCGCACTCTGGGGCAGCCGTTTCTGGACCTGGTATCTTGGCATGATGGGCATTTATTAAAACATGGCATGAACTGCTACGTATGGCATAATTAAAAAAAGTAAAGTTTTTCTTATTCCTGTGGCGAATTTTGAACATCCTTCCTATTCGCCATCTAAATTTTACATCACAACATAACGATGGAAAATGTATGAAAGCCAATTAGCACACGCGATTTTTCTCAAGGGTTAGAGGCCGTTAGAATTTTGTCAGTACCCAGCGATTCCCGTACACGGATGTACGGGAAAGGACGACATGAGCCCAAGGTGGTAAGGAATCCTCCCACTTAGGTGGGTCCCTCCTTACCACAGCGGATGGCGAATGTCGTCCGGTCGCGTCCGGCACGCAAAATCTTTCGCCAAAATTCTTACAGCCTCTTCCTGAAGAGAATATGAGCGGGGGATAATTGTCTTTCATACATTTTCCAGCACAACTGCTAGAAAATATAAAGGAGAAAATGAAAATGGTCAAAAGAGTAGTAAGTATTGAGGCCGGTGTATGGTGGACAAAAGTCGCACTGGCCGATTACCGCAAGAAAAATCCACCGGTACATAAAGCGTTTGCGTTCCGCACCCCGGAACATGCGGTGGAAGATGGCTATATCCGCGACAAAGAAGCGTTTGCATCGGCATTAAAGGCCGAACTAAGCAGACACGATATCCATGAGAAGGAAGTGGTATTTACCCTTTCCTCCTCTAAGGTCGTTACCCGCGAGGTCATGATCCCGTTTGTTAAGGACAATAAGATCATGGGAATCATCGAGGCACAGATCCGTGATTACTTCCCGATGGATGTGAGCAATTACACCATCAGCTACAGCAAGATGGACGTGGAGGAAGAAGACGGAAAGAAGATGCTTAAGCTGCTTCTCGTTGCAATTCCGGATAACCTTTTAAACAACTATGTGACCTTTGCCGAGCTGGCAGGGCTTAAGGTGGAGACGTTTGACTATATCGGAAACGGAACGGTACAGCTTTTGTGCGACAGTTTTCTGGAAAATGCCGTGGTCGTGCAGCTGGAAGAACAGGCAACGGTCATCAGTATTCTGGAAAATAAAAAACTGGTCTTTCAGCGTGTGACACCGTACGGCTATGGCGCTACGATTACGGCGGTGATTGACCATCCGGTGCTTGGGATTGATGATGAGGAGAAAGCACTTGATTTTCTTTTAGACCACAATGTCATATACAATCGCCCGACCGTTCCGGAGATGGGAAATCAGGAGGAACGGAAGCGTCAGCAGGAGCTGGCAAATGAGGCATATGAAGATCTGGCGGAATCGCTGCGGTATCATCTGCGAATTGCCAATACGGCGGTTGAATATTACCAGAATCAGATCAAACAGGAATTCGTGGGAAATGTCTACCTGGTAGGGGACGGTTCCCGGTTTGCGGGCATGCATAAACTGTTTGCCCAGGAGCTTCCGCTTCCATTGCAGGAAATTGATTTCACTAAGGTGATTGATTTAAAGAGTGAAAAAAATAAAGCGGTTGAAGAAGAGGGGATAACGACAGCGTCCTCCGGACGCAGACCGAAGGCTGCAACGGCTGTTGGCTTTTTGTCCGTCATCGGTGCGGCGGTGCATCCGATTGATGCCAAACCGAAGGACATGCTTGTGGCAGATTCCAAAAAGAATGACCTTCACACGGCTTATGTCATTTTTGTGGGAGCGGTATTAGTCAGTGTATTGTTGATTCTTGGATCGAGTGTGCGTCAGCTGGTGGCATATACGCAGCATCGCAATTTGACGAAACGGATCAATGATCTTTCGTATGTGCAGGAAACCTATGATGATTATGCGCGGGTACAGGCAGAGGAACAGGTATATGAGAAGCTGGATCTTGCCACCGTTACGAAAAATGAGCAGTTGTATCCGCTGATTGAGCAGCTGGAAAATGCGCTGCCAAACGATGTCAAGGTAGAGAGTATTCAGACAGATGCAGACCTAGTCAGTATCAATCTGAAAACAGATAAAGAAATTGCCGTTGGACAGATGCTTTTGAATTTTGCGGATGTGACCCTGCTTCAGGATCTTTCCATTCCATCCATGTCGGAGGAAAAAGACGACGAAAGCGGTGTGAGCACATGGACATACACGTTAAATGGCTATTACACCCAGGCAGATATCGGTGAGGACGGACATCTGATCGAGGAGGCGGTTCCGACATCGGAGGACACAGACACGGATATCGGCACAGATACGGACACGGATACCAATAACGCAGAGGGTGAGGAGCAGACAAATGAATAAATTAAAAATTTCAGATTCAGATAAGCGGCTGTTGCTCATTTTCTTTGCAATTGTGATTGTAGCATGTTCCTATTTCTTTATTTTTAATAAGGGAATGAGCAAGGCGGCGAAGATCGAAGAGCAGAATACGACCGACCGGGCGAAAGTGCAGCAGATGGAACAGATGGAGGCCGGACTTCCAAAAGTAAAAGAAAATATCCAGACGATGCAGAAAAAGC
>OLGE01001556.1_pt1 | contig 23107 bp, 20 predicted proteins | sample 1605151 | NCBI WGS metagenome assembly OLGE01 (sample SAMEA3888912, study PRJEB22519) | human gut metagenome | biome: human gut; feature: human-associated habitat; material: faeces | place: Denmark | collected 2010
AAAATGCCGTATTCCACGCAAAAGGCATGACGGAGCTGACGCTTTCCGTTTCTCTTGTGGGGGATAAGGCGGTATTTGAGGTTGCCGACAACGGCTGCGGCATCCCGGATGATGCACTTCAAAAGATTTTCACCGGAAGTTATGAAAAGTCCGCCGCGCCGGTGGACGGAACCCGCAGCAATATGGGAATCGGACTATCCGTGTGCGCCGCCATCGTCAAGGCGCACGGCAGCGAGATTACTGCGGAAAACAGGAAGGGCGGCGGCGCGGTATTCCGCTTTGCTCTGGAAAGAGGGGGTGAGGACGATGGGCAATAACAAGTACAAAATTCTGATTGTAGAGGACGAGGCCAACATCAGAAGTTTTATCAAAGCCAATCTGGAAACCAGCGACTATCAGGTGCTCTGCGCGGAGACCTGTGCGCTTGGCATGATGATGTACGCTTCCCATCATCCGGACCTCATCCTTTTGGATCTTGGTCTGCCGGATCGAGACGGTATGAGCCTGATTCAAGAAGTTCGGGAGACAGACACCGTGCCCATCATTGTGCTTTCCGCCCGTTCCAACGAGAGGGACAAGGTGGAGGCGCTGGATCTGGGGGCGAATGATTATATCACGAAGCCCTTTGGCACGGAGGAATTACTGGCTCGCATCCGCGCCGTTCTCCGCAGCCATCGGCACAGCGAAGAGAATGAGAGTACCCCCGGCGGGAAATTCCGCCTTCAGGACTTACTGATTGATTACGATACACGGCAGGTTTTTGTGGACAAAGAAGAGATCGACCTGACCCAGACGGAATACAACATTATGGCGTTCCTCTCCATTCACGCCGGAAAGGTGCTGACGTATGCCGCCATCATTCGGGCGGTCTGGGGGTATTCGGACTATGGCAGCGTCAAAAAGCTGCAAGTCAACATGAAGAACATCCGTAAGAAAATGGGTGTGACGCCCGGCGAAAAACGCTACATCATCAACGAGCTTGGCGTCGGATACCGTATGCTGGCGGAGGATGAGGCATAGCGCTGCCAAAGTTCTTCGCCGCTTGACAGGCGTGTACAATCTACTGTACCACGACTGTACCATTTTGGTGTGCAGCTTTATGAAACAGCGTGGAGTTTTATGCCCCTTGAAATTTGAAAAAGCTTGTTCCCGTAAGGATTTACGGGCATTTATGCTTCTTTATAGATTTATGAAATCAGGTCAAATTCTTCCGATACCCAATTTCATATATCTCTGCATCTCCTTGAGAAAATCATACTGAAAACTGCGGTTTAATATTATAACAGATATTCCTATCCGGCTCAAGGGTTTTCAGCGCAATGGCGAGATATTTTTATAGGCGTCAAAAACATTTGCCGCGGAGCGGCGGCCATGTTATGGCCGCCGCTCCGCGGCAAGGGGTATCTTTATCACGTCACGCCTGCTCGGAGCTGCCGTTCAGCGCCTCTTTCAGAGTGCGCCAGCCGAGCACCGCGCACTTGACGCGCGCGGGCATATGGGCGATATCGCGGAGAGCCGACGCCTCTTCCAAACTGTCGATCTCCTCCTCCGACGCCTCGCCCTTGATCATCTTCAGGAATATCTCGCCCATCTTCAGCGCTTCGTCCTTCTTGCGGCCAACGATCATGCCAAGCATGATATCTGCCGAAGCCTGCGAGATGGCGCAGCCGTCGCCGACGAACGCGCCGTCCGCGATCGTATCGCCGTCCAGCTTCAGCTTGAGAAAAATATCGTCGCCGCAGCTGGGATTGACGCCCTCAAGCACGATGTCCGCGTCGGGCATGTCATGCTTGAACTCCGGATGAAGGTTGTGCTCCGTCAATATCTCATTATAAAAGCTTCTATTTTCCATAACCCATGCGCTCCCTCAATGTGGACAGGCTGTCAAGCAGCCGGTCGATCTCCGCCTCCGTGTTATAAAACGCGAGACTTGCGCGCGCGGTGGACGGATGCTTCAGATATGCCAGCAGCGGCTGGGCGCAATGGTGCCCCGCGCGGATCGCTACGCCGTCGCTCGCAAGAATTTCGCTGATATCATGGGGATGCACGCCGTCTACCGTGAAGGTGATGATGCCGCAGTGCTCCTCGGGATTCTCCGAGCCGAGCACATGGACGCTGGGAATACCGCGTATGCCATCCATCGCGCGGCGGGTCAGCGCGACCTCCTGCCGGTGCATCTGCTCAAAGCCGACGCTCTTGACATATTCGATCGCCGCCTGAAGCCCCACGGCGTCCGCCGCGTTGACCGTACCGGCCTCGAACTTATGCGGCAGCTCCGCAAAGACCGCGCCCTCGCGGGTGACGGACTCGATCATCTCGCCGCCGGTGAGAAACGGAGGCATGGCATCCAGCAGCTCCTCGCGGCCGTACAGCACGCCGATGCCCATGGGGCCGTAGACCTTATGGCCGGAGAAGGACAGGAAGTCCGCGCCCAGCGCCTGCACGTCCACGGGGATGTGCGGCGTGCTCTGCGCCGCGTCCACGACCATGACCGCGCCCACGCGGTGCGCAAGCTCGGCTATCTCGCGGATGGGATTCACCCGGCCCAGGACGTTCGAGACATGGGTACATGCCACGAGCTTCGTCTTCGGCGTGATGAGCGACGCGACCTTATTGAGATCGAGCGTCCCGTCCGGCTCGCATTCCATGAACTTCAGCGCCGCGCCGTTCCGGCGGCAGACCATCTGCCACGGCAGGAGGTTGCTGTGATGCTCCATGATGGACACCAGTACCTCGTCACCGGCCTTGACGTTTGAAAGCCCGTAGCTGTACGCCACGAGGTTCAGCCCCTCGGTGGTGTTGCGGGTAAAGATTATCTCGCGGCTGCTCTTCGCGTTCAGAAAGTCGCGGACGGTGTCGCGCGCGCTCTCATAGCTCTCCGTTGCGGAGACGCTGAGCGGATAAAGGCCGCGGAGCGGATTTGCGTTCTTGCTCTTGTAAAACTCGGTCACGGCATCCAGCACGCACTGCGGGCGCTGCGCCGTCGCGGCGTTATCCAGATACGCTATATCCAGACTGTTGAGAAGCGGGAAATCGTCCCGATAAGTATGCGCCATCTTACAGCACCTCCTCAAGCTCCGCCAGCACGGCCGCCTGCGCGGTCTCGTCGCCCAGCGTGCGCGCCAAACGCTCGATCGCGGCGCGGGCCATGATGTTTTCCGCCACATCCGCGGGGATGCCGCGGCTCTCGAAATAGAACAGGGTGTTCTCGTCAAGCTCGCCGATAGTCGCGCCATGGTTGCCGACGACATTCTCCTCGGCGCAGAGGATCAGCGGCACGGTCTTGTTGACGACACCGTCGCCCAGCATCAGGACGGTCTCCTGCTCGCTGCCCTCGGAGCCTGCGGAGCCGTTCTTGAAGTCGATAGTTCCGCGGAATATCTTCTGCGCGTCGTCCTTGAGCGCGCCGGAAGCGTTTATCTCACAGGTCGTCTTCTGCCCCCAGTGGTTGACGGTCAGATTCATGTCTATGGTCTGCCGCTTCTGCCCCAGATAGCCGATGCCGGCCGTGAAGCCCGCGCCGGTGCCGTTGAGCTCAAAGCGGCCGTCGCTGTACACGTCGCCGCGGCCGAGCAGGATCTGAACCAGTTCGACCTGACCGTTATCGGCACACTCGCCGACCGTCTCCATACGGAGGCGGGAATCCTGCGCCGTATTCTGTATCTGCACGAGCCGAACCTTTGCGTCCTTCCCGACGCGGATCGCCGTGCGCACGAGCAGGTCGCTCTCGGCCTTCATCGTCTCGAACACGGTGACGGTCTGCCCCTCGGGGGCGTGGATGTCCACGGTCTTTTCGCCGCACTCTCCGCCGTCCGCGATGTCCAGCCGCGCAGTCTGACCGGCGGCAACGATGCTCTCCGTGCCCAGATCGGCAGGGGTGCCCCACTCAAGAGCCGTCTCGTTGACGCCCAGCCGGTTCCATGTGCGGGTCGGGAGCCTGTTTATTATAACTTTTTCACTCATATACAAACTCCTTTCAGCCAATGCTGCCCTTCATCTCCAACCGGATGAGGTTGTTCATTTCCACGGCGTACTCGACCGGCAGCTCCTTGGACACGTTGTCGGCAAAGCCGCTTACGATCAGCGCGCGGGCGTCCTCCTCGCTCATGCCGCGGCTCATCAGGTAGAACACGGCCTCGTTGCTGATTGCGCCGATCTTGGCCTCGTGGCCGATGGCCGCGTCCTTCGTGCGGATGTCCATGGCGGGGATGGTGTCGGAGCGGGACTCGGAGTCGAGCATCAGGGACTGACATGACACGGCGGACTTGGCGCCCGTCGCGCCCTTCTGCACCACAACGCTGCTGCGGAAGGTGCTGATGCCGCCGCTCTTGCTGATGGAGCGGGTGTTCATATAGGAACTGGTGTTCTTGCCCACATGGACGACCTTCGCGCCGGTATCGAGATTCTGCCCCGCGCCGGCGAAGGTGACGCCGGTGAACTCCATGCGGGAGTTGTCGCCCTTGAGGATGCTCATGGGGTACAGGCAGCCGACGTGGGAGCCGAAGGAGCCGGATATCCACTCGATCGTACCGCCCTCTTCGACGAGCGCGCGCTTGGTGTTGAGGTTGTACATATTCTTCGACCAGTTCTCGATCGTGGAATAGCGGAGCTTCGCGCCTTTCTTCACGAACAGCTCGACGCAGCCCGCGTGTAGGTTTGCGACGTTGTACTTCGGCGCGGAACATCCCTCGATGAAGTGCAGGCTCGCGCCCTCGTCCACGATGATGAGCGTGTGCTCAAACTGCCCTGCGCCCTTGGCGTTGAGGCGGAAGTAGGACTGAAGGGGTATCGACAGGTGCACTCCCTTCGGCACGTACACGAACGAGCCGCCTGACCACACCGCGCCGTGGAGCGCGGCGAACTTATGGTCGCGCGGGGTCACGAGCTTCATGAAGTACTTGCGCACCATGTCGGCGTATTCGCCCTTCATGGCGCTCTCCATATCGGTATACACGACGCCCTCGGCGGCGACGGAGTCCTTGACATTGTGGTAAACAAGCTCGGAGTCGTACTGCGCGCCGACGCCGGCGAGAGACTTGCGCTCCGCCTGCGGGATGCCCAGGCGCTCGAAGGTCTCCTTGATGTCCTCAGGGACGTCCTTCCAGTCGTTGCGCATCTTGGTGTTTGGGCGGACATAGGTCGCGATGTGATCCATGTCCAGTCCCTCGATGGAGGGTCCCCAGTCAGGAACCTTCATCTCGTTATAAATCTGGAGGGATTCAAGACGGAACTGCTGCATCCACGCGGGATCGTCTTTTTCCTTGGAGAGCTTTTCCACGATCTCCGGCGTCAGGCCGGTCTCGATGCGGTAAGCGTCGTTCTCCTCGTCCCGTATGTCGTAGACGCTGCGGTCCACGTCCTCCACATATGTTTTTTCTTTCTGATCTGCCATATCGGAGCCTCCCGCTTCAGTCTTCCTTCAGGCTGCCGAAGCCCTTTTCATTGATCTCTTCCACAAGCTCCGCGCCGCCGTTGCGGACGATGACGCCCTCTTCCATGACGTGCGCCGCGTCAACATGCAGCGCCTCGAGGATGCGGGTGGAGTGGGTGATGATGAGCAGAGAGCCGTGAGTCCGCTCGCGGAAAAGGCGCACGCCCTCGCTGACGGTACGGACGGCGTCGACGTCGAGTCCGGAGTCGGTCTCGTCCAGAATGGCGAGCTTCGGCTCAAGCATGAGCATCTGCAGGATCTCGGCCTTTTTCTTCTCGCCGCCGGAGAAGCCGACGTTCAGGTCGCGCTCGGCGTAGCTCTCGTCCATGTTCAGCAGAGTCATCGTCTCCTTGAGCTTTTTCTTGAAGTCCCACAGGCGCAGGCGGCTGCCGGTCTTCTGCTCCAGCGCGCTGCGGATGAACGCGCTCAGCGTCACGCCGGGCACCTCGAGCGGGTTCTGGAAGGACAGGAAAATGCCCTTTTTCGCGCGCTCGTTCACGGGAAGCTCCGTGATGTCCTCGCCGTCAAAGACGATGGAGCCGGAGGTCACGCTGTAGGCGGGGTTGCCGGTGACGGCGTAGCCCAGCGTGGATTTGCCGGTGCCGTTCGGCCCCATGAGGACATGGGTCTCGTCCTGCCCGATGGTCAGATTCACGCCGTGGAGTATCTCCTTCTCCTCCACGCTGACGTGCAGATCCTGAATTTTCAAAAGCTCTTTACTCATATTGAACCACCTTATCTTCGTTCCGTGCCGCGGATACGGCCGGTGTTTTCTCGTTTACTCGCATACATTGCGCCAGAGTATGGCCGTCAACGTAGCTGTTGATCTGTTCCTCCAGCCCTTTCCAGAACGGGCGCGCGTCGCAGTCACAGCCGCAGCCGCAGCCTGCCCCCTCTTCGGACTGGCACGCGATCGGCGCGAGGCTTCCCTCCGCCGCACGCAGAATTTCGCCCACGGGGTAATCCTCCGGCGGGCGGGTCAGGCGGTAGCCGCCCGATTTTCCCACGGCGCTCTCGACCAGATTTGCCCGGCTCAGCGCCGCCATTATGCTCTCCAGATATTTTTTCGACAGCTGAAGCCGCTGTGCGGCCTCGCTCAGGCGATGCCATTCGCCGCCGCCGTGCTCGGCCATATCCAGCATGACACGCAAGGCGTAGCGTCCTCTCGTTGAGATCATCATACGTCATGCCCCCTTGCTCGTAATATCTACCTTGCAGATAGGGATTTTAACGCTTAATTCCTACTATGTCAATAGGGCTTTGAAAAAAGTATGAAAATTGGGTACGAAGAAGGCGAGGTACGCACTTGGCGCCCCTTTTAGGGGAGCTGGCATGGCGTCAGCCGTGACTGAGGGGTCGTCAGGGTGGAGAGAGTGCCATTTGGGAAAAGACACGGCTCGGCAAACACCCCCACCACAAACCAAATCCCGTCCTTTGCGTGGCAAAGGACGGGATTTCGATTCACACTATATTTTATTATTCGTCTTTATTTTCCGGATCGTCGGAGGGGTCGGGTTCGGATTTCTCCGCATTCTCCGTATTCTCCTCCGCCTTTTCCGCCTGCTGCGCCTTCTCCTCGGCGTAGCCGTCGGTCATGGATATCTTGCGCGCGGGGCGCTCGATGGTATCGTCATGGACGACGTTCTTCGCGGCTTTCATCGATTCGGGCATGAACTCATGGTGCTTGAAGTAGTACGCGAACTCCTCGGCCTCCATGGTCTCATTGACGAGCAGGTACTCGGCGATGGCGATCAGGTCGTCGCGGTGGTCGGTGAGTATCTTCTCGCAGAGTGCGCTCGCCTCGTCGAAGATGTGCTTGACCTCCTCGTCGATGATCGCGGCGGTCTCCTCGGAATAGCTCTTGGTCTGGCCGAAGTCGCGGCCGATGAAGATGCTGTGGTCGGAGCTGTCATAGAGGATGGGGCCGAGACGGTCGCTCATGCCGTAGCGCATGACCATGCTGCGGGCAAGAGAGCTTGCCTGCTGAATGTCCCCGGAGGCACCGGTGGAGATGTCCTCAAGGAAGAGCTTTTCCGCCATGCGTCCGCCGAGTGCGGTGACTATGCGCTCAAACATCTGAGACTTTGAGGTGAAGTTCTCATAATCCTCGTCGGGACGGTAGAGCGTAAAGCCGCCAGCTCCGCCGCGCGGGATTATCGTGATATAGTGAACGGGGTCGGTATGGGTAAGGAACTTGGAGACGACGGCGTGACCGGACTCGTGGTATGCGGTCAGGCGGCGCGCCTTGTCGCTCATCTTATGGCTCTTCTTCTCCGGACCCATCTGGACCTTGAGTATTGCCTCGTCGATATCCGCCATGGTGATGAATCTGTGGCGGCGGCGGACGGCCAGAAGCGCTGCCTCGTTCATAAGGTTTTCAAGGTCGGCGCCGGAGAAGCCGGGAGTACCCTTGGCGATGGAGTTGAGGTCAACATCGTCACCCAGCGGCTTGCCGCGGGCATGTATCTTCAGAATGGCCTCGCGCCCCTTGATATCGGGCAGGCCGACATATATCTGGCGGTCAAAGCGGCCGGGACGCAGCAGCGCGTTATCAAGGATATCCGCGCGGTTGGTGGCGGCCATGACGATGACGCCCTCGTTGCTGCCGAAGCCGTCCATCTCGACGAGCAGCTGGTTCAGGGTCTGCTCGCGCTCGTCGTGTCCGCCGCCGAGGCCGCTGCCTCTCTGACGGCCGACAGCGTCGATCTCGTCGATGAACACGATGGCCGGAGCGGCCTTCTTCGCCTGTTCGAACAGGTCGCGCACACGGCCTGCGCCGACGCCGACGTACATCTCGACGAAGTCGGAGCCGGAAATGGACAGGAACTGCACGCCCGCCTCGCCCGCGACGGCCTTGGCAAGCAGGGTCTTACCGGTGCCCGGAGGGCCGACGAGCAGCACGCCCTTGGGTATGCGCGCGCCCATATTGGTGTAAGCCTTCGGATCGCGCAGGAAGTCAACTATCTCGGCGAGGTCTTCCTTCTCCTCGTCGCAGCCCGCGACGTCGGCGAAGGTCTTCTTATCCTTCTCGTCAGCGCCGAGACGCGTACGTGCCTTGCTGAACTTGGCGATGCCGCTGGTCATGTCCCCGCCGCCGGCTCTCTTCATGATGAAGTACCACGCGGCCATGGAGACGACGATTATCAGCACGTAAGGCAGCAGCGACATCAGCACGAGCGACACGCCGGAGCCTTCGGTGTAGTTATACTCCTCGATGATGCCGTCGACCTTCTGCTGCCAGATCAGATCATGGAAGTCGGAATAGAACACCGAGAAATCATAGACCTTGCAGCGGACGAGCTTCGTCCCGTCGGAGCTGGCGGCGGTGCTGCCGAGCAGGCTGTCAACAACGCTGGACGCGGTATCGCCGCCGGCGCTGTCCGTCTTTGCGCTGTCCGCCTTATCGGTGCGGATCTTCATGGTTATCTGGTTGCCCTTGACCTCGAAGGACTGCACCCGCTCCTCGGTGAACAGCTCAACGAGATCGGAGTATTTAAGCTCCTGACTCTGCGTGTCCTTGGTGAAGGACAGGATGATGGCGATGAAGATCACCATCATTACGAGGTAGAAGCCGAGGTCTCTGGTTCTGTTGCGGTTAGGTTTCAAACGTAAGTCACATCCTTTTCATAAGCCCTGCGCTCATGAATATATTTCGGGTTTGAGTATGCCGATATACGGCAGATTGCGGTAGCGCTCATTATAGTCAAGGCCGTAGCCGACCACAAATGCATCGGGTATCTCGAAGCAGGAGTAGTCCGCGTAGATATCGGCCTTGCGGCGCGCGGGCTTATCCATAAGGGTCGCGATGGTGATGGAGGCAGGCTTTCTCACCATGAGGTAATTCTTCAGGTAGTTCAGCGTCACGCCGGAGTCAAGGATGTCCTCTACGAGTATCAGGTGCCGCCCCTCGATGTTCTGGCTGAGATCCTTATTTATCTTCACGGCTCCGGTGGAGGTCGTGCCGTTATAGGACGAGACCGCCATGAAGTCCATCGAGCAGTTTATAGTGACATGGCGCATAAGGTCAGCCATGAATATAAAGCAGCCCTTCAAAACTCCGACGAAGATCGGATCCTTGCCCTCGAAATCTGCCGAGATGCGCTTGCCTATCTCCGCCACATGGCGCTCAATTTCTTCCTCGCTTATCAGCACTCCTTCAATGTCTCTCTGCATATGCTTTTATTATCTCCTGTTTCTATTTCTATCCTCAATATTTTATCCCCGATCTTCGGGGTAAAACGCTCATCCACGGCAAGGCCGAGCACGGCCATTATGCCTTTTCCATCCCTCAGCACGACCGCGGTATCGCGCTCGCGCGAGGTCATCCCCGCCTCAAGAAAGAGGCTTTTCAGTTTTTTGGCGCATCCTCTGCCGCGCGGACGCATACGGTCGCCGCTGCGTCTGGCGGTACAGACGATAGTACCACATATATTCTCACATTTGAAGCAATAAGTTTTTAACGGGCTGTTAATTTCTTGCGTGTAATTCGTTAAAGTGGAGATTATTTTTACACCGGCCTCCGGAATGTACAGCGTCTCGCCCGGGATCAGCTCCCGCTCCGGCATCTCCGCCGCGGTCTCGCCGCCGAACCAGAGTCTCCCCTGCTCGCGCCGCACCCGCAGCCCCGGAACATCGGCATAGCCGAGCCCCTCGCCCTTGCACAGCGCAAGCAGCGCATCGACGTGCACGGCGCTCAGCGTCTTCAGGCACATCCGGCGCATGACGCGCGAGGCTATCGCCGCGGGCAGGGCGTTTATCCCGTCCAGCGGCAGGCTGCCGCCGGTGAGATTTGCCGATATGAAATCCGCTGCGAGGCCGTTCAGGCAGTCCTCATCCTCACGCAGCAGCTCTGCCGTGCGGAGCATCGCCGCCTCGAAGCCGGGGTTTATCTCCCGCAGTACGGGGGAGGCATGGTGACGGATGAGGTTGCGGCTGTAATCGTCGCTGCCGTTGGTGCTGTCCTCGACATGGGAGATGCCGTTTTCCGCGAGATAGGCTTCTATCTCCCGCCGCGTCACGCCGAGGAGCGGGCGGACTATCTCGCCGCGCACGGGCGGTATGCCGCGAAGTCCCGCGCCGCCGGTTCCGCGCGCGAGATTGAAGAGCATCGTCTCGGCGTTGTCGCCCGCGTTATGCGCGGTGGCGATCCTGTCACAGCCGAAACGCGCCGCCGCGCGGCGCAAAAAATCGTAGCGCAGCTCGCGCGCGGCCTCCTCGGTGCTCATGCCGTGTACTGCGGCGAATCTGTTCACGTCCCCGTGCTCCACGGCAAGCTCTATGCCGTGTTCGCGGCAGAAATCCTCGACAAAGCGGCAGTCGCGCAACGATTCCTCCCCGCGCAGGCCGTGCTCAAAATGCGCGGCACATACCGTGATATTCAGGCGCTCCGCCTGAGAATACAGCCAGTGCAGCAGGCACATCGAGTCCGCCCCGCCGGAGACGGCGCACAGGACTTTGCAGCCCTGCGGCAGCATATCATATTTTGTGATAAGCTCAGTATTCATCTTCGCGCCGCTTCTCGACCGAACCGAAGCTCGTGTACTCCGGCAGCCAGGACAGCTCCACCGTACCGGTCGAGCCTTTGCGGTTTTTCAGCACTATCGCCTCGGCCAGATTCGGATTTTCGCATTCCTTATTATAATACCCGTCGCGGTATAGACCTATGACAACGTCCGCGTCCTGCTCGATAGCGCCGGACTCACGCAGGTCGGACAGCATCGGGCGCTTGTCCTGACGGCTCTCGTTTGCACGCGACAGCTGCGACAGGCACACGACCGGAACGTTCAACTCCTTGGCCATTATCTTCAGCATACGGCTGATATCGCTGACGGCCTGCGTGCGGCTCTCATTCGACCACGAATGCCCGCTGCCCGCCGACTGCATCAGCTGCAGATAGTCGATGACGACAAGACCGAGGTCGGGGACTCTGCGGCACTGCGCGTTCATCTCCGACACCGTCAGCGTCGGGTTATCGTCGATCCTGATGTCCGACGCGCTCAGGGTCTGCGCGGCATCGGCAATGTCGCGCCACTGCTGCTCTGAGAGCTGACCGGTCAGCAGGTTCTGCGACGGAATCAGCGCCGCGCGCGACAGCAGTCTCGACGTGAGCTGCTCGCGCGACATTTCGAGCGAGAATATCGCAACGGTCTTTTTCAGCGTCATGCCGACGTTGAGCGCGATATTCAGCGCGATACTCGTTTTGCCCATGCCGGGGCGCGCCGCGATCAGGATAAGCTCGGACTTGTTCAGGCCGAGGATCGCCCTGTCGAGGTCGGGAAGTCCCGTCGGCAGGCCGGGGATCTTATTGCCGGAGCTTGCCGCTTCGCTGAGCTGGTCGAACACGGTCTGCACGACCATGGATATCGGCATCAGGCCGCCGACCGTCCTGCCCTGGCGCAGCGCGTATATCTTGCGCTCCGCGGCTTCAAGCATCGTGTCGGCCTCGCCGGAGCCCTCGTACACCATGTTGTTTATCTCGTCCGCCGTCTCGCCCAGGCGGCGCAGCAGCGCGCGGTCACGCACGATGGCGGCGTACTCAAGGACGTTCGCAGCGGTGGGCGTGACGCGCATTATCTCCGCGAGGTAATTCTCGTTGCCGTCCTGATACACGCCGCGCACCTTCATCTGGTCGAGCACGGTGACGGGGTCGATGGTCTGCCCGTAGGAGAACATGGCGTACATCGTCTCATATATATCGCGGTTGAGCTTTATATAAAACTCGTCCGCCTTCAGTTTTTCAAGGACCTCCGGTACACACCTCGGGTCGATGAGCATGGAGCCGATGACGGCCTGCTCAGCGGGGGCGGAATGGGGCGTCTTTCTGCCCAGCAGCTCCTCCAACCTGACTCACCTCGGAAAAAGATTTTATCCCTCAACTACCAGCACGTTTATCGTGCCGCTGACCTCATAGCCGAGCTTCGCCTTGACGGTGTAAGCGCCGAAGGTCTTGATGGGCTCGACCTGAACGATCTTGTTCTTCTCGATCTCGATGCCGAACTGCTCGCGCAGTGCGTCGCTTATCTCCTGCGAAGTGACGGCGCCGAAGAGCTTGCCGCCCGCGCCGGCCTTGGCGTGGATTATCGCCTGCACCGCGCCGAGCTTCTTTGCGTTCTCCTCGGCCTGCGCCTTCTCCTTGGCGATCTGCGCAAGGCGCGCCTTCTCCTTGAGCTTCATGGTGTTTATGTTGTCGGCAGTGGCCTCGGTGGCGAGCTTGCGCGGCAGCAGATAGTTGCGCGCGTAGCCGTCGGAGACTTCTTTCATCTCGCCCTTCTTGCCCTGTCCTCTTACGTCAACGTTGAAAATGACTTTCATTATATAATCCTCCTTTTTGGGTTTATCCAAGATAATCGTCTATGGCCGCGTAGATCCTCTTCACGGCCGTGTTCACGTCGGTCCCCGCAAACTGCGCGGCCGCCGCACTGCGGTTGCCGCCGCCGCCCACCTTTTCCATGATGAGCTGCACGTTCAGCTCGCCTATCGAGCGTGCCGAGGCAAACGATCCGCCGTTTCCGTCCGGCGCGACGACGATAGACGCGTCCACGCCCGAGATGTTCAGCAGCTCGTCCGCCGCCGAGGCCGCGACGACGCGGTTCTGCGGCTCCTCCGGCACGGCGATGGCAAGATTGCGGTAGAGCTTCGCGCTCTGGAGTATTTTATACTTGGCGACGGTGTCGTCCATGTCGGTCTGCAGAAGCTTCTTGACATCGGTGGTGTCCGCGCCCGCGCGGCGCAGGTAGGCCGCCGCGTCAAAGGTGCGCTCGCCGGTGCGGATGGTGAAGCTCTTGGTGTCGAGCACGATGCCGGCCAGCAGCGCCTCGGCCTCGCAGCGCAGAATGTCGTTCTGATCCACGACCTCCTGCAGCACCTCCGTCATCAGCTCGCCCGCCGAGGACGCGTACGGCTCGATGAAGCCGAGCGCGGCGTTGTGGATATAGGTCGCGGCGACGCGGTGATGGTCGATGACCGCGACGCGGTTGCAGGCCATGAGCAGGTCCGCATCCTCCACCTGCTCGGGGCGGTTTGTGTCCACGACGACGAGGAGCGTTCTCCCGTCGGCGCGGAGCATCGCCTCCTGCGGGCTTATGAACGTGTCGTGATATTCCGGCTGGCGGCGCACCATCTCGATGAGCGCGCCGGAATAGTTTTTGTTGAGGTCGATGACGATGTTCGCCTTCACGCCCAGCAGTCTCGCCAGCGCGCATACGCCCACCGCGCCGCCGACACTGTCAAGGTCGGCGAATTTATGACCCATGACCAGTACCTTCGACGAATCGCGCACGAGCTCGGCGAGAGTGTTCGCCATGACGCGGGACTTGACCTTGGTGCGCTTTTCTACCTCGCTGCCGCGGCCGCCGAAGAACTCGAAGCTGAGCCGGTTCTTGATGACCGCCTGATCGCCGCCGCGCGAGAGCGCAAGCTCTATGGCGACGGTCGCATACTGCAGCGCCTCCGCGAGCGAGGATGCATCCACGCCGAGGCCGAGGCTTATCGAAGCGTCGATGCCGGTCGGGCTTTCGACCTGGTGCACCTCCTGAATGATGGGGAATTTCTCCGCCTTCAGCTGCTCAAGGCAGCGGCTCTCAAACAGGATAAGATAGCGGTCGCGCTCGTAGCGGCGGATGATGGCCTTGTTGTCATCGCACCACTTGTTGAGCTTGTCCTCGATGGCGTCGCGGATGTCGTTCTTGATGCGGTCGGGCTGGTTCTTGACCAGCTCGTCCATATTATCGATGACCAGCACGCAGGCGACGGGGCGGGAGTTTTCGTACTCCATGCGGATGTCGTCGTACTCGGTCATGTCCACCCAGTAGGTGATGCCCATGAAGGCGCTGTCGTCCCCGTCCTCGGAGCGGATGATGTTGCCGTGTATCTGGTACTTGCGGCCGTTCACGGTCAGCAGGCTCGGGTACTGGGTCTTGCCCTCGAGCAGCCACTTGCCGTTGAATTCCGGCACAAGGTCGGACACGCGCACGTCGAGCCGCGTGCCGCTGCTGCCGCTCATGGCGAAGAACATCTCGTTGCCCCAGATGATGCGCGAATCGTCCAGCCGGAAAGCGGCGATGGGCAGCGGGAAATTCATCAGGGTGTTGTTTTTGGCGTTCTCCGTGTCATAGGTCACGGACTCGATGTACGATTCCAGCTGCTTTGCGCGGCGGCGGCGGGAGAAGAAGGAGTAGATCATCAGGATGAGGATGATGACGCCCTCGGCCACCGCAAGCTCGTACATCTTGAAAAACAGGGCTGCCGCCGCGAAGAGGACGAGGAAGATCAGGTACAGTCTCCCGCCCGGCTCGGCCAGCCGCTGCAAGTTTTTGTTCATCGGCGCACCTCCATGCGTTCAATGCGGAAATGGGTATAAAATGCAAATTCTTTAGTAATATATCATTATAGCAAACAGCGGCATTTTTGACAACACAAATAATTCTATTTTTCGTGGGAATAATACGGATACGTATTGTGCGTGGGTTGTGGCGGGGGCTGACTGAGGGGTCGCCAGTCTTGGACTATTGCCAATAGGCAAAAGACATCACCGCGTAAATCCCCCCACATCACCCCAACGGAGGTATATATGAAGGCTGTTATCATGGCCGGAGGCGAGGGCCGCCGGCTCAAAAGCATAACCGGCGAGCGGCCGAAGCCCATGGTGCCGCTGCTCGGCCGTCCCATGATGGAGCACATCCTGCTGCTGCTGAAAAAGCACGGCTTCGACGAGGTCTGCGCGGCGGTTAAATACCGCGCAGAGGACATCATGCGCTATTTCGGCGACGGCAGCGCCCTCGGCGTGCGGCTCGAATACCGCGTCGAGCGCGAGGCGCTGGGCACGGCGGGCGGCGTGAAAAACTGCGTGGACTTCTGCGGCAGCGACGATTTTCTCGTCATCAGCGGCGACGCCGCCTGCGACTTCGACCTCGCGCGGCTCATGCGCGTCCACCGCGAGTCCGGCGCGGGCGTGACCATCGCGCTGTGCCGCAACGCCGAGCCGCTCCGCTACGGCCTCGCCGTCACCGACCCGACAGGCCGCATCCGCAGCTTCATCGAAAAGCCGCTTTGGCCGCGCGTCGTGACCGACTTTGTGAACACCGGCATCTACGCCGTGTCCCCGCGCGTCATGGAGCTTGTACCGGACGGGCGGGCGTTTGACTTCGGCAAGGAGCTGTTCCCGCTCCTGCTCCGGCGCGGCGAGCTTATCCGCGGCGAGGTGATGGACGGCTACTGGTGCGACGTGGGGACGCCGCTGTCGTACTACCAGTGCTGCGTGGACGCACTGCGCGGCAGGCTCGACCTCTCCCCCGCTCCGGAATTTGCCGCGGCTCCCGCTCCCGACGACGGCGATGACGGCAGCGGCGGCGTTATCTGTCCGTGCCGCGACCGCGCGGAGCTGATGGGGACGCTGTCGGAGCTGTTCATGGACATGGGCGCGGACTACTCCGACGGGCTGCGCGTATCCGGCGATGGCTTCGAGCTGCACATAGCGCCGCTCGCCAGCCGCAGCGCGGTGCGCGTCGCGATCGAGTCAGAGCGCGAGGAATTCGCCCGCGAGCTGACCTCCACCGCGCTTGAGCTTATCCGCGCACTGGATAAATAGTTGAATCCCCCGCAGTTTTGGTGTAGAATACAGCTATACTTCAACAGGGGGTAAGCTCTATTATGATAAGAAGAAAAAATGAACGTATACACGAGACCAAGCAGGCGTTCGGCGGCATGGGCATGCTGGAGGCCGACCGTATTCTTAACGACGCCGACGAGATGCAGGGCAAGGGCCGGCTGTTCAACCACATCTATCTGCGCAAGAACTGCGAAGTTGGCTGGCATGTCCATCAGGGCGACGGCGAGGTGTACTACATTCTCAAGGGCCGCGGCGAGTACAGCGACAACGGCACGCTCACGACGCTCGAGGCCGGCGACGTTGCTTTCTGTCCCAGCGGCGAGGGGCACAGCATCATCAACCGCGACGACGAGACGCTCGAAATGATCGCGCTCGTGCTGTATATGTGATAGTGATCGGGACGGCAGCCGCCGTCCCGATTGCTTTACCCTGCCCCCATATTTCCATGCGTTAACAGTTTTCTTTTGCTTTGTTCAAAAATATTTGCGCTTTTGTTCATTACAAGTACACAAATGCATTGTATCTTATACCCACAAGCAAAGAATAAGACAAACCAAGCAAGTTCAAATAGCAAAAGAGGTCTTTTTAATGTACCAGCCCGAAGATAATGATCCGATCGAACAGACAAACAATGTCAACGCAGAGGGTTCCGCTCCGGATAACACCGACCGCGTGAACGGCGAGTACCATTATAAAAACGGGTTTACTCAGAAAATATACTCCGACGCGCACTACGTCCCTGCGGACGAGAGCAATGATCCCCCCAGATACTACACCCCGCCTGAGAAACAGGAGAAGCCCCAGAGAGAGCCTAAGCCCTCCGACAACGGCGGGCACGGCAAGAAGCACGGCTATCTCAGATTTGCCTGCATCGCACTTGTGTGCGCGCTGCTCGGCGGTCTCTGCGGCGGCGCGATCGCCGAAAGCCGCCTGAACAGCAGGATCACGGCACTGGAGGACAGCGTGAACGCCGAACCCTCCGAGACTCCGGTCGTGAGCGCATCGAGCGCCCCGATCGCCGCCAGTTCTTCCGGCAGCTCTTCCGACAGTCTCAGCTGGGCGGAGATAAACGAGATAGCGAGCAAGCAGGTCGTCGGTGTGACCACCGAGGTCACATACACGAACTTCTTCGGCCAGACCAGTTCCTCCGCAGTCTCCGGCTCCGGCTTCGTCATCACTGATGACGGATATATACTTACAAACTACCACGTTATAGAAACGGCATATCAGAGCAACTACGCCGTCAACGTAATCACACACGACGGTACGCGCTACGACGCCACGATAGTCGGCATTGAAGCCAGCAACGACATCGCCGTTCTGAAGATAGATGCCACCGGCCTCACCCCCGCAACGCTGGGCAACAGTGACAGCCTCGCCGTTGGCGACGATGTGTGCGCCGTCGGCAACCCCCTCGGCGAGCTGGAGTTCACCTCCACCTTCGGCCACGTAAGCGCCCTTGACCGTCTCATCACCACCGAAGAGGGCGGCAGCGCGATCAACATGTTCCAGATCGACGCGGCGGTCAACTCCGGCAACTCCGGCGGCCCCGTGTACAACACCCGCGGCGAAGTCATCGGCATAGTGACTGCCAAGTACAGTTCCTCCGGCGTGGAGGGTCTGGGCTTCGCGATCCCTATCAATGACGCGGCCAGCATCGCAAACGATCTTATCACCAAGGGTTATGTCACCGGCAAGGCTCACATGGGCGTGCGTATCGACCAGAGATACACCTCCGCTTACAGCCAGTATTACAATATGCCGGAAGGCGCGTATGTCTACTCCGTTGAGAGCGGCAGCTGCGCCGAGACCGCGGGACTCCGCGCCGGCGACATCATCACCAAGCTCGGCGAGAGCGAGGTCAAAAGCCATACCGACCTGACCCACGCCGTCAAGCAGTACTCCGCGGGCGACACGGCAGAGCTTGTGATCTACCGCGCGGGCGAGACGCTGACGCTGAGCATCACCTTTGACGAGGAGGTTCCGGAGAACACCTCCGGCTCCACCTCCACCATGCCCGGTCAGGTTCCCTGACGGCGCATATTAAATTGCTACTTTTCTACTCCTATAAATCCTCTCTTTTCTCCCAAAACGAAGGGCCGCACGGAATCCCGTGCGGTTCTTTGTTTTTGTGTGGGGAGGTTCGGCACGGGGGGGCGTCACGTGGTCTGTACTTCGCTCTTTCTTTTCCCTATAGGCACTCTCTGCGCACTGGCGACCCCTCAGTCAGCTCCGCCGACAGCGTCTCGCTGCGGCTCGGTCACGGCGCGGCTGCCTAAAAGGGGCGCCAAGGGGTGCGGTGCATCATAGTTCCGCGTCTCTTTCCCCGCATCGCCCTTGATTGACAAAAGAACTACTTGCCGCTAAGCGCTTGTAAATATTCGGGACATGCGTTATAATTGATGCGATTTTTATCGTGGAGGCCGCGTTATGGATCAATACCGACTCAAAAAGTACATCTCCGAAAACCCCGACGCCAAGCTGCGTGACCTGGTGACGAAGCTTTTGTACGACGATATTGTTGAGCTGCGCATTACCCCCGGTTCCAAGCTGAACGTCAATCAGATCGCCGCATCCCTCGGCATTTCGCGCACGCCCGTGGCAGAAGCCATCGGCAAGCTGGCCGAGGTCGGCTTTGTAATATCCCGCCCCGGGCAGAGCGGCAATTTCGTGCTCGATCTCAGCCTGCCCGACATGATCAACCTCTACCGCGTCCGCAGCGCGATCGAATGCGAGGCGGCGGCGCTCTGCGCCCACTCGGTGGACGATGCCACCGTGCGCGAGCTGAGCATGCTGGCGGATGCATTCAAGGACAGCGTCCTGCGGCGCGACATCCGCGGCATGAAGGACACCGATATGCCGTTCCACAAGATGATAATCGACGCCTGCGGCAACCCCTACATCATCCAGAGCTACAACATTCTGCTCCCGAAGCTGACGATGTATCAGTCCTCGATGCTGGAGTTTATCGGCCGCAGCGGCAATGAGGCGAACCCCTGGATGCCCAGCATGAAGTACCACCACACGGCGGTCGTTTCCGCGATACGGATGCGTCTGCCGGAGTTGGCGCGCCAGTCAATGGCCGACCATGTGGACACGAGCCTCAGCTTCACGACGCTTTCCGGCAACGGCGCCGACCCGTTCTCCATCCTGCGTGCGAAGAAATAAGGAATAGATAGTGCTGTGAGAACCCACCCGATCATTCGGGTGGGTTCTTTGCGTGTATGCGGTGCACGGTTTCTTTTACCTATTGGCAGTGAACGATAGACTGGAGCAGAGTACAAAAGAAAGTGCGCACCGAGCCTACACCGTAGGGGACGGCCACTGTGCCGTCCCGTCTCTACTGTCCTGCAACTTATAAAAAATCGATGCGCCTACCTAAAATACCCTGTCATTCCGAGACCGGTGCGCACACCTAAGTGAGCATCCAAATCTTTGATTTGGCTAATGCGAACTTACACCTCAGGCGGGTCGTGGGAATCCGCATCCCCTGTGCACCGCACAAAAACGTACTGCCATCGCAAGGAGAAACGGATTGCCACGTCGCTTTGCTCCTCGCGACGGCGGCATACCTCGATTCATTGATCTGCCGCCTAGTCCCTTTAGGGGCAATGACAGAGGGTTTCTATACATTGCCTTTTCTTTTCCCTATTGTCATTCTCTCAACCCCGGCGACCCCTCAGTCGGCTACGCCGACAGCTCCCCTAAGAGGGGAGCCAAGAGCGCGGAACAACAAACACACCCGCGCCCCACCCCCATCTCCCCTTTCTCAACAATCTGCGCGGCATAAAACCGCGGCGGGGGCTTGTATAATTAATATGCGGGCGCGGGATGCGCTGGGGCACATCGCATATTGCACAACACCGCCTGCGCAGTTTATACATATATGCGCAAAATGAATAAATAAATTGACTTCATTTGCCAGCAATGTTAAAATAATGTCATCCAGGTCAACGGCAAAATTATTCAGGGGAGGAAAGCAATGAGAGATCTGAAGTATCTTGGCTATTTTGAAAACCTCCTGCGGGAGGCAAACAACGAGCTGATCGTTCAGGCGAAAAAAGACGGCAAGGTCTGCGTCGCGTTCGTGTGCGAGAACACCCCCGAACCACTGATGAACCTTGACGGAACCTTTTCCATCCGCCTGTCCGCGCCGAACACCGGCTCGATGGACATCGCGACCTACTACATGACGAGCTTTCTGTGCGAGACGAGCCGCGCGCTGCTCGAGCGCGCCATCGAGGGCGGCTTCAACTTCGCCGACTGCGTCATCGCGCCCGACGGCTGCACGATGATCAACCGCTGCGTCGAGAACATGGAACTGCTGAAAACCATGGGGCAGGGCAACGACCGCTTCTTCCACCAGTATATGGAGATCCCCCTCAAGGCGGACGAAAACGGCGTAGAGCTGCTGAAGCTCCAATGCAGAAACCACATCCTTACGCCGCTCAACAGGGCTTACGGCATTGACACCTCCGACGCCGCGATCAGGACGGCCGTCGCAGGGCACAACGAGATATGCTCGCTCATCCGCGCGATCGGCGACTTCCGGAAGGAAGAGCGCCCGCGCATCACGGGCTACGAGTTCCACGTGCTGACGCTGGCTACATACCTCGCCCCGAAGTACCTGATAGTCGACAAGCTGCGCGAGACGCTCGAAGAGATACGCACGCGCGAGCCGGAGCCGAAGCCGTATCGGGCGCGGCTCATGGTGGTCGGCTCGGAGGTCGACGACAGCGGCTTCATCCGGCTCATCGAGGAGACGGGCGCTTACGTCTGCGCGGATCGCTTCTGCTTCGGCTCGCTGCCGGGGCGCGACGTCATCGAGATGAACGACGACGAGGACGCGCTGACCCAGCTCTGCCGCCAGTACGTCCACCGCGGCCAATGTCCGCGCATGATGAACATGGAGAAGGTCTACGGCCGTAAGCAGTACGTCAACGACGTCGCGCGCGAATACGGCGCGGACGGCATCATATACCAGCAGGTGAAATTCTGCGACCCGTGGGCATACGAGCGGCTGCTCGGCTCGACGATGCTGCGCGAGGACTACGGCTTCCCCGTGATGTCGGTCGACCGGCCGTACAACATCGCCTCGTCCATCGGCCAGATGCGCACGCGTGTGCAGGCGTTTGTGGAAAGCATTGAGATAAAAAAGCTTCAGGGAGGTGCAAGGTAATGGCGCTGGTGGAAAACAGTCGGGAACGTATCGGAGAAAAACGGCTTGGCGTGCTTTTTGACGGCGGCAAGGTGCGCCGCCGCCGCGAGTGGCGCGGCATAAAGGACACCCTCTATGATTACGGCAGATGGCTGTACCTGCTGTCCATCCTCGCCGGAGTCATCATCAAGCCCCGCAACGTCAAGGCCATGTTCAGGTACCGCTGGTTCGCAAACTACCTCGCCGTGCCGCACATGCTGGATAAATTCACGATGGGTCTGCGCGACGAGCCGCTGCGCATCGTGCACACGGCGATGGACTTCGTCGTCAAGGACGTGGCGACATGTATTGATAACTCCATCCGCGGCGACCGCCGCACCGGCAACGACGTCAAGTATTCAAACGATTGCGTTCTGACCGACGAGAACGCCATGACGGCGTTCATGATGGGCTTCCCGACGCTCCACGCGATACTGCGCGAGGTGCCGACGATGTTCTCCGCAAACCTCCTGAACCAGTATTCGTCCACGCATTATCTCGACATCGCGCAGCAGTTCGGCATCCCGGGCGACGTGTGCCCGATGCCCGAGGCCGAGGCGGGCGCCTCGATCGAGGACGATTTCCCCGTGCTCGGCAGATGCGCCGTGCAGGTCAATACCACCTGTGACGGCTCTCTCATGGGTAACGGCATAATTGCAAAGCGCCTTGAGCGCGAGTACGGCATCCAGACCTTCCAGCTCGTCGCGCCGATGCGGCACAAGGAGGAGGACGTGCAGGAGTACGCCGCGCAGGATATCAGGAAGGCCATCGCGTTTATCGAGGAGCAGACCGGCGCGAAGTGGGACTGGAAGGCGTATTTTGAGTGCGCCAAGCGCGTCAACGAGACGACGCGCAACCGCCTGACCTGGCTCGAGGTCAACAGCACGCCCTACCCGCAGTTCATCGGCGCGACCTTCTCGCTGTATAACGACACAAACTACATGGGCAACTGCGGCCGCTCGCCGTTGTTCCCGCCGATAGACCGGAAGATAATGAAGTACGTGCAGCGCGGCTACGAGCGCAAGACGATGATGGCGCCCGAGTACCGCCACCGCTGCATAGTCTGGGGCGTGCAGCCGCAGTATGTCATCGACATGCTCAACTGGATGGTGCACTGCTGGGGCGTCGTGCCGCTGACGGATATGCTGTCCATGGTCATCAGCAAGGAGATCGCCGAGGAGGACACGCCGGAGAACCGCGAGCAGGCGTATTACGACATGGCGTACCTGACCGAGAACATGATCATGCGCAACCGTACACACGGCGGCTATAAGGTGCTGGTCGACGAGCTGTGGGAGTTCTGCGAGAAGATGAACGCGGACATGGTGATGATGTGGGAGCACATGAGCTGCAAGGCGCTGGTCGGTATGCACGGGCAGTTTGAGGAGCAGGCGCGCGAGCGCGGGATACATCTCGTCTGGGTCTGCCATGACCTCTGCGACCCGCGTGTGTTCTCGCGTCAGGCCATCCGCGACCAGTTCAATGAATATATGCGTACCGTCATGCGCGAGGAGCCTCTGGATCCGTCCATAGAGGTTCTGCCGGATGAAAACGCATGGTGACAAAGGAGGATAAGCTATGAATTTGAAGAAGCTTCTTGTAAAGCTTTTTGCCGGAGCGGGCGGATTTTTCGCCGTGACCTTTTTGATATACTTCTTTAATCTGGACATGAAGTTTTTGTCCTCCTGCGTGGAGCCGATACTCCTGCGCCACTACGACCGCATCCCGCGCAAGCATTATATATGAGGGCAGGCGCGGCGCAGATGAAAGGAGCGCCGGCGTGAAACCTTTGCCGCGAAGCGCTGCCCCTTCTAGGGCAGCGAAGCGGCGGCGCGGTAGTGAATGACATGCCGGTGGCATGTCAGAGCCGCGC
>OLGE01001558.1_pt1 | contig 23041 bp, 30 predicted proteins | sample 1605151 | NCBI WGS metagenome assembly OLGE01 (sample SAMEA3888912, study PRJEB22519) | human gut metagenome | biome: human gut; feature: human-associated habitat; material: faeces | place: Denmark | collected 2010
TCAAAAAAGCAAGTTCTTCAATCTTGCTGATATGTTCGGATATAAAACAATGCCTAACACCGATGTAATCGCAAATGATCTGAACGGTCGGACTTGGGAGGAGTTTTAATCCGATTCGGAAGGAGGTCGCAATGGAGTATTTAGAGCAAGTACACTTATTCGCCACAAAGTGGATTGAGAAATTTAGAGATCAGAAAATCAGCTACATAGAGCTGGTTGACCATTACTTGGCTGATGATTGTCAGGCATTGGGATTCCAGATGGATTGCGGCCATGCCTTTTCAGAAAAATATGGCGATGCAGCAAGCAGTTGTGATGCGCTAAATCGTATCATTGACGAGGTCACGGACATTAAACTGCTTGGGTCGGCAATCTATTCCCAATGGCGATATTTTAATCATTGGGCATACGATGCCGCAGACATCTTGAAGACCGAAAATCGTTCGTGGTTTATTCTGGCATTGAGCCGCCTTGCCCTGCTTTCCGGCGAGAATCCCTTCCTGTTCAAAGGAGAACTTAGAAAGATTCGGCTTGTTTCCAATCGGCTTGGTTATGGGCCTTGCCCGGAACCGGACGAAGAAGTTGAACAGCACATAACCATCAATTCAGAAGGACAAGTATGGTTTTCTTCGTATGTTTTCGGACAGCGCAGAGATGGTCGATACGAAAAAGCCCACAGTCAGAATCTGAAAATTGATAAAGCGGTTGCCGCCAGAATCATTTCTGCGTTTACAGAGTATTTCAGCAATGGGTACGATGAAGTTTTTGCAACTGATATTGGAAACTGGAATATGGAGCTGACCAATACCGCTGGAAAGGTCTATAAGTTCAGCGGTTCGTTATGCTCGTCTTTTGAAGTGGACGGAATTGACCTGTCAGATCTGCTGCGTGACAGCTTGAAAATGCCGGATTTGTATGCCTTTGATGGGAATAATAAGCCTGATATGGTGAATCGAATCGAAGTAAACTATCATCGAATCACAAAGATCAAGCCCAAAGTTCCTATTTCAGAACACGCTGTCTGGGATTATACAGAGTCTTTAATTGTGGACAGAGAGAGTGAAAGTATTGAACACATTCAGAATATCGGTTCTGGGTGCTCTGTAAGCAGAAAATACAAAGTTGAGGGCGGGGTTGAAAGCCTTCTTGAAGATATGGATGCAGAAAGCATCTTTGACCATATAGAAGGAAACCCGGAGAATGTAGTGGTTGATCCGCTTGAAACCATAGACTACACCATTAAGGTTATTTCTCAAAAGGGCAATGAAAAGCTCATTCAAGGAACCTACGATAAAAAGGGACTTCCAGACGATTGGGCGGAGTTTATGGAGTCCGTCTTTGAATTTATGTCTTTCTACGGGTGGGGTGAAATTATGAACCCGTCTGTGTATGGGAAGGTGCGGCGCTGTGACAATGATATTATCTATTGCAGCGTAGAGTTTGAAGATGGGTGCAAGAGCTACTATTATATTTCGGATGACGATTCTATTCAGGTGGGCGATTTTGTGATCGTTCCTGCTGGCAAAGATAATCACGAAGCAGTCGTTGAAGTCGTAAAGAAAGAATACTTTGCAGAGGAAAATGTGCCTTTGCCGATGGACAAAACAAAACACATTATCAGAAAATGTACGGATGCTGATTTTGACCTTCCGGACGATGAGCCTGTTTGACTTCCTGATGACAACTAAAAAGTCCACCAGTCATGATGCACTGCGCATCGTACTGGTGGACTTTTTCTGTAAGGAAATAAAAAACTGATATTCATATATCGCCATAATCAATGTCGTTATCGTAGGCGTGAAGATCTCCCTTCAGGAAATCTGCTTTACGAATATACATCGAATTTACAAGCTCCCCTTTTTCATGGAGCAGGCTGAATTTGTAATCTAATAATGCTGCCGGTACATAGAGCATTTTAGCAGTTTCAAAAAATGTGTGTTCCGAAAGGCATTCCAGAACTTCCTCATCTTCTAACAGAAGCTCTGCCGCAAAGAAGTTTGCTTCGTTTTCTTCGATTGATCTATCATCAAACACTTCCATTTCTTGAAAGCCGTGCATCATGGCGATTTTCGTATGCAGGACAGCGTGTCCTAATTCATGTGCGACTAAGATACGTTCCAGGATACCGTTCACATTGTGATCTATCACGATATTCTTCTGTCTGGACTGGTAATAGAAGAAGCCCTTCAATTTCTTCTGTAAATCGTAATAGTGGATTTTGATACCTAACAGCTGACATAGCTCGTAAGGGTCTCTGGTGTGATATTTTCGCACAAGCTTATCGACAGTTTCAATGATATGCTCTGCCGTTTTCATTTGCTTCACCTCCGAATCGCACACAGAAAACATATTCTGTGCTTGAGGATTTTACTCTTTATCTTTATGCTTTCTGTATTTCTTCGGAGTGTACTTTTCCCGTGCTGTTTTCTTAGAGTCCATATAAACTGACATAATCGCCTGGAAGAATACATCTTTTGCGTCCTCGTCCAATTCTCCACCGGCAAACAGAGAATTTACACGCCCCAGCACTTCCTGAGCTTCTTTTGCTCCCTTTGAACCGAAGTTTTCCTTTGCCTCTAAAATAAACATATCCTGATCTATATGGCTCTGGCTGTCCGTTTCAGATTCGTCCAAAAGATAGGACACAGAGATATGCAGCGCTTCAGCAAGCTTTCTGATGTTGCTTTTTCTGGGGAGTGTTCCGAGCTGCTCATAGGTGTAAAGGGATCTTTCGGAGATGCCGGTCATCTGGGCAAGCTCCGTTTGAGATAGGTTCATAGCCAAACGAGCTTCTTTAATTTTTTCTCCAAATGTCATGGTACTGTCCTTCCTTTCAAAAAATATTTATTCGTAACTTCCGATTATTTGTTGACAAACTTCTGGAAAATGTTATAATGAGAATCAGAACAGAAGTTTTAGTTCCACTTAATTATATATCGGAACTTTTATAAAGTCAAGAACTTCTGATTTCGCTTCTGTTATTTTAATCAAATATCGGAAGTTATAGTCATTCTTGTCCCATGGTATTTGTTTCCCTTTAGCCAAGTGACAGGAGTTAGAAAGGAATTCTTATTTTATGGATTAGGCTGAAAGGAGATTCTGAATGAGCAGATATAATACACAGGTATTAAGCAATATTCGAATGCTTTGCCGGATGCAGAACATTGACGAGAAGGTTCTGTATGAAAGAGCAAAGCTGATTTTATCCATATATCGAGAGGTGTGCTGGTCTACCATTGATCGTGCGAATGATGTATGTGATACCCTTATTTGTACTTACGGTGACAGCTTAGATGGTGCATTGATTTATCTGGAGAACTTTGCTCCGGATGAAGCGAGAGAACGATTTGAAGAACGCATTCGCAGCTTATTCGAGACAAAGTGGATCATTGAACTGGTAGATATGGCGATGTTGAAAATCAGAGAATATCCGGATAAAGGCGCTCTGTACTGTGAGATTATCTCAAAGGCATATCTCAACCGCTTCAAGTACAGGGAATCAGAAATGCTGGAGGTTCTGAATATGGAACGCAGCACCTACTATGACCGAAAGAAAGAAGCGATACTGTTATTTGGTCTGTCACTTTGGGGAACAGCCATTCCTAAATTGAAAGATTTCCTGGAAAGTGCCAGGGAGGAAGAAGCATTGTGTTATTGTGAGTGCTAAGACAGGATTTTAGTCCGACTAAAATCCGATGAAAATACGACGGTTTCCCTACTGAAAGTCCGACTTGTCCAGTGTTAAAATGGCTATGCTGGGAGATAGCGGCATAAAATTGAATAGAGAGAGTTACGCCTCGTGCCTGTAATGGGTACGGGGCTTTTTTTATACCTGCCTATCTTCCTTCATTTTAACACAAAGGCATGAACGAGAGCTTGGAGTAATTTACTCCGGCTCTTTTTTTATGCCTGCAAGGAGGACAGGCAGATGGCAAAGGGCATTGAGAATCGGGCACGATCTCCTCCCTCTGTTTTTGATTTTGCAACTTCAAAAATTCAAAAACACGGAGGAACGAAAATGTATTACGACTTGGTTGAAAGCGGAAAAAGAATTAAAGCCTTGAGAAAGGAACATGGGCTTACACAGGAACAGCTTGCGGAGCAGTTAGGTGTTGCCGCAAACACCATTGCACGAATTGAAACCGGCAACAGAGGTATCTCTATTGATTTGGCAATCGAACTGGTTGTGCGCTTTGATACAACCCTTGATTACATATTTTTAGGTCGTGAATAACCTCAAAACTATACCTACGAGGCAATAAAAACTTGCATGAGGAACAGATACAATTTAGATACAGCCAAAGAAAATCAGCTGCTTGATCCTTGAAAACTGAATACACAGTCATCGAATACGTTCCTGTTGCCGGTGCGAGAGCATCAGCCACATCAGCGGTACGCCGTGACGTATCGGACAGAGAAACAGAACGACTTTCTTCTATAAATTAAGCAGTTGTCTCTCTCCCGATGCCAGCGATCAATACTGGCTTGTAAATATTGGGTTGCTCCCAATACGGCCATGAAAGCAACAGGATTAAAGATACTTCTCTACGGAGCTGGCGGAGAACCCGGCAGAGGTTAGATTCCTATGGAACTGATTCGCAATCAGTCGTTCGGTGATTCCCTGAGGGCGTAAGCCCTCTTTCCCAGGGGTGCGTGGCAAATATGGGACACATAGACTTTTGGACTGACTGCCTGATTCCTTTCGGGCAGTCAGTTATTACATACCCAACGAAAGGAGGTCATGGCACATGATGAAAGAAAATTGGGTATATTGCCGTGGTGATATTTATTGCGCCAATCTGGACCCGGTAGTTGGGTCAGAACAAGGCGGCATCCGTCCGGTTATCGTCATTCAGAACGATACCGGTAATAAACACGCTCCCACATTGATTGTGGCAACGGTCACCACCAGAATCCATAAGAAAGCGAATATGCCGACGCACTTTGTTATTTACGACAATCCTGCATTCAAAGAAGCGTCCGTTGTTCAGCTGGAACAGATTCGCACCATTGATAAGAGCAGGATTGATAATTACTTAGGTAAGGTAACGCCCCGTGAAATGGTAGCGATTGAGAAAGCCTTATCCGTCAGCCTGGCAATGGAACAGCTGAAAAAGCGTTCCCCAAAACATAAAGCAAAGAGAGCGAAGGAGTGAACATAAATGTTTGAAGAAAGAATCGCTGCCATGAATCAGCGCACCGAAGAAGCGATGGCTGCTAACGCAGTTCAGTTTGATAAGAGAACCTATACGGTTGATGAGATTCAGGATATTCTGGGCATCAGCAGAACCAGTGCATACAACCTTGTGAAAAAGAAAGTTTTCCATAGCGTCCGCATCGGTGGCAGTATCAGAATCTCCAAAAAGAGTTTTGATGAGTGGTTGGATCATCAAATGTAAGATTTGTCAAGGGTGTCGTACAACCCGGCGACAAACTTCAAAACATATTGAGAGTTCGATAAAATGTAGCCATGACAAGAAACACATGGCTACATTTTTTACATAGGAGGTTGTGCGAATAAAGCAGTACCTTTCGTAAAATCAGTGGTCTCTCTTGTCGCAACAAATAGAAGCTATTTATAACATAACTATCCGGTATTTAGTAAAGTACTGGAGGACAAGGAGTGAACTTATGATTGACGAAAAAGCCACAAAAAGCACGAACATGACTCCTTCTCAGATGGAGCACCAGCCCATTCAAGACAAGCGTGTTTATACGGTTGATGAAATTCAGGACATTTTGGAAATTGGAAGGACATCTGCATACAGTCTTGTGAAGCAAAAGTTATTTCGCAGTGTCCGTGTTGGCGGTAGCATCAGAATTTCTAAAAGGAGTTTTGACGAATGGCTGGATTCTCAAAACTGAATTATAGGAGGTTGTACGATGGCGGAAATGAGAAAACGCACGAGTATGTCTGTTCCAGAAATGGGCAGGATGCTCGGTCTTGGTAAAACGGAGTCATACTGGCTCATTAAGAAGAATTACTTCAAAACCATTCTTGTCGGCAACACCATGAGGGTGATGATCGACAGCTTTGAAGAATGGTATGCCAATCAGTTCAAATACCAGAAGGTCGATGGAACCCCTCCCGGAGAGGAACTGAAGAAAACTACATATTCAATGGAGGAGCTTGGACAGCGCCTTGGGCTGAAAGAAGCGACTGCTTACGAGCTGGTTGCTAAAGGGCATTTTGATGTGGTCGATGTCCTGGGCAAGCGCAGAGTGACCAAGGAGAGCTTTGAAAGATGGTATGCTTCTCAAACCGATTACCGCACGGTAGAGGATCAGGAACTGGATGCAGATATTATGGCATCCACCTACGGTCTGCCGGAAATGGCAAGAATGCTTGGGGTACATCGTCAGACCATTTACTATATCGTTGCCAATGAAGATTTTGAGCTTATCAAGGTTGGCAGATATAAGCGAGCTACCAAAGAGAGCTTTGAAAAATGGTATCAGAATCAGACCCGCTACCAGTTAGCGGAAGATAGACAGGAAAGGAGCTGATTACATGGCATCTATCGTTAAGAGAAAAAAGAAGTATTCTGTGGTTTATACATACACCGATGAGAACGGCAACAAGCGTCAGAAGTGGGAAACCTTTGAAACGAATGCCGAAGCAAAGAAAAGGAAGTTGCAGGTTGAATATGAGCAGGAGTCCGGAACCTTTATTCCCCCTTCTGCTAAAACTGTCAACGACCTTTTGGATGAGTATATGTCAATCTATGGTGTGAACACCTGGGCGATGTCTACCTATGAAAGCAGAAAGAGCCTGATTGCAAACTATATTCGTCCCCTCATCGGTGATATGAAGCTGGAGGATGTCACGCCGAGAATCATGGACAAGTATTACCGAGATTTGCTTTCTGTCAAAGCGGTTTCTTCTAAGTATGTAAAAGCCCGTACAGAATATCTGACTCCGCATACTGTCCGAGAGGTTCATAAGACATTGCGAAATGCTTTCAATCAGGCGGTCAAGTGGGAATTGATGACCAGAAACCCTGTGGAGCACGCTACGCTGCCGAAGGAAGAACACAAGACCAGGGACATCTGGACAGCAGAAGTGCTCCAGAAGGCTCTGGAAGCCTGTGACGATGATATTCTTCGTCTGGCTATCAACCTTGCCTTCTCCTGTTCCCTGCGAATGGGCGAGCTTCTGGGGCTTACCTGGGACTGTATTGACATTTCCCCCACCAGTATTGAACTTGGTCAGGCAAGCATCTTCGTTGAAAAGGAGTTGCAGAGAGTAAATCGTGAAGCGATGGCAGATCTGGACGGTAAGGACATCATGTTCAAGTTCCCGCCGACCTTCGCCAGTACGCATACCGCATTGGTTCTCAAAACTCCTAAGACCAAAACAAGTGTCCGCAAGGTATTCTTACCGAAAACCGTAGCGGAAATGTTGGTACAGCGAAAGGCTGACATCGAAGAACTGAAAGACCTTTTCGGTGACGAGTTCGTAGACTTCAATCTGGTTTTCTGTTCTTCCAATGGCAAGCCGATTGAGGGGCAGGTTATCAACCGTGCTTTCAATAAGCTGATTGAGGAGAAGGGACTGCCGAAAGTGGTTTTCCATAGTCTCCGACATTCCAGTATCACTTACAAGCTGAAGCTGAACGGCGGCGATATGAAATCCGTTCAAGGCGATTCCGGTCATGCACAGGTCAAGATGGTAGCGGATGTTTACTCCCATATCATCGACGATGACCGCAGACTGAACGCTGAAAGAATGGAAGCTGCGTTCTACTCAGGCAGACAGGCAACGCCTGAGCCGGTTCAACCAGCTGCAACGGAAAGCTCCGCTGATGATAAAGAACTTCTTCTGAAGCTTCTGCAAAATCCGGAAATGGCAGCACTCCTGAAGTCGCTGGCAAAAACATTATAGTAACTGCAAGGGCAGATCCTTTTACATAGCTACAATAGCTGTAAAAGGGTCTGCCCTTATTTTTTTGTTATGGAGGTCAACGAGTATGGATAGAATCTTTATGGACGAGTATTACGAGCATCTGAGAGCTGACAATATCGAGGCATTTTCCAAGGAAAGGAACGACGAATATGTTGGCAGAGCTGAGGAATACAAAGCAGCAAAGTCGGCATTGCTTGAAGGATTGGGACTTGAGCATTTGTTTGACCATAGCCATGAACTGACTCCGAAAGAGAAAGAAATATGGATGCTGTTCGATAGGGTTGATGTAGCAGAGCTTCTGGCAAGGGATGCTTTTGCCAAGGGTGCTTATATGCTCGGTGCTGAGGATAGAGAGATCATGCTGAAATAAAAAAAGACCTGCTTCGGCGGGTCTAAATTACATAGAATCATTGAGTCTGAAAAAACCTTTGAAATTCTTGATAATTCTGGTTGAAAAATTCGTTTTGAAATGATATATTAAACAGACTAAAATCTGTGTCTAAGGACACCTGCGCTCCCGCACGAGAATGAATAGGATTTCCTATCATTTCGTATCACGAGAAGTTATATAGAGGAATTTGCTTGCACTTGCAACGTCCACCGAAAATCGAAAGCCTTGCTAATTTCGAGCCAATTGGACGGTGTAAAATCCCTATGAAAATGCTTATGAAGCGTAATACCAGATAGGATTTGAAACAGTGAAAAACCTTGTGTTTCCAAGGATTTTCTTGCACTGTGTTGCACTTGGTTTCATCGTATCGGGTCTACTCCTAAGCGGTAGGTCGGAGGTTCGAATCCCCTCAGGCGCGCCATAAGCAAAGCCGAAAAGCCTTGATTTTATCGGGCTTTTCGGCTTTTTTATTAACTGTGTAAGATTTTTTTGTATTTTAAACTTAGTTATATGAATGTTTTAATCACATTCACAGATATATTTTCTTGTTTGTAAAATTGAGGAGGGGGTTACGGAAAATTCATCGAGTCCCCATTCGCAAAGCTTTGGTATAAGCCTTATATCTGCCGCTGCTTCACCGCACATGCCGACAGGTATACCGGCCTTTTTTGCGTTCTTGATAGTCATCTCGATGAGTCGTAAAACTGCGGTCTGGGTCGGGTCATACAGCTTTGAAACAGCAGCGTTCCCTCTGTCAACCGCCTTTGTATAGCCTGTCAGGTCATTTGTACCGATTGAAAAGAATGAAACCTCTTTTGCGAGTAAATCTGAAATCATTGCCGCTGAAGGTGTTTCGATCATAACGCCGACGGGGATTTCCGAATAGCGTAGACCTTCACTGTCGAGTTCGCTTTTGCATTCTTCAATAAGCTCTATTGCTTTCGTTAAAGTTTTCCTCGTTGTGAAGAAACTCCTGACTGAGAACGGTCGCTCCGCCGTGAACCTTTTTTATTTTCCCGAGTTGAGACAGAGCTAAAAGATCTCGCCTTATTGTCGATTCACTTGTCTCAAATTCTTCGGCAAGCTTTGAAACGGTAACAGAGCCGTTTTGCCGTAAAATTTCAAGGATTTGAGATCGTCTGTCAATTGTGAGCATTTTTACACCTCCGACACTTTTGATTTCACATAAATTATATAAAACCGTTCAAAATCAGTCAATATCGTGCAGATAAATTCATCGTTTATACCTATAACTTACTTTTTTTGTTGTTGAATATGCAATAATATTAAAGATGATATGCGCACTTTTGCGTATTTGTATTTTTTTAATCACAATAATGAGCAAAAAAAGCCCTTGACGGACTTTTTTTATTACTATGTTTACTCTGACGAAAAAGCTTATTCAATATTGTGACAAGTCACAATTGAAATAATTCTTTGTGTAAATTATAATCTATATAGAAACAATAATCAAACACAGGAGAATTAAATTGAGTGCGCGCTCATATTTAATAAATACAATAATAAATAGGAGGTCGAAAAAATGAATCACAAAAAGCGAAGCAGGATTTGTATGATGATATCCATTATTCTCATACTTATCAGTATTCTCGCGACATCGCTCATACAGACAAGCTTCGGCAAGGTTGAAGTGACTAAGATAAACATCGCAACTCCGGAAGGACAAAATGTTGCGGCGTTGCTTTACACGCCTAAAGATGCTTCTGCCGAAAACAAGCTGCCTCTCATCATATGCTGTCACGGAAGCTATAACAGCAAGGAGATGCAGGCACAAAACTATGTTGAGCTTTCGCGTCGAGGATTTGTTGTTTGCAGCATAGACTCGTATTGCCATGGATTGTCAAGTGTTGAAAACGGAGATAACGGTACGATTGACAATACAGAGCGCTATACCTGTATGGTTCACACTTTGGAGTATCTGACGTCGGTGCTCGATTATATCGACACAGATAAAATAGGTCTTACTGGTCATTCTATGGGAGGTTTCCACTGTAACGACACAGTTACTTATTACCTCAGCCGTGAGGCGCTTACAGGTGAGCCGAACCCGATATCTGCAGTTCTTAATATGGGATGTGAAACCTATCATACATACTGGGGTCTTTATCCGGATGCGGAGCGTCTTGATATGGACGAAATGGTTAAAGGAAATACGGACAGCGCAAAAACTGCCGCAGATGCCGGGGAACCGGTGCCTATTGACATCGATTACGGTATTGTTGCCGGAAAATATGACGAGTGGTTTTTCACCGATGACAACGGAAACCCACACAACTTCTTAAGTCAGGAGCGTGCAAAGCTGTTTATAGAGCAGGTTGACGTTAAGGTTGACGGAGACGTTGAAAACGGTAAATATTATTACGGAAAAGCAGGCGGAGAGGATCATTTCCGAGTTATATACCAGCCAAAGCAGATACATCCTCTCAATGCCTTCTCACATGCGGGAGCACATGCTGCGGTTGAGTTTTTCTACAATGCCTTCGGCACGCCCGCGGGACACGAAAAAATATCCCCTGACAACCAGGTCTGGTTCGTAAAAGAGCTGTTCAATTTACTCGGATATATCGGCATTTTCCTCTTTATAGTTCCGTGTGCAGATCTTTTACTTGCAACACCTTATTTCGGTACGCTGAAAGCAACACAGGAGCTTCCTGCAAATGCGTCTCCTAGAAGCAAAAAGGAAAAGCTTGTGTTTGCTGCCGGATACATCGTTTGTGCAGCATTGCCTGCGATACTTGTCATGCCGGTTATGTTCTGGTGGATTGGTCAGGGTACCAAGGAAACGTGGGTAAGCGATATACCGCACGTATGGAATCATTTCTTCGGTCAGCCGAACACAAATGAGCTATCCGTATGGACGGGAGTAACCGGAATACTTATTGCGCTTGTTATGTTCCTATGCTACCGTGTATGCGGACAAAAGAACGGCCAGACTGCTCAGGGCCTCGGACTTGTTATCAAGCCGGCAGATATATTCAAAACCGTTCTGCTTGCCCTGTCTGTTATAACAGGCATATATATGATAACGTTTTTCGCAGATTGGGCATTCAACACGGATTTCCGTTTCTGGATGCTGGCAGTAAAGGCATTCAATGCACAGACTCTTGTATATGCACTTATATACATGCTGCCGTTTATCCTGTTTTACATCGTCAATTCCGCAGTTGTAAACGGATTCAACAGAATTGATTGTATGAAGGACTGGCAATCTGTTGCTCTTACCTGCGTAGGAAATGTTATCGGTATATTTATAATGATAGTTGTTGAGTACGGAACGATCATTTCCAAGGGTGCATTTATCTGGAACCCGATGCGTATATTCAACCTCTTCCCGTTAGTTGTGCTTATTCCTGTTGCAACCATACTCAGCAGAAAGCTATTCAGACGCACAGGAAACATATACCTCGGAGGTATCCTTATAGGCATTTTCTATACCGTTATGATCGTTGCCAACACCATGTTCCGCGGAAGTTTGTTCCTCGGTTAAGTCGGTGGTTCTTGTAAATACGATAAAAGCGTGGTAGAATGGCAGAAACACGGTTTTGTGCCGAAAATGTCAGGGAGCGATAGCAGGTGGAATTAAGCTGGATGGGCAGATATCGCCCGCTTATAAGAGCGATTGTACGCAATCGAAATTTATTTGCGCGCGCAGTAAATACCAAAACTGAAAATACCGGAGGAGACACCTCTCTGACTATTCAGGAATGGATTGTGCTTGAGTATGTTATAGAGAATGAAGACAAAGAGGACAGCATGGTATACATAGCAGAGCGTCTGGGCCTTGCGCCGAGCTCTTTTTCAAAGATAACTCATGCTCTGTGCAAATCCGGTCTTCTTGCCAAGTATCAGATGGTCGGAAACAAAAAAAATATAATTGTAAGACCTACTGAAGAGGGAAGAAGGTTTTATCTTGAACATTCCGCGCAGCTTGAAAAGACCATTTTTCAGGAGTTTTTCAAAGAGCTTGAGGGACTGAGTGATGAGGACCTCGCCTGTGTTGAAAGAGCAATCGGAAAATTGGATACAGGGCTATGTGAAGAAGCTCCGAGGTCGGAAAGCGGCGATTCTCAGCTTATTCGAATTGAGTGAGTTGTTTTCGCTCCTTGCCCGAAAACAATCGTAAAAGACACATGTAAAGCCATCTGTGGTATCTTTTGATTCACAGATGGCTTTTATATTTTGAACATAGTCATTGTAATTTACAAAGGTTTACCGTAACCCGCATGTCGAGAAACCAATATTTTCTTATGAACACTCAGTCTTTTCGACTTGTTTTTGCTTGACGTGAAAGCTTTTGATGTTATGATGATTTAGGTAAGTAAATAATGATTAGGAGGCAAAGGCATGAAAACAGGACTGGTACTGGAGGGCGGCGCCATGAAGGGTATGCATACGAGCGGCGTCCTTGATGTTTTTCTTGATAATGATATATCCTTTGACGGAGCAATAGGAGTGTCGGCGGGAGCGCTGTTCGGTGTAAATTTTGTTTCAAAGCAACGCGGAAGGGCTATTCGCTACAACTCAAAATACTGTGCGGACAAGCACTATATGGGCCTTTATTCGTTTCTTACGACCGGCAATGTTGTAAATACGGAATTCGCATACTATACAGTTCCGCAGAAGCTGGATATTTTTGACGATGAGACATACAGAAAGGGAATTCCTTTTTATATTGTAGTTACAAACGTTGAGACCGGACAGGCGGAATATCCGCGTCTTTACAGTGTGCTTTCCGAGATGGAAACTTTGCGCGCTTCGGGTGCTATGCCTTTTCTCTCAAAGCCTATAAAGCTCGGAGAAAATTATTATCTTGACGGCGGAGTTGCAGACAGTATTCCATTTGAAAAGTTCAGAGAAATGGGATATGAAAAGCTTGTAGTTGTGCTCACAAAGGATAAGGACTATGTAAAAGGTCCGATGCCGAAAAAACTTGTTGAAGCCTTTTATTCAAAAGAATATCCCGAATTTGCAAAAGCACTTATAAACAGACATGAGATGTACAATGAGCAGACAAGAAAACTGAAGGAACTTGAAAAATCAGGGGATGCCTTTGTCATACGCCCGTCAAAGCCGCTTACTCTTTCAAGAATTGAAAAGGATCCCAAAAAGCTGTGGGAAGCGTATGAGCTTGGTCTTGCAGACGGAAAAGCCGCTTTGCCGGGATTACTTGATTTCCTCGGAAAATGAAATTATTGACTTTAGAAAAATGTATGTTATACTCTTATTAAGAATTAGAATTATTCTAATTTTAGAAAGAAGTGAATTATCATATCACGTTATTCAGAAGAAATACTGAACTTTGTGTTGAACTCAACAGAGCATCCTTCGGCGGATCAGATATACACGGCGCTTAAGAACAGGGGCTCCAGGATCTCACAGGCTACAGTATACAACAACCTGAACACGCTTGCGGACAGCGGAAAAATAATACGTATTTCCGAGTCGGGATTTCCGGACCGTTATGATAAGAACTCAAGGCATGATCATCTTTTATGTACGGTCTGCGGAGAACTGACTGACTTCTTCTACGAGGATCTTACAGCTTCGGTGGAGGAAAAGCTCGGTTTTGAAATCTCGGGATACGGATTGACGGTTTATTGCGTTTGCAACAGGTGTAAATCCAAACACAAGGAGGACCAGCATGGAAAAAACAAAGATATCTAAGGACATAAGGTATATCGGAGTAAATGATCACGAGATAGATCTTTTTGAGGGACAGTATATCGTTCCGAACGGTATGTCATACAATTCATATGTAATTGTTGATGAGAAAACGGCAGTAATAGATACCGTTGACATAAACTTTACTCATGAGTGGCTTGACAATCTTCAAAAGGTTATCGGAGAAGGGGTTCCGGATTATCTGGTTGTTCACCATATGGAGCCGGACCATTCCGCAAACATAGATAAGTTTTTAAGTCTTTACCCCGAAACAAAAATTGTCGCTTCCGAAAAGGCGTTTGCCATGATGGAAAACTTTTTCGGAAATGGATACGAGGACAGAAGAATTGTTGTAGGCGAGGGGGATACATTGCCGCTCGGAAAGCATGAGCTGACCTTTATCACCGCTCCTATGGTTCACTGGCCGGAGGTTCTCATGAGCTATGAAAGCACCGACAAGGTTCTCTTTACGGCAGACGGCTTCGGTAAATTCGGTGCATTGGATGTTCCTGACGATGAGTGGGACTGTGAGGCGCGCCGTTATTACTTCGGAATAGTCGGTAAGTACGGTGCTCAGGTACAAAACGTACTCAAGAAAGCGGCTGGGCTGGATATTCGGTTTATATGTCCTCTCCACGGACCGGTTCTCTCCGAAAATCTCGGACACTTTATCGAGCAGTATAAAACGTGGTCTTCTTACGGAATTGAGGACGAGGGAATAGTTATTGCTTATACCTCCGTCTACGGGCATACGAAAAAAGCGGTTGAAATCCTGGCTGAAAAGCTCAGGAAAAAAGGTTGCCCGAGGGTTGTTGTAAACGACCTTGCCCGTGTTGACATGGCAGAGGCGGTTGAGGACGCTTTCAGATACGGAAAGCTAGTTCTTGCAACAACTACCTACAACGCCGAGATTTTCCCGTTTATGAATGAATTTATTGATCATCTGGTTGAGAGAAATTATCAGAAGCGTACCGTGGGTCTTATAGAAAACGGCTCCTGGTCGCCTATCGCCGCAAAGATAATGAAGAGCAAGCTTGAGAATTCAAAGGATATCAACTTTATCGGGCCTACCGTGAAGATAAAAGCCGCGGTGAATGACGAAAACATGGAGCAGCTTGAGGAACTGGCAAATGAGCTTTGCCGTGATTATGTTGAGCGTGCGTCCGAAACGGCGAACAAGAGCGACATGACCGCGTTGTTCAGAATTGGCTACGGTCTGTATGTCGTTACCTCGAATGACGGCAAGCATGACAACGGACTCATAGTGAATACGGTTACTCAGGTTGCCGAAAATCCAAACCGAATTGCCGTAAATATCAACAAGGCAAACTACTCCCATCACGTTATAAAGCAGACGGGTGTTATGAATGTGAACTGCCTGTCGGTGGATGCTCCGTTTAAGGTTTTTGAAACCTTCGGATTCCAGAGCGGACGTAATACGGATAAATTCGAGGGAAAGACGCCTGCACGCACGGATAACGGACTTGTTATCCTGCCGAAGTATATCAATGCATGTATTTCACTTAAGGTTGAACAGTATGTGGATCTCGGAACACACGGTATGTTTATCTGCACCATAACCGAGGCAAGGGTTATGAGCGACGCTGAGACCATGACTTACACGTACTATCAGAAGAACGTAAAGCCGAAGCCCGATACCGAGGGTAAGACAGGATGGGTATGTACTGTATGCGGATATATCTACGAGGGCGAGGATATCCCCGACGACTTCATATGTCCTCTTTGTAAGCATGGGGTTGCCGACTTTGAGAAAATCGGAGGGTAGCAAGCTCTCTGTTAAGTGCATTCAGAACTCTTTTCTTGTCTGCACTCCAAAGCGGCGCTATGAGAAGCTTTTTCGGGCCGTCTCCGGTAAGTCGGTGGACGACTATGTTTTCCGGAAGCGCCTGTACGAGCTTCGTGACTAAGGACACGTATTCCTCAAGGCTCATTACGGAAAACATGCCGGCACGGTAATCTTTTTCGAGGTCCGTGCCGGAAAGGACATGAAGAAGCTGCAGCTTTATACCCCAAGTGCCGCAGGAGACGGCATAGTCAAGGGTTGCTTTCATGTCATCATAGGTTTCGCCGGGGAGACCTAAAATGATATGTGTCACAACCTTTATACCGGCATCGTTGAGCCTTGAAACAGCATCCTTGTAGATGCTGTTTTCATACCCCCGGCGGATATACCTTGCAGACTCCTCACGGGACGTCTGCAAGCCGAGCTCCACCCATACCGGCTTTACGGAATTAAGCTCGCGAAGCATCCCGACAACCTCATCCGGCAGACAGTCGGGACGGGTTGCGACTGAGAGAACGGAGATATCCGGATGCTTTATTGCGGCGGTGTACAGTTCTCTCAGCGCGTCTATGTCACCGTAGGTATTTGTGTAGCTTTGAAAATACGCTATATAGCGGTCGGCGTGAGCCTTTTTGCTCACACGCCGTTTTGCGTCTTCAATCTGTACATAAAGCTCGTCGGGCGTGACTATGGCTCCGTTTTCTTTGCCCGCGCTTTTCGCGGCAAAATCGCCGGAGCCGCCCGCGGAGCAAAAAATGCAGCCGCCGACCGCTTTCGACCCGTCCCTTGTAGGACAGGTGCAGCCGGATGACAGCGAAAGCTTATAAAGCTTTTCGCCGTATTCTTTTTTGAGGTAATCGCTCAGTGAAGTATACATCGTAAAAATCCTTTGATTATCGTTTTTTAAGTTATTATAGTTGAGTTTTTGTGATGTTGTACATTGTCTTGTTGCTGCGGATTTATATGTCCGCCGTATCTTGATTATACCATCTGATATGCCTTCTTTGATACGGGGTTATTTGTCGGCTTTACATACTTTTTGCGATAGTGTATAATACCCCGACAGAAAGAAGGTTTTATTTTGCTTACATTTAAAGAAATCAACGGACACAACAGAAAGGTTTATTCTCTGTACAGACGCTCCTTTCCTATTGTAGAGCGTGTGCCCGTTCATTTTTTGCAGACTCGCGCAAACAAGGGAAAAGGAAAATTTCTCGGTATTTATGACGGTAAAAAATTTGTCGGAATGACCTACCTTGTCATATACGGAGATATCGTATTTATCTTTTATCTTGCGATAAATGAAAAGCACAGAGGCGGAGGATACGGTAGCCGAATTCTTTCTGAGCTCAAGGAGAAATACCGCGACTACAGAATCATCCTGAATATCGAAGAGCTTGATGAGGCTGCCCCGAACTATGAAGAACGTGTAAGACGTCTTCATTTCTATGAAAAGAACGGATACAGACTCTTCGGATATACCGTGTGTGAAATCGGCTATAACTATGAAATGCTCGGATGCGGAGAATTTGTTTCACGCAAAGAGTATCATGAGCTTATAAAGTCGTTCCTTGGACCGGTTGCTTTCAAAATTATATACTCCAAAGCGGGAGAGGAATAAGTATTAAAATAAATATAAACTATAATCATTATAATTATATTTAAGATACTATAGAAAAGTTGCCTCTTTTGTGTTAGAATAAAGGGCAGTTTTGGGATGTTTCGGAGGTGGATTCATGAATCAGTATTCTCCCTATGGAAGAATTCATACATCTTATGATAATTACAGCTATGGTACGCAGAGTATCGTAAAGATGACCAGACGCGAAAAACTCACCTTGAGTTTCACGTCGGGAGCCATAGGTCTTTGTATAATCATGTTTCATTTTTTCGGAGATCTTTTCGTAAGGATCGCAAAGGAAACCTCCATAATAAAATACTACAATGACAGCTATATCGTTTTCAACACGGTTCAGATTTTCTTTTCTTTGTTCATGATTGTTCTGCCCTTTGCTATCGGCGGATTGATTATAAAGCTTTTTATTCAAAAGGACGTTCAGCTGCTGCCGCTTCAGAAGCCGAATTCCGGCAAGCTGTTTACGGCGGCTTTGGGAATAAGTTTTTTGACTCTTGTGGTGAGTAACTTTGTGACAAGTCTTTTTGTGCTTTCGGCGGAGGGAATGGGCTTCCAGTTTGACGGAGGCGCTGCCGTTGATCCGGAAAATTTTGAAGATTTTCTGTGGCAGGTTTTGAGTACGGCCGTCGTTCCGGCTCTTGCAGAAGAGTTTGCGGTTCGTGGTGTTGTTTTGCAGTCGCTCAGAAAATTCGGTGACACGTTTGCGATAATAACCAGCGCGTTTATCTTTGCAATACTTCACGGAAACCTTGTTCAGGCACCGTTTGCGCTTATGCTCGGACTTGTTATAGCGTGGCTTGTTATCGTCACCGACAGCCTCTGGACGGGAATTGCGATTCATTTTATGAACAACCTGTATGCCACGATAGTTACCGCTCTCAGTGTATTTCTTCCCGAAATCGCATATGTTGCAATTGTAGCTGTTATAAACGTCTTAGGCGCATTGCTCGGACTGGTTGCACTTATCTGGTTTATCGATAAGTACAAAAAGAAAATCCGACTGAATGAACCCGGCGGAAACACAAAAGCCGCACAGGCCCTGTACAGAAAAACGGCCTTCAGATACACCGTTTTTTCCGTTCCGATGCTCGTCGCACTTATAATCATGTTCGTCGAGATAGGCGCCAATGTACACTATGTCGGATGAGGCTCTCACACTATGAACGAATTTGACATGAAACAACATGAGCTTTTTATGAAGGAAGCGCTGTCGCTTGCAAAAACCGCATACGAGCAGGGAGAAGTTCCCGTCGGAGCGGTAGTCGTATGTGACGGTGAAATAGTCGGCAGAGGGTATAACAGGCGTGAGGGCGGCAAAAATGCACTCGCACATGCCGAGATTGCCGCCATAGACGAGGCGTGCAAGACCCTTAAGGGCTGGCGACTTTGGAAGTGTGATCTGTATGTCACTCTGGAACCCTGTCCCATGTGTGCCGGAGCCATAATAAACTCAAGGATAAAAACGGTTTATTTCGGCGCAAGAGATGAAAAAGCGGGCTCACCCGGTTCTGTAACGAACCTTTTTGAGCTTCCTTATAATCACAAGCCGGAGGTCGTAAGCGGCATACTTGAGGATGAATGCAAATGCATACTCAGCAGCTTCTTTATCGAACTCAGAAGAAAGCGTAAAGAGGCTTCACAGTGTGATAAAAAAGCGTGAATAATTTTTAAAATAAATCAAAAACACCTTAGGAGATGATTAGAATGTCAGAATGCACACACGATTGCAGTACATGCTCATCAAAGTGTGAAAAAGCTGATTTTCAACTAGCACCCAATGTAAACAGCAACATTAAAAATGTTATTGCCGTTGCTTCAGGTAAAGGCGGCGTCGGCAAAACTACCACCGCCACAAACCTTGCCTATGAGCTTTCCAACGTCGGCGATACCCTATTGATTGATGCCGACAAGCAGGGCAACAGCACCGAGTTCTACGGCATCCGCAATTTTAAGTACGGTCTGGGTGATGTGCTGACCGCTAAAAACTCCGATGAAGCCCTCTATCTGAAAGCCATTTGCCCCGCGTGCAAGCCGAACGGCGATATATACCCGCATTTGTTCGTCCTGCCCAGCGACTATCGCCTTATGAAGTCGAACATTTCCTTGCTGCTGGATACCTCCAGCGGGCGGGATAAGCGCCTGCGCCGCTACCTTGCAGAAAACGAAAACACGTTTGACTTTGTTGTTGTGGACTGTGCGCCAGACATCGACATGGCAAGTATCAACGCACTTATGGCTGCCGACCTTGCCCTTGTGCCAATCACGCTGGATAAAAACGCCCGCAAGGGGCTTTCCGAGGTGTGGGAACAGATCACCGCCGCACAGCAGGAAAACCCCAAGCTGAAAGCCCACGTCATCATTACCCGCTATCGCCCCGATCAGGCGGCAAAAGCTGCCGAAAACACCGACCTTGCCCTGTTGGGCAGCGGCATTCGGGAATCAACTGTGAAAGTCGAAAATAGCAACGATGCCGGAACCCCGCTGTCCGTATCAAGCCGGTGGAGCAATGCCGCCCGCGATTTCCGCGCCCTTACAGATGACGTGCTGGAGGTGTTGGGATATGAACATTCTTTGCCGCTGTAAAGCCCCTGCGCCGCTGTTCGCGGTCTATGCAAAAGATGGGCGAATTATGATGCAGACCGATAGCCCCGCTTGTGTCCCGCCGCCGGACATCCTAAAGGCGCTGAAAGCTGCCGGGTACAAGATCAAGGAACGTAAGCAATGAACACACCCTGTTACCAATGCCCCCGGCGGGCGGTGAACTGTCACAGCCGGTGCCCGGACTATGCGCAATACCGCAAGCTGTGTGATCAGATCAGCGCCGCCCGCGATGCAGAACGGCGCATGGATTCTGCCGATGCCAAGCGCGGCGACAAAATACGCCGAGACGTCCGCAAGAACGGACTGTACAACCAACGGAAAGGACGGAAACGATAATGGAATTTGGCTGCGTTTGCAATAACGCGATTACCCTGTACGAATGTGACCCGGCGCTGAACACTGCCTGTATGCACAAGTGGTGCGCCGTCGATCACCCCGATGACCCGAAAGCACAATGCCACCGCACTATGCACCCCGAATTTGCACGGAAAGGCACCCGCCCTGTGCAGATCGACCTCAAGACCGGCGCGGAGGTGATACTGTGAAAGCCAAGAAAAAAGCCCTGCATCATAACACGTCAGACCCGGCGAAAATCCGGGAAAACATTATCCAGCAGTTTGAAAGCCTGCCCACCGACACGCGGGATATTATCGCCCAATTCTACATTATGACCCTGTCCGAAAAGCTCCCGGAGTGGCAGAAACAGGGCGACAAAGCCCGGCGCGCCGAATCCGGCAAGAAGAAATAAAATGCCGTTTTGGTGTTCCACTGGAACACCCCGGAGGAAACCATGAACCTGATTCAAGATGTATTGCGGGCAGCTGAAAGCAAGCCGGAACAAGACCGCTTTGTTCGCGTCAAGCTGGAGGACATTCTGCCCGACCCCGAAAATTTCTACAACACCGATGAAATAGAAGAACTTGCGGCGGCAATAGACGCTTTCGGACTGGAACAGCCGTTGGTCGTTCGCCCGGCGGATGATGAACCCGGCAAGTACCGTCTGACCGGCGGGCATCGCCGCCGTCTTGCCCTGCTTACCCTGTACGCCAAAGACCCCGACCGTTGGCGGGAAGTCGATGCACGGCTGACAACCAGCCTCGGTGCCCTTGCAGATCAGGCGCGGCTTATTTTGATGAACCGCACCGCCCGCAAAGAAACCGAGTATGAAAACATGATGGAAACCGTCAAGACCGCCGAAATTGCCCGCGAGTTCAAAGCGGGCGGCGGCAAGGTCGAGGGCAAGACCCGCGCGGCAGTTGCAACGGCGCTGGGCATATCCTCGGCGCAGGCGGGCAAGTATCAGGCAATCTACAAGCACCTGACACCCACCTTGATGCGCCGATACAAAGACGGCGTGATTGGTACGCAGGTTGCCTATGAATTAAGCAGCTTGCCAAAGCGTCAGCAGGAAGAAGTTGCCGCGCTGTACCCGGTGCCCACGATGGAGAACGCCCGCGCCCTGAAATCTGCCCGGAAACAAAGGAAGAAAGCCCCCTGCCAAACTGCCCCGACTGAGGTTGCTGTTGCAACCACGGACGCCCCTGTTGCACAATCGGCACTTGCGTGTTCTGTGGAGACACCGCCGCCCCCGGTGGAACAGCCCACGCCGCCGATTCAGCCCAAACCCAAGGAACCCTCGGCGGTTGCCGTCAGCCCTGCGCCGGTGTCCGAACTGCCAGCAACGGAACCGCCCACGCAGGACACTGACACCGATACCGACGCTTTAGCCAACGCTGCCCGCGATCTTAGCAACTACTGTGAACAGAATGGCAGCGGCGAATGCTGCCAAGGCTGCTATTTCTATGATGATGTGCGCGGGGCCTGCCGAATTGGGCTGCCGTTCACATGGGAGGTGTAATTGTGCAATATCTGATTATCGCGGTTGTCTTAGCACTCTCCGTTGTTGCGGGCACGGCGGTTAAAATCTGCTTTGATATTCCGCATAAAAAATTCAAGAATAGAACTCTCAATACCCCCGCAAAGCTGTATGAAGCACCTTTGCCGCCACCCCCGGCGGTTACGATTGCCCACGATCTGAAATGCCCTGTATGTGGGTATGAGTTCGCGGCGCTGGAAGATAACCGCTATACCGTTGATGGCACACACAACTACGGCAAATTTCATTACTACAATGAAGGAGCCATAATCAGCGACACAGCCATTGTTGACGGCCTGCATGATGCCTTTGACTGCCCGATGTGCGGCTGTCAGATGGTGGTACACCCGCGCTTGCGCACGGTTTCTTCCCCGAAACGCACCACAACAGGAGGCGCAACCAATGCCCCAACATCTGAAATTTGATGCCAAAGCCTGTTCCAGCAAGCCATTTGAAAAAGCAAGCCCTGAACTGCTGGAACAGCTGAAAAAGATTGCCGCTTTTCCGCGCCCTGCCTCCCCCTGCTATTGGGAGTGCGTCGGCTGTGGGTTTGAACACAACTGCCGCACAAACGGCTGTGCCGTCATGCTGAAAGCGGCTGAATTACTGGAGGAATAAGACCATGACCCGAAAGAAAGCTATTAAAACCATTATGGCCGTCACCACTCACGGCGATAAACGCGCAGCAGATAATACGTTTGATGCGGTAAAGAAACATCTTGCAGGAAACCCCAGCAACGCTACTGTTCTTTACCGCACTCTCATTCTGATCAACAACAGAGCCAGCCGTGACCCGGAGCCGAGTTTTTATACGTTTACAGTTATTATGCGAGCGAGTATATATGCAAAGCTCATGCGCGACCATTACGGCCCTGGCGTGGGCGGTAAGTTGATTGGCGACGCGGAGGCGTAAACCCATGATGCACAAGGAAGAAGAAAAAAGCCGCATGGTGTGCCCATTCCGTGTTCACGGCGTAACCACGCCCTCTGCCACAATTCCAAATGCAATATTCAGGAATGAATATTTTATGCCGTGCCTGCATGATGACTGCCCCGCCTATCGGTGTGAAAAATATACCCGAAACACCCCGGCAGGCAAGGAAAATATCATCGTCGAACATTGCGCACGACTGGAGGAATGAAAA
>OLGE01001563.1_pt1 | contig 22965 bp, 10 predicted proteins | sample 1605151 | NCBI WGS metagenome assembly OLGE01 (sample SAMEA3888912, study PRJEB22519) | human gut metagenome | biome: human gut; feature: human-associated habitat; material: faeces | place: Denmark | collected 2010
AGATGCCGCGCTGCTTCGGTTCAGCCACACGCACACCGTTGATAGTGTACCATGCGGAACTTACCACCGTAGCCTTGCCGTCGGCAACAGCCTCTTCCACTGAAGATACGAAATCATCTGGCATGTTAGCATCACCGTCTCCATAATAATAGAGGCGGAAATTGTCAAAGCAAGTCCAGTCGTTCGTAATCTTACCGATTTTGCGTACGCCCAATACCGGTTCTTCACCCTCTTCTACACGGAAACTGAAGTTACCTTCATATTTTCCATCTTCAAAAGCAGCCTTTGCACCGGCAACATCATTGACAATACAATGGTACAACAAATCTTGATACTCGTTCGTGAACAAAGAATCCGGCAATACTTTATCGCCACTCGTATACTTATATTCCTGAACATTGTCAAAAATAGAAGCCAACTTATTGTTCCACTTAGACTCTTTTCCTTCCAAATATACCTCTGCGTTCAACACTTCCTCTGTGCTGTCGCGGCGGGTCAAAGCTGCAGGAGTGATATCCCCTCCGCGATAGAAGCCATTGTAAACCAAACGGTAGTAACCAGCCGGCATATTGTAGAGTTTCTGATGAATTTCACAACTATCATTAAAGATTTCATAATTCAATCCACCCGTAGCTGTACCACCAGTAGTCGTCCAACCATCTGCAGATGAAGCGTCTTTCCATTCAGCCGTAGTTGCATCATAAGTCCGTTTTTGGAAGCTCGGATTGATAATTAAGCCTGTAACATCCAACTTATCCTCCTTGCTGGCCGAAGCATAATCATAGTTACCACTCATCATCTTAGTGTAAGCCTTGTCAAGCTTGACATTATAGCCGTCGATTTCTTCCATGGAAGCAAAGATACCGTCACTGTTTATCTTTTCGTCTATTTCCAATACTACCTCTTCAAGTTCTTCAAAACCCTCCGTATTGGCGTAGTCTTCATAACTACCTTCTCCCGTAGAACCTAACTTATCCGCATGATTGTCTTTTTTCGTTTCCAATGCGGTAGCTGCATCAATGGCATCCTGACCAAATTCCATGGCCTCCGTCAAAGCATAGAAATGCTCTTTATAAGTTTCCGGAGTCAGGTTGTCTGCCACAGCCACAGCCTCCTCAATAGCCTTGTTCAGCCCATCCTTGGCATCCTGAGTAGTTAATGATTCTGCTGCCAACATATCTTTTGCAGCCTGAATCTGTACATCCAAAGCAGACTTGGCTCCCGACATATCATCAGCGCCTAAATAAGTAACCTGGAAATTATCGAAGACTGCCCATGCGGCATTCCATGTCACACCAGACATCTTTATCCCCACACGAAGTATTCCGTCTTCACCCACATAGCAAGACAAAGTACTAAGATAATTTTCCGGATTTGCCTCAAAAACAGCCTGTGCAGATGCTTTTCCATGACATACATACTTGCCAGACAGACTCGCATCCCACGTAATTTCGTCCATATCGTCTGTCAACTTTTCATCCTGCGGGAAATCCATCACATGATGAAGGGGCGTTGAAGCATCATTTCCGAACAAAGAGGCTAAAATCTTATTGGTCTCATCACCTTCTTGTCCCCAGCCTTCCTGCCATTTATTGTCGTTCTGTGAACTTGGAGAATAGAAACCTTGCATCGTTACTTGATAAGAACCTTCCGGCAGACCTGTCAACTCTTGGGTAACATTCCATTCACGACCATTCCAAACCTCAGATACATTGGTATTATCGTTCTTGAAGTCACCATTACCATTTTTCGTGAATGTCCATCCGTCATTGCTTTTCGTAAAGCTCGGATTCGTCATCATCCCTGTCACATTATCCGTCTGCCCGTCAGTCAAAGCAGCCACAACACCGGCTTTCAGAAGACGATCGGCACGCGGCTGGATACTATCAAGTTCATTCGGGTTAAATGTACCGCCATCTCGTGCTTCCTCCAATTCAGCCAAATAATCTTCATAATCGTCGAACACCACACCTTCCTTCGTATAGATAGAATTCTCCAGTTCTGTATCCAACTCATTGATCTTAGCATCCAGATTCTCATAAGCCTTCACATCCAAAACCAAACTATCCATACGAAGTAACAAAGAATTGGCTATAGATTGTAAAGAATCGTCAGTCACTTCATTATTGGTAACTGCTTCTTTAGCCAAAGCAATCATTTCTTCATATTTCTTGTCGCCTTCCTTGCTATGCTTCTTACCGGCTATATCGTTTGCATATTGTTGTTCAGCCTCCGTAATATTCTGGTTCAACGCATCACGCATCGTAATAGCACCCGCTTTACCCATATATTGCAAAGTGAAATAACCTACGGCAGACCAACCGTCCTTACTGCCTTCGGAACGCATGCCGACAGTAGCCGTACCGCCGATTACAGAAAAGTCCACCGTGTAAGGCGCTGCATAAGAAGAACCGTCCGGTGAAGGCGTATCAGCTTCTTTCTTACTCTCGCCCGCTACCGTCTTAGCATACAAGAAAAGACCTTTTGGACCGCCGTTCTCAGCCGTCTGCTGCGTCATGATATAAGCCTTCAAACGGTATTTTCCATCTGGCAATTCGCTTAAAGACTGTTCAATGTAATAATCACCCGTGGGAGGAGTTGCCACCCATCTTTCAAAGAATGTACGGAAGTCAAAGCCGTCAGACGTACCGATTTCGCCCTCATTCTTTGTTACGATGCCGAAATTATTATTGTTGTTAGCACGCCAAGAAGTCCATCCGTCTGCACTTTCGAACGAAGCATTCTTAATCATAGCTGTCAAATCGGCGGGAGATGTTTCGGAAGCAGAACTGTATTTAAATTCCAACACAGCATCTTTCAGTTCTTCAGCCGCATCTTCTATTTGTTCCACCGTAGCCTTGTCACTCTCATACAACTCCTTGTACTTCGCATAATTCGTATAGCCGGCCTCATCGGCAGCTTCCAATTGCGGCTTCAGCACATTCTTTTTAGCCGTATATACTTCGTACACTTCCGGCTCTACGAACTTCCAATCGAACTCAGCTTTTTCATAACCGGCTGTTCCGGGCTGGATCAAAGGATTGATAACTTCATTCCACCCTCCATCTGTATTAGGATTTACTCCAATCCACGTATTTTTATAAGCAGCATTGTTGGTTTTGTTGGTACCGTAAAGAGGATCATCCACATTCACCCGAATACGATAAAGACCATTATCCTGTGGCACGATATCCCACAAGATATGTCCTTGCTTGCTGTGATCCACGTAACATTTTATACCGGGATCCAAAAACACTTCATGGAAACCACCGTTACTCGGTGCGTTCATCAAAGACAAACGATAGGATTTGGCTGCCGAATAATCGTTGGCATCTTGCGGATGGGTAATCAACTCATAATCGGGTCCATAACTCAACGTCACTTCCTGCCCCGTATTCGAAACAATAAAGGTGGTGTTATAATCCGCTCCATTGGACATGAACTTTTCACTGGCCACATGATAGACGTAATACACAAGCCTTTGTCCGCCCTTGATTCCATCCAAATCCGGTTTTACGAACGTCAGTTCCGGATCAGCCCAATCGGCCGCCCATAAAGGTAATGTAGACGACGTAGCGCCACACAAAGCCACCAAGGCAAGTAATCTGTTTTTCATCTTCTTACAGAAATTAAGTTAATACTAATATTTTGCTTTTTAATAGGATTTCTTATAAGGGGCAAATTTACAATAAATACTCAATCTAAAAAATAATCCGGATGAAAAAAAGAAGATAAGCCTCTATTTTTAACACAAACACGGCAAATAGAGAAGGGAGAACGAAATCACTTCGTCCTCCCCTCCAATCTAATCTATGAACCTATTTTTATTGATATATCATAACGGTGGTTCAACGCACCATTACTTTCACGGATTGAGTCGTGCCGTCGCTCATCTTATCCTGACGGATGTAGATGCCGCGCTGCTTCGGTTCAGCCACACGCACACCGTTGATAGTGTACCATGCAGAACTTACCACCGTAGCCTTACCGTCGGCAACTGCATCTTCTACGCCATTCGGAATGTCATCGGGACGGTTGGCTTCACCGGCACCTAAATAATAAAGGTGGAAATTATCGAAGCATGTCCAATCATTGGTAATGACTGCATCCTTTTCAACTCCGATGGTTACACCTTCTCCATCTTCCTTCACCTCAAAGCTGAATGCACCCTCGTAAGCATTGTCCTCAAAAGCCTTGCGGGCACCCACCTTACCGTTTACAACGGTATGATACATCATATCGCGCATATCCGGGAATAAAGAGTCAGCCAAAACAATATCACCACTGTCATAGCTGTAAAGCGTCACATGATCAAAGATGGAAGCCAATGGGACAGACAACTTTTCGGAAGCCGTTTCAACGTAAACCTTCGCATTCAGCACCTCTTCCGTGCTGTCACGACGCGTCAAAGCCGCAGGCACGACATCCCCGCCACGATAGAAGCCATTGTAAGTAAGGCGATAATATCCCTTAGGCAAAGCATATACGGTCTGGTAAAGTTTGACATCACCGATATTGAACATTTCGTAAACCAAATCCTCAGCCTTCAGCTTATTACCATCCACTTTATTGCATTCCCATCCTGTATCAGAGCTTGCTTTCTCCTGCGTGTCGGCATCCATTTCCTCAAAGCTCGGATTGGTAATCATGCCCGTGACATCGACCGGGGTATCTTTCGAAGCTCCACTGAAATCCACTTGTGTGGCCACCATCTTGCAATAAGCCTCGTTCATACGCTGCATGAAACTTTCAATCTGTGCCAAATCGACAAGCGAACGTTCGTCAATGGCCAACAACACTTCATCCGACACAAGTTCCAACAAAACATCGTATTCGTCCGTACCGATATATTTATCATATCCCTCGACACCCTCTGTGCCATTGAACTTGTTGTCATGACCGGTAGCCGTCGCCTCTAATTTGGTTGCCGCCGCACGTGATTCGGTCTCAAGTTCGATAGCTGCATTCAACGCTTCCGAATTAACGGCATACGACTCCTGAGTCAATTCCGTCTCCAAAGCCGCAGTAGCATCGGTAATGGCTTTCTGCAAGGCATCTTTCGCCGCCTGGGTAGTAAGCGTTTCCTTATCATCAAACAGCACTTTTGCATCGGCTATCCGGGCCTCCAACGCTGAAACCGCTCCGGTCATATCCTCCGCACCCAAATATTTCAACCTGAAATTGTCATACGTAGTCCAATCCCCGGAAAGTCCCGAATCCTCAGTCATCCGCACGCCCACGCGCAATTTGCCGTCAGCCTTCACATAACAAACGAATTTGTTCTCGAAATGACCTTCTTCAAAAGCCTTATGTGTTCCCGTCAAAGCATCCAAGGCATACTTGCCATTCCTCAGTTCGTCATTCGGCAATGACAATTGTACATCTTTGCCCCAACCTTCCGCCTGCATCGGTTCATCAAACACCTCATCGTAACAATGGTGGAGCTTTACGGAACCGTCGTTACCGTAAGCATACGCAGTAACCTGCGCCTCCTTGGCCTCCGTACCCCAAGCTGCCTGGCAAGCATCATGCCACGTAGGCCGTTGGAATCCTTGTACGGAGACTTCATAAGATCCCTCGGGCAAGCCCTCTATTTCCTGGTAGACATCAAACGTCTGTTTATCATACATCTCACCCGTTTCCACGCCTTGTCCGGAACCACCCTGCCATCCGTTGGCATTGTCGGTGAAGTTCGCATTGACCAACAAGGGCGTGAAGTCCTCGATTTCTCCTCTTAAAGCGGCAGCCCTGAAGTCCTCCATGTAATAGCGATCCATACGCGGTTGAACACTGTCTATCAAAGCCGGATCGAAACTGCAATCCCCCTGCTCCACCTTAAGCGTATTGTCGATATAGTCCTCCAAGGTAGGCCACTCCGCATCTTCATAGGGAGGTGCCCAATATTTAGTTTCAGCCTCAGTAAGCAACTGAGCCAGTTTATCATACGCAGCCACGTCTTTGGCCATTTCGTCCATCTGCTTCTGCAAAGTCTCAATCAAAGCCGACACGGTCTCAATGTCCACGCTCGCGTCCGCAGCCACTTCCTTGGCATGCTGGATAAGCGTCAAATAACCGTCCTCTCCTTTCTTGCTCATTTTTTTGTTGGCTTCCTTGTATGCCCCGTAAGTCTTTTCTGCATCTCCGATATGCTCTTTCAGATAATCCTGCATGGTCATGGCACCGGTCTCTCCCAAATACTCCAATTTGAAATTGTCCACGCCCGTCCACTCTGAATTAGGGTTTTCCACTTTTAAACCCACCGTGGCGGAACCGCCTATGACAGAAAACTCAAGCGTATAGGGCGCAGCATAACCTCCTCCGTCGGGCGACGGCACGGTGGCCTGCAATTTCACCTCGCCTCCCTTCGACTTGGCATAGAGGTAGCGTCCTTTCGGGCCTCCGTTTTCCTCCTTCACATTCGTCAGGATATACGCACTCAACCGATAACGCCCATCCGGGATATCATTGATTTCTTGCGTAATAGACCAACTCGTTTGCGGATTGGTGGCCGTCCAACGCTCAAAGAAACCTTTGAACTCTGTTCCGTCGGAAGTAGTTTGAGAAGAAGACTGTACCCCAAAATTATCCTGCCCGCTGATGGCATCGCGCTGCAAAGTCCATCCATTTTCCCCATTGTCGAAAGCAGGATTCTCTATCACGTCGGTCACATCAGCCGGATGTTCTTCCGAAGCCCCCGAGAACTTAAAGTCGAACACTGCCTTTTTCAATCCTGCCGAAGCCGCTTCCACTTCCTCCAAAGTAGCGGCTGCATTCTGATACACTTTGTCATATTCGCCATACTCCGTATATCCGGCCTCATCGGCACTCTCCAACCACTTTTTCAGCACACGCTTTGCCAAGAGGACTTCGTAAGCTTCCGGAGTCACAAACCTCCAATCCAACTGGGCTTTTTCATTACCGGCTGTTTCCGGATTGATAAAGGCGTCCACTCCGGTACGGGTCTCATCCACCAAACCTACATATTCTGCCGCATGCTCGGAATTCAATCCGTAAGTCGGGTCGTTATCGCTTATCTTAATCCGGTAATTTCCATCACCCACCGGACGAATCTCCCACAACATATGTCCCTGTTTGTTATGGTCTACGCAAAACGCATTGTCCGTCGGGCTATAATAAAGTTCGTGGCGACCGGTATTACTTTTCCCGTCCCACATGGTGAAACGCCACCCCTTGGCATTGGAATACTCCTTATCGGTTTCGGGACGGTTACTCAATTCATAATCGGTATCATAGGTCAAATCCAACTGCTTTCCCTCGTCAGCCACAATTACCTCTGTCCCCCAATTATGATTATAATCGCCGCACGTTATAAACTTCTGGGTAGCCACATGGTAAATATAATACACGCCCCCTCCGGTTCCGTCTGTATCCAAATTAGGTTCTACAAAATTCGGAATAGGATTTTCCCACTCTGCTGCCCACAAAGGCAAAGTAGACGAAGTTGCACCACAAAGTGCCATCACTGCAAGTAAACTGTTTTTCATGTTCCTTGAAAATTAAGTTAATACTAATATAATGTTTCGCTTTTAATAGGATTTTTATGGGCGTAAAGGTACAATAAGTATTCAATAAAAAGAATAATCCGAAAGAAAAAAAATCAAAATCAGCCGTTTTTTAACGCAAACAAGCTATTCTTTACCCCAATGGCAAGCCTTTTTGCTTGACAAAACATCCATAAAATATAAGGGAAGACGCTTGCAAGTACGAGAATAAGTACTTATCTTTGTGCAAACGATAAAAAACATAAGGTTATGAGGACTGCAAATTATTCTGAACTGAGGAACAACCTGAAACATTACCTTGACGGGGTAATCAATGACAGCGAGCCGCTGTTGGTACACCGTCCGGGCAATGAGAGCGTGGTTGTCATGTCTTTGGACGAATACAACTCCATCAAAGAGACCGAATATATCATGAAATCTCCGGCCATGATGGACGCCATCAGGAAAGGAGCGAAAGAAATCGAAAGTGGAAATTGCTTTTCGCAACATGAAGGGGAAAGCATGTCGGACTTTCTAAACCGGATGGCATGTACAGAGTAATACTTTCGGCACAGGCAAAAAAAGAGTACCAATATTTCATACGAAGCGGAAATAAAGTTGCCGTTAATAAGATTTTGTCATTGCTTGAAGACATTGCCGAACATCCATACACCGGCATAGGCAAACCTGAACCATTAAAATATGAATTGGCCGGATACTGGTCGCGCCGCATCAATTCGGAGCACCGTATCGTTTATTCGGTCGACGAAGAGGTGGTGAGGGTGTATGTGCTTTCCATGAGATACCATTACGCCGGGAAATAGGGGGCCGCGCCTGGTGGACAGTCCCCCTTCTTTGCGGAAAGCGACAAAAAAAGTCTGCGCCAAATGATTTTCCGTTCTCAGCCAAACGATTTTTCATCTTCAGCCGAATGATTTTCTTTCCTCTGCCAAATGATTTTGGTTCTTTGATGGCAGGAGTCCACTCTCAGCCCATGGATTCCAGATGAGAAAGAAACACGCTTTTCACCTTGCGCTTTTCCCACACCCTACAAGGAGAAAAAAGAGAAATGGGTTCGCATCCTTCATACACGCTGCAAAACAGACACTTACGGTGAAAGGGCATCCCAAAAGCCTTCACCATAGGTTCACTACAGAAGGGCCTGCTTTCACCATAATATATTGTCTCACATAATATTACGGTGAAGGATGACATTCATTCATCACAAAACGGCTACCGCTGCCGATAGATACGGAAAAGGGAGGACGAAATCACTTCGTCCTCCCTTCCAATCTAATCTATGAACCTATTTTTATTGATATATCATAACGGTGGTTTAACGCACCATTACTTTCACTGCCTTCGTCGTGCCGTCGCTCATCTTATCCTGACGGATGTAGATGCCACGCTGCTTCGGTTCGGCTACACGCACACCGTTGATGGTGTACCATGCGGAACTTACCACCGTTGCCTTACCGTCAGTTACGACTTCGTCAATATTTGTATCCAAGGCATCGTCGATGTCATCCGGCTTGTTGGCATCACCGTCCCCGTAGTACAACAGCTTGAAGTTGTCGAAGCAAGTCCAGTCGTTCGTAATCTTGCCTGTCTTACGTACGCCTAATACCGGTTCTTCACCCTCTTCTACACGGAAACTGAAGTCGCCCTCGTATTTACCTTCTTCAAAAACTATTTTCGCCCCACTCACACCATTAATAATAAAATGATATAACATACCTTCATCTTCTGGGGTCAACAACGTATCTGCCACGGCCTTGTCGTCTGTCGTGTATTTATATTCGCTTAAGTTCTCGAAGATGGAAACCAGTTTTTTGTTCCACTTGGATTCATTGCCGTCCAAATAGACTTGCGCGTTCAGAGGCTCCACACCTTCACGACGAGACAAAGCCGCAGGAGTAATATCTCCCGCACGGTAGAAGCCATTGTAAACCAAACGGTAGTAACCGGCAGGCATGTTGTAGAGCTTCTGGTGGATTCCAGCAGTATCATTAAAGATTTCATAATTCAATCCACTCGTAGCCGTACCACCGGTAGCCGTCCAACCATCCGATGATGAAGCATCTTCCCATACCTGCGTAGTTTCGTTAAAAGTACGCGTTTGGAAACCCGGGGTGATAATCAGACCTGTGGCGTCCACCGGCGCATCCTTAGACGCGGTAGAGAAATCAATGACCCCACTCACCATCTTGGTATAAGCCTTGTTAATCTTGGCATTATAGTCGTCGATTTCTTCCATGGAAGCAAAGATGCCCTCACCGCTTATCTTTCCTTCGATTTCCAAAACTACCTTTTCAAGTTCCGCAAAACCGTCCGTATCAACATAAGCATCATAACTTTCTTCACCTACAGAAGTCAGCTTGTCATTATGGTTGTCGTTTCTCTTCTCCAACGCGGTAGCCGCATCAATGGCTTCCTGACCGGCCTTGATAGCCGCATTCAAACCTGCCACTTGCTCATTGTACACTTCCAACGTCAAACCTTCAGACACAGCCTTGTTTGCCGATTCGATGGCTGCATTCAGGCCGTCCTTGGCTTCTTGTGTAGTGAGAACCTCTTTATTCACCATGTCCGTAGCTGTTGCTATCAAAGCATTGATAGAAGTCTCGGCGCCGGTCATGTCTTCAGCTCCCAAATACTCTACTTCAAACTTATCAAAAACCGTCCATGTACCGGTCCAATCGACAGAAGCCGTAGCTGTTTTGATACCCAGCCGAAGCTTACCATCCTCACCCACGTAGCAAACCACCTCGTTGACATACCGATCCGGGAACTTCGTAAACGTTTCCGCTACCGCCGGTTTGAGACGAACCAACCACTTATCCTTGTATTGCGGGTCGTCCGTAAAGGTGATTTGTTCGTAACGCTCGGCCGTACCCTTTTCTTCTTCCGTCAAAGGATAGTCCATCACGTGATGAAGCTTCACTGATGCATCGTTGGCGAACAGTGACCCCAAGATGTCATTCGCGGTATCACCTTCCTGTCCCCAAGACTGCTGCCAAGAGTTGGAATTGTTCGAACTCGGGGAATAGAAGCCCTGCATCGTAATCTTATAAGAGCCTGAAGGCAAGCCGTTCAGTTCTTGCGACACTTCACCGTCGCCTCCTTTAGCATTCCAAAGTTCGGCCACCCCTGTATTATCATGTTTCAAGTCACCTTTTCCCGTCAATGTCCATCCATTAGTACCATTCGAGAAATCCATGTTGGTGAACAAGCCCGTCACTGTACGCAAGCCATCTTCCGACTGCAAAGACTCCAACACGGCCTGTTTCAGAATCCGGTCTGCACGTGGCTGGATGCTGTCCACTTCGTTGGGATTGAACGTGCGTTGCGCAAGCCCGTCAGCTAATAAATCCAAATAATCCTCATACAAAGGCAGTCCCACTTCCTCGTACTCAGTCCCAGCATAAGCTTCTTCCAATTCTGCAGATTTTTGTGCCAAAGTCTTATATGCAGAAATATCCATAGCTAAGGAGTCCATACGAAGTTGAACCGTAGTAATGAATCCCATCAAGGTCTCGTCATCCAACTGTTCATTGGCCACCGCATCCTTGGCTGCCTTCATGGTCTCTTCGTATTTTTGCTGGCCGGACACACTGAAACGTTCATTAGCCCCTGTATATTCCGCATATTTGGCTTCCGCATCCTTTATGTTTTGCTCCAACATACTACGAACCGTAGCGGCATCGGCCTTTCCCAAATATTGCAAGGTAAAGTTATCTACGGCTGTCCAGTTAGAGTTTGCGTTTTCTACGACCATTCCAATCGTAGCCGTCCCGCCGATAACAGAAAACTCTAATGTATAGGGAGCAAAATAGCCGTTCGCCTTATCCGGATTTTCAATCGCCGGCACATCCGCTTCTTTACGAACCTCACCGGCCATCGTCTTAGCCATCAGGAAACGTCCCTTGGGACCAGTCACATCGCCTTGTGCCAATACATTGGTCATGATATAAGCCCCTAAACGATACTTGCCATCCGGCAAGTCCTTCAGTTCCTGAGTAATGGACCAATTCGGTTGGTTACCTTCTTTCGGATCGATCCAATACTCAAAGAAGTTTTCACACTCCTTGCCGTCACTGGCTATCATCTTATCACCCGCCTTACGAGTGAAATTACCGCTCGACCCCTCTCTCTTAGTCACCCATCCATCCGTACTTTCGTTAAATGAAGGTTGGGAAATCAGTTCTGTCACCTCTATCGGTTTGCCAGACGTAGCCGAACTGTATTTAAATTCCAAGATGTCCAGTTTCAAGTCCTCTACAGCTTGCTCTACTTCTTCCGCTGTAGCATCCGTTCTATTATAGAGTGCCGCATAATCGGCAATTTTATCGAAACCTGCCACATCGGCGGCATCCAACTGCTCCTGTAACTTTTTCTTAGCCTTATATACGTTATAAGCCTCCGGTGTCACGAACTTCCAGTCCAGTTGTCCGTTCTCAAATCCGGCCATATTCGTATCGAGCACAGGATTCACACCCGTTTCACCCTCGTTCACGCCCATATAAGCATTCTTATACAATCCACCGCTGGCATTCACACCGAACTTGGTGTCTTCATCCAAAATCTTGATACGGTAATTGCCATCATCTTGTTTCGTGATTTTCCATAAAATATGCCCCTGCTTATTATGATCCACACAAATAGCCATGGAAGCCTCGCGGATGAAAAGTTCATGATAACCACCATTCGTTGGCCCGTTCATCATACTCATGCGCCATCCCTTAGCTGTCGTTCGATCCGGATCGCCCTCGGGACGACGGACTAATTCGTAATCTTCACCGTAACTCAAAGTTATCTCTTGCCCCTCATCGCCCACGACAAGTTCTGTCTTCCAGTTATTTTTCCAATCACCGTTCGTCATGAACTTTTGGGTAGCTACGTGATAGATATAATACACACCACCGCCCGTTTCGTCTTGGGTCAAATTAGGATCAACGAAAGACAAGGTCGGATCCGGCCAATTCTCGGATGCCCACAAAGGCATTGTAGATGAAGTCGCGCCGCAAAGCGCCATCAAAGCAAGTAATCTGTTTTTCATGCTTCTTGAAAATTAAGTTAATATAATGTATTAGTCCTTCTATTAGGATTTATTATGGCAGCAAAATTACAAGAAGTATTTTATTAAAAAAATAATTCAAGAAGAAAAAAGCAGAAAAACTCCATTTTTTAACAGTTTTGTGTCCCCACACAGCCCAAAACTGTGTAGGGACACAAATAGAAATAAGAAACAAAGAGACTTCTTCCTACCTTTTCAACATCTCTTAATCAACGTTTCGGATAAAGTTCCAAATCCTCATTCTGTAACAAATTAAAAACACGCAATGAATTATAATAAGATAAATCTAAATCTAAAGACTCATAAGTAGTAACAAAACCACACCCAGCAGAAGCTTTATCAAAGCCCAAAACAATTTTTAAAACCATCCCGTCAAAAGGGGTAATTTGAAAAGTACCTTGCTTATAAAAGGTACATTTTGCCCACATTGGCTCACGTTCTTCATAAAAAACAGGAACATCAATTCTATCATCTTCTGTAGCTATTTTTTGATTATATACCAAATACAATCGCTTCACATACTCTTCCACATATAACGACCAACCATTATCCGTTAACGGATCCATCGCCAATTCCCAACAAAAAGGTTTGTCCGGATTACTTTTATATTTTACATATACACCAACTGCTGCAAACCGATTGGTTTTGACATCTTCCATTAAACTGTAGATTGAACTACCAAATAAATCCGTTATCTCTATTCCCGCCATCCATGTATCAGGTTCGGAAGATTTTTTCTTCTGCGATTGATTCACTTTTGCAACCTCTTCATCACTTTGCACTAGTTCATCCTTAGTACAAGAATAACAAACACACAAAAAGAATAAAAAACCAATAAAATGTAATACTTTCATTATTATTTTTTTTTAAAAGGTCTATGAAACATAAAGACTATGCCCATAGACCTTATAGTTAAAACAACCTAATTATAATTTATCTCACCATCACTTTTTCAGCCTTTACCGTTCCGTCGCTCATCTTGTCCCGACGGATATAAATTCCGCGCTGCTTCGGTTCGGCTACACGCACACCGTTGATGGTGTACCATTCGGAAGCAACCACTGTAGCCGTTTCACCACCGACAAATACCTCATCAATATTGTCCACGAAATCGTCCGGTCTATTGGTTTCTCCATCACCCAGATATTCAAGGGAGAAGTCGTCGATGCAGACCCAATCGTTGACCAATCCGTCATCCTTGCGCACACCGACAACCACAGATTCGCCTTCTTTCACATAGAAAGGTTTATCCACTTCATAATACCCCCATGTCATGGCAGCACGTGCCCCTAAACGTTTATCTGCCACACAGTGGTATGTACGATCGGAACCGGGGAACAGTGAATCGGGTAGCAACGCATCGTCAGGAGAGAGCAAGCCATCGTGTACACATTCGAACAAGCTGGCAAGTGGTGTTGCAAAGTCTTCCGTTTCCGTTTGGACATACAAGGAAGTTAATAGCTTTTCCGTTCCATCACGATGAGCTATTGCCGCCCCTATAAGGTCACCATACCGGTAGAATCCATAAACTTTGACACGATAATAACCTTGTTTCATACAATACAAGCCCTGATGAATATCAGCCTGAAGGTTATTGAAGAACTCGAATACGGAGTCGTTGGCCGCAGCCCCGTCTGGGTTGTTGGAAACCTCTACCTCCCAACCGTCGTAATTGAACACCATGTTCCCTTCTTCATCTTCCTGCTGGAACGACGGATTCTCCAACAGCTCGGTCACATCTAAAGGTTCGTCCTTGGAAGCTGCAGAGAAGTCGATGGCACTCTGTTTCATCTTGCCGTAAGCATTGTTCATATCTGCAATGTATTGCTCAATCTGCCCCACACTCTCGAATGAACCGCCGTCGATGAAATCCATAACTTCATAAACAATATTCAAAAGCGCGTCTACATCATCCTGGTCATACGAATCGTAAACTCCATCATTATATTCCTGATCATACCGGGTCACTTGACGGTCTATTTTATTCAAAAGTTCGGTGGATGTATGGCCTTGTTCTATAGCGGCTGACAACGAGGCCATGGTTTCTTTAAACAACTGACCGGAAATCTCACCTTTTATAACTTCTTCCGCTTCCAAAACAGAAGTCTGCAAAAGCTCCTGCACGTCCAATGGTATCAGGCTCCCGTCAGCTCCCACCTGTCTGGCTTCATTGATTTTAGCCTGTAAGGCTGCCACTGCACCTTCCTGATTGTCCAATCCCAAATAAAGCACCTGGAAGTTATCCATCGTCACCCATGATTCATTGATGGTCACACCGGCCAACTTCACTCCCACACGGAGCTTGCCGTCCTCGCCTACATAGCAACTGACGGTATTGAGATAATTCTCCGCATTTTCTTTAAAAAAGGCTTGGGATGAAGCTTTATCGGTGGGGAGCCATTTGCCATTCAGGTTATCATCGGCCGTACCGGTCACCTGCTCCCAACCTCCTTCTGTCATTTTGTCGTTACGCGGGAAATCGGCGATATGATGGAGTAAGGCAGAGGCTTCATTCCCGAATACGGAAGCCTTCACCTTATTCACTTCGTCTCCTTCAAGCCCCCAAGCCCCATGCCATACGGACGTGGTCGGAGAACTCGGGCTATAGAAGCCTTGCATGGTGATTTTATAGAACCCTTCGGGCAAACCGGTCATGTCCTGATAAACTTCCCAATCCCGGCCATTCCAGACTTCGGTCATTTCCGTACCTTCGTTCTTAAAGTCGCCGTTTCCCGTCTTGGTCCATCCGTCATTGCTCTTTGCAAAGCTCGGGTTGACCAACAGACCTATCACATTGTCAGTAGCCCCACTCTCCATCATGTCGGCCACATCTTGCTTAAACAGTTTTTCGGCGTATGCCTCAGCTCCGTCTATTTCCGCCGGAGCCATCGAACCATCGTCATAGGCCCGGTAGAGTTTGTCCAAGTAATCCTCATAAGAAGGCAAGCCTACCTCACTGTAAGGACTGTCGGTAAGTTTGTTTTCCAACGCCGGAATCACCACGTCGTTCAGTTTTTTATAAGTAGCAATATCCACTGCCAAGGAATCCTTTCGGGCATTCACCATCCGGATTGCGGCAGCCCAATCGTCATCTGTCAGTCCGGCATTGCCGGCAGCTTCTTCGGCATAGGCCAAGACTTCTTCAAACTTCGCCTTGCCCGATGCCGAGAAGTGCGCATTGGCTCCTATCTGTTCCTGCAAATAAGCCTCTGCACTTTTTACCGTGCGAGCCAATTCGGCAGCCAATCCTCCTTCGCTACCCATATATTCGAGCTTCACATTGTCTATACCAAACCAGTTGCAATTGGTGTTTTCGGTCATAAAACCAAGCGTCAAATCACCGCCGCGGGAATAAAACTCCAATACGACCTTACGCGGTGTCGGCACGTCGGCACCACCCGGCGTACCATTCTCTATGCCATAAAATTTCACCGTATGCGCCTCAGCTCTGAACTTCTCGTCATATTTCGACGCATCGGCAAAGAGATATACCCCCCGGGGGATATCGTTCAAATTACTTTGATTGTAACCCAGAGTCACTGCCGACAAACGGTAACGGCCGGAGGGCATGTTTCCGAACTTCTGATAAAGATGTATGGCACTGGTCCCTCCAGGTTTTGTCCACTTCTCACAAAACTGGTCCATTACCACAGATTCATCGTCCGGGTCCTGATATTTGTCATTCTTCTGGTGTCCTAACGTAGGAGAACCGCCATCCTCAATCCAACCGCTGTTGTCTGCATCAAACGAAGGATTGGCCAGCAAATCGGTAAATTTGGGTTGTTCTTCCGAGGCTCCGGCCCCCAACCGGTCGGTCACAGCCTGTTGCAGTTCATCCGCAGCACTCTCCAACTCCTCAGCCGTGGCGTCTGTTTTTTCGTAAAGCGCCACATAGTTTGCCACATCCGTATAACCGTTCTCGTGTGCAAACTCCAACTGGGCCTGCAAAGCCTTTTTAGCCTGATATACAAAATAAGCTTCGGGCGTAACAAAAGCCCAATCGGTCTCCACTTTCTCGAAACCGCCCTGATCCTTATCGGCAAAAGGATACACCACCGTGCTGCCGGGATTTATCCCCCACACGCCGTTCATCGTCACCGCATTGCCGGAAACCGTCCCGAAATCGGGATCCTGGTCCACAATCTTTATCGCATAATAACCATTTTCCTGCTTTTGGATTTGCCACAAGGTATGGCCGTCCGACCCGCAATCCACGTATGCACTTGCAGTACCGGTCACATAAATCTCATGAAAACGGTTGCCGTTGGACGGCCCGTCCAACATGTTAAAAATCCAACCTTTGCCCGGCACCTTCGGTTCCTGTACCAATAACGGAGGACGTTCTTCCCCGTAAGCCATGGTTATTTCCTGCCCGATGGAATCCACGCTCAGTTGCGTGCCGGAAGCATTACCGGCTGCAATAAACTTCCGGGTAGCCACATGATAGATGTAATACTTTCCCCCTCCCGTCCCGTCGGTTGCAAGATTGGGTTCCACTGTAACAATAGTGGGGTCGCCATACTCGGCGGCCCACAGAGGCATCGTTGAAGAAGTAGCGCAGCACAATGCCATGGCTGCAAGGATTCTGTTCTTCATTTCTCTACGTTTTTAAAGATTAATGTATAGTCTTCCTTTGACTCTTTACACGGTTTACGAACAAAGGCGCGAAAAAGCACAAAGGGAAGAAACTTTTTTTCGTTTTACCCGGAAAAAAACTATCTTTGCCACCAAAAACAATTTAAATTGACGAATATGATCATAGCCGTAGACTTCGACGGAACCATCGTAGAACACCGTTACCCTGAAATCGGACGTGAGATTCCCTTTGCAGTAGAAACATTGAAAAAGCTCATCGAAGACCGCCACCAACTCATCTTATGGAGCGTACGGGAAGGGCGTTTGTTGGACGAGGCCGTAGAATGGTGCCGCCAAAGAGGAGTAGAGTTTTATGCCGTAAACAAGGACTTTCCGGAAGAGGACACCGACAAAAACCGACATTACAGCCGCAAGCTGAAAGCAGACTTGTTCATCGACGACCGCAACTTGGGCGGACTTCCGGACTGGGGTACCATCTACCGGATGATCAAAGAAAAGAAAAGCATGGCGCAACTGTTACAGGAAGAATGGGAAGAAGACCAACCCGTGGCACAAAAGAAGAAAAAGAGATGGTGGTTTTAACCTCCATCCCTTTTTCTTTCCGTACCCTATATATAAAAAAGGTATCAATCCTTATCATCAAAATGGTCCTCACGGAGATAACGACTGCTTCCGTGCCGGGATTTTGATTTACTAGCGTGTGACTCCTTACCGTAACCGCCATAATTACCATAACCGCCATAGCTGCCATAAGAACCGTAACGGCCGTAACGGCCATAATTACCGTAACCGTAGTAATAACCATACTTGCGCTGTTGCAAGTCTACCCCGTTAAGCACCAAGTTCATCTTCGGCAATTTTCCTTCCTGATGAATCGTATTCACGATATTGAAATTACGTTTGAGAGAATAATCACACCGGCACACAATAAGAGTTGCATCAGCCAAACGCCCTAACAATAAGGTATCGCTCACCAGACCGACAGGCGGAGTATCGACAATCACCATGTCATACCATTCACGGAAACGTGCAAAAGCATCATCCAAACGTTCCGAAGTAATCAGTTCACCGGGATTAGGCGGAATCAAACCCACAGGCAATACGTCCAGATTGGCATGCATGCCGGAATTGAATATCTGCTCACGCAAAAATCCGTCCGAACTGTCTTCCCCGACCAAATAAGTCGTCAGCCCATGATGCCCCGTGACCAGACCGAACAACTTGGCCAATCGCGGCTTACGGATATCCAATCCGACCACCAAGACTTTGCGCCCCATCAAAGCCATACTCATGGCCAGATTGGTTGACACGAAAGTCTTTCCTTCACCAGGTATCACCGACGTGCACAAGAGTACCTTTTCGCTCTTCTTCATGACAAAGCCTAAATTGGTACGCAGGCTACGGAACGTTTCCTCCATCATGTCGTTGGTATTCTCCCGCACGACAATCGCACTTTTTCCGTCCTTCAATTCCCCGGCCACGAAAATATCGCTCAAGACGGCCAAATCGGTCAGCTTTTCAATATCATTACGTCCTTCGATGCGATAACGCAACAAGTTCAGCAAGTATATCAGTCCGGCCGGAATGGCTATCCCTATCACCAAAGCGATAAGCGCCACCAGTTTCTTTTTCGGAGAAATAGGACGGATAGTACTTTCCGGCGCGTCGATAACCTGCGCCTTGTCCACCGTGGAGGCCAAAGAAATGGCGTTCTCCTCGCGCTTCTGCAACAATATCTGATAAAGTGCCGCCTTTACAGACTGCTGACGGCCTATATCGGAAAGCACACGCTCCTGCGTAGGCGCATTGGAAAGCCGTCCGACGAACAAGTCGTACTGTTCATCCACATTCCGTTTCTGCACCCGCAAGTTGTCATACACAGTAGAAAGAGAATGGCGGATGCCCGGATAAAGGGAAGCAATGGCATTCGTCGCCGATACCACAACGGGCGAGGACTCAGGTGCCGTTTTCAGCAAGCGTTTACGGTCTACCACCCTGGCGTTATACTCTGCGATAATGTTATTCAGCCCCTGGTCGGTCAGTCCGAGATTTGCCGGAATGACCTCCATATAATTGGTCGGATTTTCAACATATTCCTTTAACGATTTCACCAGAAGCATCTGTGTCTGCAACTCAATCTGCTGCGTCTGATAATTCTCTATACCTTTATAAGCAGCCTCGGCATCCGACATCAAATCTACCAACTGGTTCCTTTTTTTGTACATTTCCAAATCCGACTCGGTCGTACCCAGTTCCGCATCGATAATCTTGATACGTTTGTTGACAAAGGCTTCCGTCTTGAGAGCCACCTCATTCTTCACCTCGTTGGCATCTTCATTATACACGCGAATCAACTCGTTCATATAATCTTCCGCCCGCTGACGTTGCGTATCGTTCTTCGTGATACGGGCTATCGTCGTCATCTTGCTGATAGGTTCAATGGAAGTAGCCTCCAGAAAAGCCTCCGCCATAATCGTCGGACGATAAATGTAAATCCGCAAGGCACGGTCGTCGAACACACAGGTAGGATCGGGATTAGGCCGCAAAGACACCCATCCGGACAAGGTCTTCACCCTCACCGGAAGCGTCTTGACATCGGCTTCAAAACGTTCTTCCAACGCCTCGCCTTCTATATGATATCCCCCCTCCTGCAAAGGTTTGATTTCTAAAAACACCGGCATGGACAGCGTATCCAAGTCCACCGAAGACATATCGGCCAAAATGGGAGACGTACGGTAAAGCTCCTCATCACGCACCGTACCGTCGAACGCATAACGGACATAAAGCTTCAGGTTGGTCACGGCTCTCCGGGCCAACGTCTTGCTGCTCAAGATTTCCACTTCATTGTCGAAACCATTACTGTTCGTCAGGATTCCCAATTGCGAAAAGTCGGCTAATCCGTTCCCGCTCATACGACTTTTATAAGGGTCATCCTCCTTTATCAAGACCTCTGCCCCGGTTGAATAGACCGGAGCTTTATATCTCAGATACAAAAAGGCAATGAAAAGACAACCGACAATGGATATGGCAAACCAATGCCAATGCAAAATGACCGCATCCAATATCTCACGATAATTAAAATCGGAACTTTGTTCTTCTACAGCATCGTTTGTTTGAAAAGTTTTGTTGGGCATATTATTTCTAATTATTCTCTGATTATTTCCATTCAAGCCACAAAATTAGAAATCTTTGACATACATTCCAAATAAATAAACGAAATAGTTCTTTATTTCGGGCTTTTTTAATTTTCAATCAATTTAAAAACAATATATTATTGTAGGATTCCCTAAAAATATATACATTCGCAGTCACGTAACCAACCTTTCGAAGAGATAAAATATGAAAATTAAGAATCTGGAAGAATCCGGCATTGTAAAATCCGCCATCATCTGCAACGATATTATATTGCTGATGGTCAGTTATTGGTTTGCCTTTGCGTTGACCCACAGTTTCGCACTGGCTTTCAGCTTTCCATACGCCCTGAAAACAGAATTGCTCATCGGCGCTCTGACGATATTCCCTACCTTTTATATAGCTCCGCCCGTATTCCTGAAACGTATGGTTTACGGCAACGACATTTTGGGACGTTCGGTTTATACCGTATGTCTGCAAACACTGTTCATGATAGCAGCTATCAGTCTGATACGGCGGATGAACGTGGCCGGCGAAGAACTGCTCATGGGGGCCTCTTTTTTCTTCTGCCTGCTGTATGCGGAGCGAACTATCGTGCACAATATCCTGAAACACAGCCGTTCGAAAGGGCATAACCAACGCTACGTCATATTAGTGGGACATCCGTGGAACTTAGAGGATATTTACCATACGCTGAACGACCATAGTCTTGGATTCAAGATTTTAGGCATCTTCACCCGTAAAGAACTGCCGGAAGACATGCAACTGAAAAATCTGGGAGACCGGCGGATGGTGATGAGTTACTTGCGTCAACACCAGGAAGTGACAGACTTATACATGGTGCCCGACACAGACTATACGGCAGAAACGGACGAGATATTCCGTTATTGTGAAGACCACATGATTCGTTTCTACGCCCTGCCCGTATTCATGGAGTTCCTGACCAAACGCATGGAATTGTCGCATTTAGGCAGTACCATGCTGCTGAGCGTACGAAACGAGCCGCTGCAAGACCCGGTGAACCGCGGGGTCAAACGACTTTTCGATATTTTGACATCCGGGCTATTTCTGCTCACCGTATTTCCGATTGTGTACCTCATTGCAGGTATCATCATCAAAATACAAAGTCCGGGGCCGATTCTCTTTAAACAAAAGCGGAACGGACTGGACGGAAAAGAGTTCTATTGCCTGAAGTTCAGAAGCATGCACGTCAACAAAGACAGCGACCGCATACAAGCCACCAAGAACGACCCGCGCAAATTCAAATTCGGCAACCTGATGCGTAAAACCAACATCGACGAGTTGCCGCAATTCATCAACGTGTTTAAAGGCGACATGAGCCTCGTAGGGCCGCGCCCACACATGCTGCTCCATACGCAGGAATACTCGCGCCTGATCCGCCGTTACATGGTGCGCCATCTGGTAAAACCCGGCATCACGGGATGGGCACAGGTGCAGGGCTTCCGCGGCGAGACGAAGACACTGGACCAGATGGAGAACCGCGTGAAGGCCGACATCTGGTACGTGGAAAACTGGAGTTTCGGGCTCGACCTCCGCATCATGTGGCGCACGCTCCTGAACATGCTGAGGCACAATGAGGAAAATGCTTATTAATCACATATACATATAATATTATGAAAGGTATCGTATTGGCCGGCGGGTCGGGCACACGTCTCTACCCCATCACAAAAGGCGTAAGCAAACAAATGCTTCCCATTTTCGACAAACCGATGATTTATTATCCCGTATCGGTCTTGATGCTGGCCGGCATCCGCGACATATTGATCATATCCACGCCTCACGACCTTCCGGGATTCCGTCGGCTGTTGGGAGACGGTAGCGACTTCGGCGTACGCTTCGAGTATGCAGAACAGCCCTCTCCCGACGGATTGGCTCAGGCTTTCCTCATCGGACGCGAATTCATAGGAAGCGACAGCGTCTGTCTGGTATTGGGTGACAATATTTTCCATGGAGCCGGATTCACCGGCATGCTGCGCGAAGCTGTGGCCCATGCCGAACGAGAGGAAAAAGCCACCGTATTCGGTTATTGGGTGAACGACCCGGAACGCTATGGCGTGGCTGAATTCGACAAGGCCGGCAACTGTCTGAGCATAGAGGAAAAACCGGCTTCGCCGAAGAGCAACTACGCCGTGGTGGGCTTGTATTTCTATCCCAACAGTGTGGTGGACGTAGCGGCGCACATCAAGCCGTCGGCCCGGGGCGAACTGGAAATCACCACGGTGAACCAAGTTTACCTGAATGAAAGGAAACTGAAAGTAAAAACCCTCGGAAGGGGATTCGCTTGGTTGGATACCGGCACGCACGACAGCCTCTCCGAAGCCTCTACTTTCATCGAAGTCATCGAGAAGCGGCAAGGGCTGAAAGTGGCCTGTCTGGAAGGTATCGCCTACCGCAAAGGATGGATTGACCGCGAGAAGATGCAGCAGTTGGCTCGACCGATGTCGAAGAACCCGTACGGACAATATCTGCTTAAAGTCATAGACGAACTGGGACAAAATAATTGAAAATACGAAACGAATTAAATGGAAGTTATAAAAACTAACATAGAAAGCGTAGTAATAATTAAGCCTCGCATTTTTACGGATGAGAGAGGTTATTTCTTCGAGTCGTTTTCTGAGCGCGACTTTAACGAGCAAG
>OLGE01001572.1_pt1 | contig 22906 bp, 17 predicted proteins | sample 1605151 | NCBI WGS metagenome assembly OLGE01 (sample SAMEA3888912, study PRJEB22519) | human gut metagenome | biome: human gut; feature: human-associated habitat; material: faeces | place: Denmark | collected 2010
GAGCTACAATGCTGGCGCCGCAACAGACGATTATGCGGGCCAGCGCAAATCTCCGTTGCGAGGGTGCTACCTCTAACCTTGATTTCTCTGGATTTTGAACACCCTACTTTCAGGGGCGCCTTATAACCGTCTACACGCGTAGACGATTTTGAGCAAACAAAAACAAGGGGGACTTCGCTTCGCAGCGATGTCCCCCTTGTGTAGTTTATGCTTGTGTAGGTAAACCTGGCCATGTCAAACACAAATTTACAATAGTTACATACATCGGCCTCTACCGACATAACCCAATATGCATACCGAATAAATGAAAGCACAATATCAGGTTCACCATACATAACCTACTTTTTGCACCCTGCGCGTAATGTCGAATCTCTTCGAAATGTGGCAGGATACGAGGCGGAAAAATTTAAAACCGCCTAAAATTCATTACATTTTCTTTTATTTCGGCATCAACGCATTGTCTGCGTGACACCGCAATATACCATACCAACTATTTTTTCTTTAGAATACCCTGCGGCCGCTCTCATGCGAGAGGTCAGCCGTCGAGGCTTCCTTATTTCATGCAAATTATTTATGCTTTTTCTTCAAGGCCTGAAATCATCATCCACCAGCCGAAGCCAACGCTTGCCAATGCTGCCAGGTTGAACAGCGGGATGAAGCTCAGGATGGCCACCAAATGGCCGATCATCATAAACATGCCAGGCTTGTTGCCGCTCTTGCCGAAGGAAGTGCTGTTCATCAGCTTGATGTAGCCAATCAAAACAACCACCCATGCTGCAACGGCGACAATCCATCCCAGGAAGTTGACAAACGGGAAGAAGTTGAACAGCGTGGCCACGGCATAGAGAATGGCGCCCACGAAGAACAACTGCATACCGCTGCGGCCAGCCTCGTCAAGATGAACGGCGAGTTTGCCTTTCCATACGCAGAGGTAGATGAATGCCGCAATGCCGCAAAGACCTGCCAGCCAGTGGGTCTCCATCAATCCCATCGGGATGTTGTAGAAGCGGTCGAAGAAGGCCACCAAAGAGCCAATCATCATGAAGGAAGCTATCTTTGAGACTGGATTGCGCCAAGCGCCAACCACGTCTTTATAGGCAAAAACCATTGCAACGACCAAGGCTGCAACGCCGAAGATGCCAATCCAGAAGAGCAGAGGCACCAAGGAGAGCAGACCGAAGAACACGCCGCCACCAGTGCAACCGAGAACCACCCAGTTGGGCTGACGCTTCGCTGCCGTTGCATCTTGAATCATGAAGATGGCGCCGATGACAGACAGGGCAGTACCTCCCAAAATGAGCAACACGCGCGAAATGATGAGCAACGTGCCAATCCAGCCCAAGTTGATGAAGCTCAGAAGGCCTCTCAGCAGGGCGATGACGGACTCTGCAAAGTTGGGAATGCTGCCGCAGAAGAGCAACACGATACCAGAAAGCAGGAAAAGGAAATTCCGAATTTGTTTGTTCTGTACCATAATTTTTTCGTTTTATGTTATACTTCAAGTGTCTTTCAGAGTTTCGTTCCCGCCTATCTTCGTCGAGCAATCGTGTGTTTCATGATTGGCGTTGCACGTACTCGGCAGGTGTCAACACCGCAAAGTTAATAACTTTTTATGACAAACCAAACGTTCTGTTAATTATTTTTCAGTCAAACGAAATATTTATTTTGCAAAATATGAAGGTAAAATAAAAACCTCTTAGTTTTTAGTCGATTTTTCGGGTATTTAGTAATGGTAAAAAAATAACTTGACCAATTTTGTGGAGTCGGAATAAGGAGTTATTTCTTATGCCCTGTCTTTTTGCCGTTTTTGAAATTTGTCATCGGTCACATAGCCCGCTATGCTCCCTCTTCCAAATTCCAAAACCAACAAAAATACAGGTCAAAATTGGTCAACTTATTCTTTCACCATTACTTGAAGAAATACGTATGGAAGAGAGCGCTTGGAGGGTAGGGCACCCGGAATCCGCCGAGAGTTCTGCTTTCGTTTCTTTCTGTTTCATCCTTGCCATGCGCTCGCCGCCGCCAGTCATTTCCTTTCTCTGTCGTTTCATCCCTAATCCCTGTCAGCGAATCTGGGAGCAGATTCGTTCGCGTCTGCCCCCAGGTTCGTTCGCGTCTGCCCCCAGGTTCGGTTGCGTCTGCTCCCGTGTTCGCTGACAGAGATAGGGAAAGGTTTACGGATGCTTGAGTTCTATTGGTGATAAAAGAAAAAGCCATCTCAGCGCGACTGCGTTGAGATGGTTTTAATAATTAATCATGGATATGGGATAGAAGCATCATCTGTATGCCATCTTCCCCATTTTCTCAGCGCGGAGAATGCCGTTTTCTATGTAATCGCTCAGGCTGCACGATTCGTTTAAGACGATTTTCAGATAATGTCCCGATAGGATTCTTCCGTCGGAAGTATACAGTTGCGGCAGCGCATTCCTGTTTTTCCCGTTGAGCATGTTTTCCAGAGCCGTCAGGAACTTCGTCTGCGTCTCATTGATTTGTGGCGACAAAGGTGCCAGTCTGTTCTTTCCTTGAGCGTCGATGTATAGGAGCACATCCATGTAGCCTCCGTTGTTCTTCAGTCCGCTCTGCTTCCATAGCAAGTCCGCCTCATAGCTCATCAGCTGGAGGGCCAGCGTGTAGACAGGGTAGATGCAGTCGCCCGTGTATAAAGTGCGGCGCAGTTTCAGGGCACAGTCCATGTAGTAAGACTGGCCGGTTTTCATACTTTTGCCGCTTACCGTCTCCCCGTTTTTGTAATCATACCATCCTGCCTCATCAGACACCCAATAGCCGAAGTACGGCACCGGATGCTTGATATATCCGTGCACGCCGTTAATCCATTTGGCGGGCACCGAGTTTTTGCAGGCTCCAGAGCGATCGGCCTCCGTTGTGCCGTATTTCTTCTGGAGCGTTTCCATCGTGGCCGTGTCCTCGTTGCCGTTGTCTTTGAAAAAGAGTTTGTGGATGCTCATCACGGGTTTTCCTTCCCCTTTTGGACAAGCATAAGTCCAATTGGCCACCCATTTTCCCGATTTTAGTTCTTTGCAGCCCGTCAGCAGTGTGCCGACTGGCATCTCCCGCATATTCTCGCCGTAGGTTTCAACGGCTTCTTTCTTCTGTTGCTCCTGCCAGCCTTGGCTTTTGTGGTAATTCGCAATCATTTCCTCTTTGCTGATGGTTTCTGCAAAGGGACTGGAAGCGTTCTGCGCTTGGGCTTGTGTGCCTGCAAAAGCAAAAGCCAATGTCGTCAGACATAATTTAAAGTTTTTCATGATGGTGTGTGTGTATAAGATTTGTGAATGTGAATGTCAGAAATGCTCCATCCTTCCCCTTTGAGACAGAAAGGTAGGCGCCAAACGAATTGACGTTGCTATGAACGCAAATTTAGCTGTTTTAATAATACGGCTTACTCTTGGTATATTAATTAATGTTTTTTTGCAAAAGCGCCTTATGATTCTCGAATATTTTATCTAATTTTGAACACCTACTTAATAGAGCCAGTTTTATCCGGTTCCATGTACTAACCTAAAATAATAACGTGAAATGAAAATCAGAATTATTGGACTTTCACTTGTGTTCGCAGCCCTCACAAGCGAAACCGTTGCACAGCCAGTGCAGCATTACTACGATGAATCAACGGCCGCTTTTTATGATCAATATCCCAAAGCATCCTATCTCAGCGTTGACGAGATGAAAAAAGCCTTTGAGCAGCACAGCCAGGGCGATTGGATGCAGCGGCGACAGAACTACGTCGGTTTCTTCTCGCGCGATGGACGAGTTTGCACAATGGCTTTCGAGCCGGCCGTGTTCAAGAACAACCCGCTCATGAAATCTCTTCCAGCAGCCGCCCGCTTCGTTGCGGCCAAAATCAATCCGAAGGACGAGAATTCAAAGTCGGAATTGGCTTTGGTGGATGTCGTGATGGCAAATGGAGAGGAATGCCCTCTGGCAGACATGAAGAAGAAATACGGCGTGACCGTCCCCAACGACAGGAACGAATATGAAGGAGGGGATGCCCGTGTGCCTTGGTTGTCGGGCACGTATGTGACGTTGGAATATCCGTTGCCCTACATGGGATTTGTTGTGAGTGCGAATCGCCACATCTCTCAGTTTGAAAACGGAAGACTGAAGAATTTCGGGGTGTTAGACTCTTACGACTCCCGCTTTGCCGCCTTCGAGCGTGGCAGTTCGTTCGTCATCTCATTGGATGGACCGTGGTATCAAAAGCTCGACAACACAATGCGCCTTTTCAGCTATGAAAGCCGCCATTATCTGCCGCAGGATGCAACGCAGAAAGCCAAGGCCGGCATCTCGTTCGACCTGCTTTTGACCATTGACCGCCAAGGCCGTCTGGGCGTGGAAGTGCTCCGCCCCAAACAACTTAGCGAAGACGCCTCCCGCCAGATTGCCCATCTCAGGACCTCGCTTGCTCAGCTTCCGGCATGGTCTCTGGCACCCCTCTACACGCTCGACAACCATATCCTTCCTGGACGCTATGTCCGCGCTTTGTATGCCCACGACCATTGGGTCTTCGAGGACTATCTGCAACGCGTGATACCTTAGTTCTTAGATATCCTACGCTATTTCTATCCTTATGGAAAGAATTTTCTGACCATTTTTTATAGAAAGTGCATTGGTCCTTCCCGATGTGCCAGTGTTTTTTCGTGAAAAATGCAGTTCAAATAATGAATAATAATACAGTGGTATTGAAAAGATATTCGTATATTTGCAGCCTAAAACTGCATAAATAATGAATATTCCTGAAATATCGGCCGCTGAAGCAGCGGCGCTCATCAACCACGGCGAATGGATTGGCGTGGGCGGTTTCGGTCCGGCTGGAGCACCCAAAACCATTCCGCCAGCCATTGCCGCCAAGGCCCGTAAGGAGCACGAAGCGGGGCATCCCTTCAAGGTCAACATCGTGACGGGAGCCTCCATCGGGGCGAGCTGCGACGGGGAACTGGCGGCGGCTGACGCCATCGACCAGCGTCTGCCGTTTTCCGTCAATCCAGAAATTCGCAAGGCATACAACAGCGGTCGCGTGAGATACACCGACCTCAACCTCTCCGACAACGCCACCTTCTTGCGGCAGGGCCTCACAGGTCCCGTTGACTGGGGCATCATCGAGGCCTGCGATATTCAGGAAGTACGTGGCCGTGTGCGCATTTTCCTCACGGCAGGCATCGGCATCGCACCCACCATCTGCCACAGTGCGCGTAAGGGAGTTTTCGTAGAACTGAACACGTGGCATTCAACGAAGCTCATCGGCATGCACGACATCTATGAGATTGAGGCCCCTTGGTATCGTTCCCCCATACGCATCACGCAGCCTGTGGAAATCATCGGCATGCCCTATATAGAGGTAAGTCCGGAACACATCAAGGGCATCATCCTCACGCATCAGCCCGATGAAGCCCGCTCCATGACGCCTTCAACCGAGACCACCGACTGCATCGGTCAGCACATGGCCGATTTCTTGGTCGACAACATGCAGCGCGGCTACATCAACTCCAAGAAACTCATTTTGCAGAGCGGCGTCGGCAGCGGCGCGAACGCCGTGCTTGGTGCGCTGGGACAATGCAGTGAGGTGCCCGACTTCAATATCTACACGGAGGTGTTGCAGGAAGAGCCCTTGCGCCTCATTCAGGAAGGCCGCGTGGTGAGTGCTTCGACGGGAGCGTTGACCATCAGCAGTGAGCACCTGAAAAACCTCTATAAGAACATCAATGACTATCGTGGACGCCTCTTGATTCGCCCGTCTGAAATATCAAATTGTCCTGAAATCATTGCCCGTCTCGGCATCTGTTCGCTCAACACGGCCATCGAGGTGGACATCTACGGCCATGTCAACTCCACGAAAATTCTCGGTACGAAGATGATGAACGGCGTGGGCGGTTCGGCCGACTTCACTTGCAACGCCATGCTGGCCACCTTCACCTGCGGTTCGACTGCCAAAGACGGAAAAATCAGTAGCATCGTGCCGTTTTGCTCTCATGTTGACCACACGGAGCACTATGTCGACGCGGTTGTCACAGAATATGGTGTGGCCGACCTGCGGGGCCGCTGCGCTATGGACAAGGCCAAGGCGCTCATTGCCATTGCACATCCCGACTATCGGCCCTTGCTCAACGATTATCTCAAGTTGGCAGAGCGCTATGGCGGACACACCCACCACGTCCTCAACGCCGCTTTCGCCATGCACGACACTTACCGCCGCAAAGGGGATATGCGCCTGACGGATTGGAGCGAATATATCAAGGAGTAGGCAGGTGGAGATTGTGCGGAAAGCCCTGTCTGCGGCCCTGCGCGGGCTGAAAGCCCAGCAATTCCCTAGCCCAGGGCGTTGCCCTGGGCTAAGAACTGGCTGCCCTTTCAGGGCGCTCGCGGCGAAGGTTCGAATTAATCGAATTTTTGCAACGGGGTTGCGGGCTGCGCCGCAGTTCGTTGGTTGGCCTCAGACGGCGTAACAACGAATTAAACGAATTAACGAATTGCCGGGCCGCTCGGGTGCGGGGGATTGCCCCTGAAAGGGGCTCATATTCCAGGATAGGGGCTCGCCCCTATCTCCCGCCGCCGCTCATCGACTCTCGCTTCTGCCCCTGTAAGGGGCGCATATCGTTGGCGGGGCTTGCCCCGCAATAAGATTCGAGATATGAGCCCCTTACAGGGGCGAGGTTCATTAATCGGCCCCAAGAGGTAGGGGCAAGCCCCTACCCTAAATATGAGCCCCTTTCAGGGGCGCTGTCGCCTCTTTACCAACCTTGATTTTTATGGAATTTTGAATACCCTACCTTTCAGGGGTAGCAAAAGGGGTGTTCCAAAGATTTTTGGAACACCCCTTTTATTATGTTGTTGATATATTGTCGGTTTATAGAAAATCCAGTGTCTTACAAATCGCGTCCGATGACATAGTCGAGATACGTTTTTAGCGCCTCTGCCACCTCCTTGTTGCTGAAACAGCGGAGGTCTTCGAGCGCCTTCTCGTGGAAGTCGTCCATCACTTTTCGGGCGTAGTCGATACCGCCGTTCTCCTTTGTGAAGGCCACCATGCGTGTGATGTCGTCGGTTGTGGCCGTGCCTTGCTTGATGCGGCTGGCCACGGCGTGGATTTCCTCGTCGCCGTGCGTGTTGATGGCGTAGATGGCTGGGAGCGTGAGTTTGCCCTCGCGCATGTCGTTGCCTGTTGGTTTTCCGATGGCGCTGTCTTCATAATAGTCGAAGATGTCGTCGCGAATTTGGAAACACATGCCGATGGTCTCTCCGAAATGCCTTGCATGGGCCACAAAATCCTCGTCAGCCCCCATCGTGAATGCGCCGAGCTCCGCACAGGTGGCGAAGAGTTCGGCCGTTTTTCGGCGGATGACATCGAAGTAAGCCGCTTCTGTGCTCACCTCGTTGCGGATGTTTGCCAATTGGATGACCTCACCTTCCGAGAGCGTGCCGCCCAGGCGGGCGATGGTGTCGACGCAACGCAACGAGCCAGAGAGCGCCGACTGGTGGAGCGCTTCCGAGAGCAGATAGTCGCCAACGAGCACAGCCACCTTATTGCCGAAGGTGGCGTTGGTTGAAGCCTGTCCGCGCCGTTCGTCGCTTTCGTCAACCACATCATCGTGTACCAAACTGGCCGTGTGCAGCAGTTCCAGTGTGACAGCCAGGCGCAGCGTGGCCGTCTGTACCTCGCCGCAGTTTTTGGCAACGAGAATCGTCAGAATGGGGCGCATCATCTTGCCTCGGCGCTGGCGCACATAGGCCAATGCCGAGCCCAGATAATCGTCCTGATGGGTGAGGGCTTCTTCAAAAAGGGTTTTATAACGTGACAGTTCGGCTTCGATGGGCCGGCGAATCGCGGTTAAGACATCCATTCCTATTCAATTTTTGAGTTACAAAAGTACGAAATAAACGCCATCAATCAGATATTTTTGCGTATTTTTACCATGTAAATAACCATTCACCATGCAGAAATTATTCCTACTTGATGCTTACGCCCTTATTTACCGGGCTTACTATGCTTTGATACGCTCCCCGCGGATGAATTCCAAGGGCGAGAACACATCGGCGGTCTATGGCTTTGTTAACACGCTTGAGGAAGTGTTGCAGAAGCAGGCCCCCACGCATATCGCCGTGGCCTTCGACCCCTCCGGTCCGACGTTCCGCCACGATGCCTATCCAGAATACAAGGCGCAGCGCGAAGAGACGCCGGAGGACATCCGCCGCGCCGTTCCCATCATCAAAGACATCATTCGTGCCTACAACATCCCCATCCTCGAGGTGCCGGGCTTTGAGGCCGACGACGTCATCGGAACGGTGGCCCGCCGCGCGGCAGAAGCCGGACTGGAAGTGAGGATGATCACGCCCGACAAGGATTACGCCCAGCTCGTTGGCGAGCATGTGAAGATGTGCCGCCCAGGGCATGGCAGTGCGCCGATGGAGGTGCTCGGCGTAGAAGAGGTGTGCGAGAAATATTCCCTCACGTCTCCCTTGCAGGTGATTGACCTGCTCGGACTCATGGGCGACTCGGCCGACAACATTCCGGGTTGTCCCGGGGTGGGGGAGAAAACGGCGCAGAAACTCATTGCGCAGTTTGGCTCCATCGAAAACCTTCTCAACAACACCGACCAGCTCAAGGGCGCGCTCAAAAAGAAGGTGGAGGAGAATGTGGAGCAAATTCGCTTCTCGCGTTTCCTCGCCACCATCAAGACCGATGTGCCGCTCGACGTGGAGATGGAATCGCTCAAACGCACTGAGCCCGACAAGCAGGCGTTACGCAATATTTTCGAGCAACTCGAATTTCGCGCCTTTATCAAGCGGCTCTTCCCAGAGGAGGTGAAAACTGAAAAACGACAGCCGATGATGGCCTCTCTCTTTGACGAAATGCCTGCCGAGGCCCCAGCGGAAAAAGAGAAAACGAAACTCAGAACGATTGCTGATTCGCCGCATTTTTACCATCTTATTGAAAATAAGGGAGATGCGAAGAAATTATGTGAAAAACTTTTGACATATTCCGTCGTGGCGATTGACACGGAAACTACCAGCACTGACGCCATTTCGGCAGAATTGCTCGGAATGAGCTTCGCGGCGGTGCCGGGCGAGGCCTGGTATGTGTCTGTTCCACGTGAAACGGAGGAGGCGCGTGAGTTTGTCGCGATTTTTCAACCCCTCTTACAAAGTGACACGATTTTGAAGGTGGGGCAGAATTTCAAGTACGACCTCAACGTGCTCTCGCGTTATGGTGTGTCGCTCCGCGCTCCGATGTTCGACACCATGCTGGCGCATTATGTGGTGCAGCCAGAGTTGCACCACAATATGGACTATATGTCGGAAATCTATCTCAACTATAAAACGGTGCACATTGAGGAACTCATCGGGCCGAAGGGCAAAGGGCAAAAGAACATGGGCGACCTCACGCCGCAGGAGGTCTATGAATATGCCTGCGAGGATGCCGACGTGACATTGCAGCTCATGAAGCCCTTGAAGGCCGAGATGGAAAAATTCAAGGTGGAGTGTGTTTTCAATGACATCGAAATGCCACTGATGCCCGTGCTGGCCAAGATGGAGCGCAACGGCGTTTGTCTTGACACGGCGGCGCTGGCCGAGACGGGGCAGCATTTCAAGGCCCGCATGCAGCAGCTCGAAAAGGAAATCTATGAACTCGCCGGACGCGAATTTACCATCTCGTCGCCCAAGCAGGTGGGGGAGGTGCTCTTCGACGAATTGAAGCTCAACGAGAAGGCGAAGAAAACGAAGAGCGGACAATATTCAACGGGCGAGGAAGTCTTGGAAGCCCTGCGCCCCAAGCATCCCATCGTTGGGAAGATTCTTTCCCACCGTGCGCTGAAAAAGCTCATCGGCACGTATATTGATGCGTTGCCGAAACTGGTTAATCCGCAGACGGGACACATCCATACGTCGTTCAACCAGGCTGTGACGGCCACAGGACGTCTCTCTTCGAGCAATCCCAACTTGCAGAACATTCCTGTTCGCGGCGATGACGGGCGCGAAATCCGCAAGGCTTTTGTGCCAGAGGAGGGGTGTACGTTTTTCTCTGCCGACTATTCGCAGATTGAACTCCGCATCATGGCGCAGCTGAGCGGCGACGAGCGCATGATTGAAGACTTCCGCGCGGGGCACGACATTCACGCTGCCACAGCGGCCCGCATTTATCACAAGGACATTTCTGAGGTGGGACGCGACGAGCGTCGGAAGGCCAAAACGGCCAATTTCGGCATCATCTATGGCATCTCGGCCTTCGGTTTGGCTGAGCGCATGGAAGTGTCGAGAACGGAGGCGCGTGAGCTAATTGATAGTTATTTCGCGACCTATCCCGGTGTGAAGGAGTATATGGCCAAGAGTGTCGAGGTGGCGAAGGAGAAGGGCTATATTGAAACCGTTTTCGGTCGCCGCCGTTATCTGCCTGATATCAACTCACACAACGCCGTGGTGCGCGGCTATGCGGAGCGCAATGCCGTGAATGCGCCCATCCAGGGAACGGCTGCCGACATCATCAAACTGGCAATGGTGCGCATTGACCGCCGCTTTGAAGAGGAGGGCATCAAGGCCAAGATGATTTTGCAGGTGCACGACGAATTGAACTTCAGTGTGCCGCAGGAGGAACTCTCCCGCGTGAAAGCCATCGTGATTGAAGAAATGGAGAACGCCTGGAAGGTGAACGTGCCGCTCTTGGCCGATTGTGGCGAGGGGAAAAACTGGCTCGAGGCCCATTGATACTGCGTTCTGACGGGCCGCGTGTTTAAAACCAAAGAAAATTCTGCGCGATTTTTGGCCAAATAGCATAGCGGTTGCGGCATCGCTACAAGGGGCGGTGCACGAATATATAGCGAAGGTCTGAGGCGAAGCACTGTAGCTCACTTTGCTCGCAAAGTGAGGGGGACGAATATTGCGGCGGCCAAGCACGAACTGAAAATTCAACAAAGTCATGCCCAAGAGCATTGGCCATGTTCGCTACGTGTTCGTGGCCCTCACTTTGCAAGCAAAGTGAGCTACAATGCTGGCGCCGCAACAGACGATTATGCGGGCCAGTGCAAAACTCCGCTGCGAGGGCGCTGTCACCTCTTTGCCAACCTTGAATTATCTGGATTTTGAACACTCTACCTTTTAGGGGCCTCTTTAAAACACATCGGGCCGACTCTTCATTGAGCCGGCCCGATGTGTTTGTTTTGGAACTTTCCAAGAACGACTTATGGAAAGTCTGTCTTGTGCTATGTCAAAGTCTTTAGAAAGGCTTGCATTCTTCGCCCAGGATATCGCTCACCAAGAGGTTGGCAAGGCGGCTTGTGCCGATGCGGAAGAGGCCCTTCTTGATGTAATCCTCGCCGAGAAGTTCGCGGACGATGGTGTAGTAGGTCAGGGCGTCCTTCACGGTGCTTACGCCGCCAGCGGCCTTGAAGCCAATCATCGTGCCCGTTTGCTCGTAATATTCGCGGATGGTCTGGCACATCACGTAGGCAGCCTCCGGAGTGGCGCTTACAGAGATTTTACCCGTTGAAGTCTTGATGAAGTCAGCGCCAGAGAAGATGGAAAGGATGGAGGCCTTCTTGATGTTGAGCGCGGTTTTGAGGGCGCCTGTTTCCAGAATCACCTTCAAAGGAGCTTCGCCAGCAGCCGCCTTGATCTCCTGGATTTCGTCGGAGCAAGTCTCATAGTCGCCGCTGAGGAAAGCGCCCACGCTGAGCACCATATCAATCTCTGTTGCGCCGTCGCGAACGGCCAGTGCGGTCTCAACCGTCTTCACCTCCAGAAAGGTCTGAGAGGCCGGAAAACCGCCCGCAACGCAGGCAATTTCAACGCCGTCAGCTTCCAGTGTGTCGGCCACGATTCTTGCGTAGTTAGGGAACACACAGATGGTGGCGAGGTGGGGCAGGTCGGGGTGGGCATCGGCAAAGTCGTTCACCTTTTCTGTGAACTTCATGACGCTTTCCTGAGAGTCGGTTTCCTTGAGCGTGGTGAGCTCAACCGTGCCGAGCAACTGGCGCTTCACTTCGTCGGTGTCATATTCGTTGATCTTCTCGTCAACGAGTTTTTTAACGGCAGCAGAAACCCCTTCATCGTTCAGGTCAAGGTTAAACTTGGAGAATGCCTCCTCATAGCGGTTTACATGGAGACCGTCGGTCTCGCGGTTGATAATCATGCCGCTTGGCATGGTTTCTTTTTCTGTCATAATGCTTATAGTTATTTGAGTTTTTCGTTGTTCAGATGCCGCGTGGCATCGCGTTTCGTTTTCTTTTCCAGGTTCTTTTTGAACGCCTCAGTGAGGTCCACTCCCATCTGGTTGGCGAGGCAGAGCAACACCCAAAGCACATCGGCCATCTCGTCGGAAGGGTCGGTTGGTTCGCCCGCCTTAAACGACTGGTCGCCGTATTTCCGCGCCATGATGCGGGCCAGTTCGCCCACTTCTTCCGTCAGCACAGCCATGTTGGTCAGTTCGCTGAAATAGCGCACGCCGTAGGTCTTAATCCATTTGTCAACGGTTTCCTGCGCCTCTTTTAGGGTCAATGCTGCGTCTTCCATCATTCCTTGTTATTGGTGTCCATACAAATCGTGACGGGGCCGTCGTTGATGAGCGACACCTTCATATCGGCGCCAAATTCGCCAGTTCCGATGCGCTTGCCGAGCGCTTCTTCCAGTTTGCTAACGAAGTATTCGTAGAGCGGAATGGCGATGTCGTGGCTGGCGGCGTGGATGTAGGAGGGGCGGTTTCCTTTCTTATAGGAGGCCATGAGCGTGAATTGGCTGACCACCAGAATGTCGCCGTCGACATCGATGATGCTGCGGTTCATGACGTGGTTTTCGTCGTCGAACACCCGTAGGCCAATCACTTTTTTGACGAGCCAGTCGGCATCCTCCGGTGTGTCGCTATGGGTGATGCCGAGCAGAATCATATAGCCTTGGCCGATGCTTGATTTGGTGGTTCCGTCGATGTTCACGGCGGCTTCGCTGACGCGTTGTATAACGATTTTCATGTGTTTTTTGTGGTGAAAATAGAAATTCCGAGGAGAACGGCAGGCCAGGGTTTCATTTGTTCCTCCTGCCGTCTCTGACGTTTGTGTTTCCTCGTTTTCAAAGGTACGTATAAAATTTCAGTTATCTGTCTCGTCGTGCCAAAATTCGAAAAGTATTTTTGCTTTCGCCGCTCCGATGGTTTCCTGCAAGGTCTCTAAGGTGGCTGTTTTAGCCTGTTTCACCGAACCGAAACGCTTCAGCACGGCCTCTTTCGTCTTAGGGCCGATGCCTGCGATGTTGTCAAGTTCCGAGGCGGTCTGCCGCTTCGAACGCTTGTCGCGGTGGAAGGAAATGGCAAAGCGGTGCACCTCGTCCTGCATCTGCGTCAGAAGGCGGAAAAGCTGGCTTTCTGGCTTCAGTCCGACCGACACGGGCGGGAAGCCGAAGAGGAGCTCGTGCGTGCGGTGGCGGCCGTCTTTGGCCAGTCCGGCGATGGGAATGCCGAGGTGCAGTTCGTCTTCCGTCACCTGTCGGATCACCTCCATTTGCCCCTTTCCGCCGTCGGCAATGATGAGGTCGGGCAGGGGGCGCTCCTCTTCCGTCAGGCGCGTATAACGGCGGCGCACCACCTCCTTCATCGAGGCATAGTCGTCGGGCCCCACCACCGTTTTGATGTTGTATTTGCGGTATTCCTTCTTCGCCGGTTTCAGCTTCTCAAACACCACGCAGGCAGCCACGGCGTCTTCTCCCTGGATGTTGGAGTTGTCAAACAGTTCGATGTGCATGGGCAGCGTTGGCAGGTTCAAATCGCGCTGGATTTCCTTCATTAGGCGCACGCTCTTCTGCTCCGGATTGAGCTTTTCGGCCTGTTTGAGGCGGTCGAACTTATATTGCTTCACGTTGAGGCGCGAGAGGTCGAGTAGCTTCTTTTTCTCCCCCTTCTGCGGCACGGTCTGCACGGCATAGCCCTCGGGGAGGTCAACAGGGAAGGGCACGATGATTTCCTTCGATGCGCTCTCATAGCGTTCGCGCATCTCCACGATGCCAAGGGCAAGCAATTCTTCATCGGTTTCATCGAGCTTCTTCTTATATTCAAAGGTGAAAGCCTGGTTGATGCAGCCGTTGGTGATGTGGAGGTAGTTGATGTACGCCAATTTCTCGTCGCTCTCAATGGAGAAAACGTCGATGTTGTGGAGCACGTTGGACACCACCTCGCTCTTTGCCCTGAAATTCTCTATGAGGTCATATTGTCGCTTGATTTCCGCCGCCTCTTCAAATCGCAGTTCTTCGGCCAGCGCCATCATGCGGGCCTTCATTTTTCGCGCCACGTCGGCGGTGTTTCCGCGCAGGATTTCGCGGCAGGCCTCGATGTTTTTCATGTAATCATCGTGGCTCTGGCGGCCAACGCACGGGCCAGTGCAATTGTGGATGTGATAGTCCAGACACACCTCATATTTCCCCTCCATCACGCCTTCCATCGTCATCGGTGTATGGCAGGGCCGCGGATGATAGAGCGCCTTGCAGAGGTCCAGTAAGGCATACATCGTCGGCACGTGGCTGTAGGGACCGTAATAAGTGGCCCCGCGTTTTCCGCGTTGCCGTGTTTTGAAAATACGGGGCAGATATTCCGAGGTGACAGCGATGGAAGGGTAGGTTTTGTCGTCCTTCAGCAACACGTTGTAGTGGGGCTTATATCGCTTGATGAGGTTGTTTTCGAGCAACAGCGCGTCTTCTTCCGTCTTCACCACGACGTAGCGGATGTCGCGAATCTTCGTGACGAGCAAGCGCGTCTTGTTGCTTTGCTGTTCCTTGTTGAAATACGAACTGACGCGCCGCTTCAGGTTCTTCGCCTTGCCGACATAGATAATTTTCCCCGTTTCATCGAGGTATTGGTAGCAACCCGGTGTCTCCGGCAGGTTGAGCACGATTCCTCGCAGATGCTCCGCCAGTTCCTTTTTGGCGCCGTAGCGCTTCTCGTTTGTTTCTTGCGGCATGATATGGTCTTAAAAAGCAGCATCCATCCAAGCGCGTTTCTCTCGATGAAATCGGTGGAATTTATCTTGGAGAAACGGCAATTGGATGGAAGCCGGTTGTGTTAGTGTTGTCGGAAATGAATAATGCTGAAAAGAATTTCCGATGTTTTTCTCGCGCTTTATTCGTGGAGCGAGAGCAGGGTTGTCATGTCGATGTCTTTGTCGAGCGCGGCGCGGCCGTTGAGCCCTTCCATGCAAAGTTCGATGAGGAAGTTGACGTGGATGGCTTTTGGCTTGAAGCGGCGAACGAGGTCGATGGCTGCCTGCATCGAACCGCCTGTTGCGAGGAGGTCGTCGTGAAGCAATACGACATCATCGGCCTTGATAGCATCTTCGTGTATTTCTATAGTGTCCCAACCGTATTCCTTCAAATATGTGGCTTTTACGGTTTCAGCAGGTAGCTTGCCTGGCTTGCGACACATCACGAAGCCAGCGCCCAGACGGGCGGCCAAAATGGCGCCCATGACGAAGCCGCGAGACTCGATTCCGACCACTTTCGTGATACCTTTGTCCTTGTAGAGGCGGAAAAGCTCGTCAGACATCTCTTGGAGGCATTCCGGATTCTTGAAAAGCGTGCTGACATCCTTAAACTGGATGCCCGGCTTCGGGAAATTAGGGATGTTTCTCAGGTTGTCGAGTAACAATTTTGAATTCATAACTTTCTGTATATAAGTAGCGTTTACTATGTTTGTTTCACGTGGAACGCGAATAAGCCGCGCGGGGCGGCCTCCTTCGCTGAGAATCGCTTAAAAGGGGGCGCAGGGCTTCCTTTTGAGGATGCTCGGGGAATATCTTGAGGAATATGGATGCGGGCGCTGGCTTCCTTCGAAAGGGCGCCGCGGCGCGTCCGCGGCGTTTCCTTCTTTGGAATTATCGTCCCAGGAGAACGAGGAGCACACTGATGTCGCTCGGGGAAACTCCGGGGATGCGTCCGGCCTGGGCCAGCGTTTCGGGATCGATGGCCGTGAGCTTCTGTCGCGCTTCGGTGGAGAGTTGCGTGATGGCATCGTAATTGAAGCGGCCGCGGATGCGGATGGCTTCGAGGCGTTGCATCTTGTCGGCGATGATTCTTTCGCGCGAAATATATCCGGCGTATTTTATTTCCACTTCCGCAGCTTCGATGATTTCTTCTTTGTCCGTTACGAGCGTGTCGAGGAACCGCGTTACTGCGGGAACGAATTTTGCGATTTCATCAAGTTTCGTTTGCGGGCGGTTTACCAAATCGATGAGTTTACATCCACCGTGGAGTGGGGTGGAACCGATAGATTCCAAGTAGGCGTTGACCGCGGCAGGCTTCACGGAAGTGGTCTTGCATAATTCGATGATGTCGTGGATGGCACCTTGTTTATGGTTGAAGCGAGCGGCGCGTTCCTCCGTGGCAATTCCCAGTCGGATGGCGTGCGGCGTGAGTCGCGTGTCGGCATTGTCCTGTCGCAGCAAGATGCGGTATTCAGCGCGGGAGGTAAACATACGATAAGGTTCGTCAACGCCTTTCGTGACGAGGTCATCGATGAGCACGCCGATATAGGCTTCGTCGCGGTGCAGCATGAAGGGTTCGTTGCCGGCGCATTTCAGCGCGGCGTTGATGCCAGCGATGATGCCCTGTCCGGCAGCTTCTTCATATCCCGTGGTTCCGTTCACCTGTCCGGCGAAGAAAAGGCCGTCGAGTTTCTTCGATTCCAACGAATGGCGCAGTTGCGTAGGTTGGAAGAAATCATATTCGATGGCGTAGCCTGGGCGGTAGACCTTCACATCGCGGAAGCAAGGAATCTTTTTCAGCGCTTCCAATTGGATGTTGAGCGGCAGGCTCGATGAAAAGCCGTTAAGGTAAAGTTCGTTCGTGTCGATGCCTTCGGGCTCGAGGAAGAGCGGATGCTGGTCGCGCTCGGCAAAGGTGACAATCTTTGTTTCGATGCTCGGGCAGTATCGCGGTCCGATACTTTGGATTTGGCCGTTGTAGAGCGGAGAATCTGGCAATCCGCGTCGCAACACCTCGTGCACCTCAGCATTCGTGTTGCAGGTCCAGCACGGCAGTTGGGGCAGGGGGCGTAATTCGCTGATATAAGAAAAGCGGTGATAATCGTTCTCTCCCGGTTGCGTCTCCATATCTTCGTAGTGCACCGAGCGGGCATCAATTCTCACGGGCGTTCCAGTCTTCATGCGTTCGTGCGTAATGCCGAATTGCTCGAGCGATTGCGTCAGGAACGTCGAGGCCGGTTCGGCGCATCGTCCGCCCTTCACTTGTTTGCGCCCCACGTGCATCAGTCCGTTGAGGAAAGTTCCCGCCGTGACAACCACGGCGCGTGCGTGGATGGTGACGCCCCACAAGGTGCGCACGCCGCATACTATGCCGTTTTCGGCCAGCACTTCGCAGGCTTCGTCTTGCCAGATGTCAAGATTGTCTGTGTGGTCGAGGTGGTGGCGCCAGGTGGTGATGAATTTCGCACGGTCGCACTGGGCACGCGGGCTCCACATGGCCGGTCCCTTTGAGCGGTTGAGCATGCGGAACTGGATGGCGGTGGCGTCGGTGACGATGCCCGTCATGCCGCCCAAGGCATCTGTCTCGCGCACGATCTGTCCTTTGGCGATACCGCCGATGGCTGGGTTGCAGCTCATCTGTGCCACCTTGTTCATGTCCATCGTCACCAGGCATACTTTCGCGCCGATGCGGGCCGCAGCGTGGGCCGCTTCGCAACCAGCGTGTCCTGCACCGATGACGACGACATCATAAAAGAACTCTGTATCCATTGATAATATTTTGTTTCTGTATATTGCTCATGCAAAAATACGCTTTTTTTCTGAGGTGAAAAGTCCGTTCCTCACACTTGGGCAATAATTGCTGATTCCATCGGGGAACTTACGTCGGCATCAATTTATATCTGCCGCCCGGCAGGAATTTCACCACCCCCGACATTTCCAGTTCGAAGAGCGCATTGGCGATTTCGCTGACCGTGTTGTTCAAGTGAACGGAAATTTGGTTGACACTGCAGTCCTCCTTATCTTTGAGTACACACACGATACTTTCCTGCAGCGGTGTCAAATCCGGGAAGAGTTCCCGTTGCACTGGTGTGTTCGTCTCTGTCGCCGTTTGCCAGTTGAGTGCTTCCGCCAGATTTTGTGCCGAAGTAATCAGCATCGCCTTGTTCGTTCGTATCAGTTTGTTGCATCCCTCCGAAAATTGGTCGAACGCCCTTCCGGGAAAAGCAAACACGTCGCGGTTGTAGCCCACGGCCAAATTCGCCGTGACGAGCGCTCCTCCGTGTTCGGCACTTTCCACCACCACCGTCGCCTCGCTCAGTCCCGCCACGATGCGGTTACGTCGGATGAAGTTTCCCTTGTCGGGAATCGTCATCGTTGGGTACTCCGTGAGCAGTCCGCCGTGGTTGAGCATCTGTGCCGCCGTCGTTCGGTGCAAGGCCGGGTAAATACGGTCCAAACCGTGGGCAAAATGCCGACCGTTGGCAAGCCCGCTTCCACGCAAGCGCGGTGTGCGTGGATATCAACGCCGTAAGCCAAACCGCTAATCACCAAACATTCAGGCGATAAAGCCTGTAAGTCGCGTAAAAAAGTTTGACAAATCGTGCGGCCGTATTCAGTGATTCTGCGTGTTCCAACGATGGAAATCACGTGTCGAGCGTTGAGATTAGCGTTTCCTCGGTAGTAAAACGCCAGCGGAGCGTCGTCACACTCATTCAGTCTTGCAGGGTAGTCCTCGTCGTGTCGCAGGAAAACCTTGATTCTGTTTTTCTCACAAAATTCCAGTTCCTTCTCTGCCCAATTCAGCACCTCCGTCCAGTCGGCGAGCGCCTCGCCAACTTTTCCCTGCACCTCCTTTCGGTTTTCAAACACCGCCTGAGCCGTTCCGTAGTGGTCATAGAGTTTCAGCGCCGCGTTTTGGCTCACGCCGCGCAGCCGCGTGAGGGCCAGGGCATATTTCAGTTCCTCCTCCCTCATGGCGTGTCAGTCCTTGAAATATTTGGCGAACACCGTGTTCAGTTCTTCGCAGTCAGAGAGGCGTCCGTTGATCAGGCACACCGCCTCCACCGTTGAGCGCAACACAGGTTTGTTGTCCGGCAGTCGGTAGATGTCCTGAACGAAAACATATTTGATGCCCTCCTTGCGCAATGCCAGTCGGGAGGCAAACGAGTCTCCGCTGCGCAATGGCGTTTTAAAAGCGAGGTTCATGCGGGCCACCACCGCGTCGATGCCGCGCTCATGCAGTTCGGCAAAGCTGACCCCTTCAGAGCGCAGAAATTCGTGGCGTGTGTGTTCCGTATAATGTTGATAGTTGGCATTGTTGACAATGCCTTGCAGGTCACATTCATAGTCGCGCACCTTCATTTCGAGTTCAAAGTCGTAAGTCATATATATCTATTTATTAGTAGTTCAAATTATGGTATTCCACGATTTCAGCGTTGCCTCAGATATTCCGCACCAAACCGACATCGCAGGCAGTCCTTCGTGTCGCAGTAATTCTTCTTCAGGCAGATCAGCGCCTGACTGTCGGCAGCGTTTTCCGCCTTGATGCCCGCCTTGGCCCATGAGCGCGTGATGAAATTCTGCTCCGGCTTCAGGTGCTCCAGCAGGTCCAGCGCCGCCTCGCAGCGGTCCTCGTCAAAGTGGTGTCGTCCGTAGGCAAAGAGCAGCGGCGCCACCGTGTTGATGAGCAACAGCGTGACACTCTCCTCGCGTAGAAACTTCGCGTGTGCCGTACTCTCCCCGCCGAAAGTATAGTGTCCTTCCCAGTAAGGCGTCACCTTCGCGTTGAGCAGTCCCCTCAATGCCCCCTCCGTCTTCGCGTTGATGAGCCGTGAGAAATCCGTTCGCCGGCTGTGATAGAGTTCCACCATCTGTGCCAGCCTGATATGCGGGAAATTCTGTGGCCGCAGTCGCAGGAAACGCCAGAGTTTAGGGTTCATCGGAGTCAAGGAAAACTTATGTTTCAGGAAGCGGTATTCCTTTTGCAGTTTCAAGAAATACGCGTCGCGCCGTTCCTCCTTCACCATCTCATCGTTGAGCAGTCCCGCCTGTCCGAAGAAAAGCGCCTCCACTTGGAAAACATCGTCGCGGTGCTTTCCCGCCGCGCTGAGCGGCATGTTGAGCGCCCACGTCTCAAACGCCTCCGAGTTCACCCCGAAGCCAAAGTTACGTGCCATCGTGATAAAACACGTGCGTTCCCAGTCGCCCTCCGTCCGTGCCAGCAAAGCGTCGATGCGTGAGCATTTCTCGTTCAGCCTTTCCGCCGTCAGAGCGTTGAGCCAGCCGTGAACAGTCAGCGTTGGCAAATTCGGTATCACGCGGTAGCATGGCGGGAAAGCCTCCTCCGCGAGCAGTTCGCGATAATTGTCGGCGATGTTCTGCGGCACGTCAATCTGCAGTTGCGGCAAGGCCCGTCCCGATTTTGTTCGCGCCGTGTCGTCCAGCACCCCGCAAACGTGGAGCACCACATTGTCGTAATTAGCATCTTCGTCATGCCCGTGTTTATACCAGTCTGAGGCATGCTCATGTATTTCCACGTTCCCCACCCACAGTTGTCCGTCCACCTTTACTTTCGCGTTGAAGAAATCCGGCCCCGCGTTGCTGTTGAGCAGTCCAGGGTCGATGACGTCCACCGTTTCTCCGCGGTCCGTCTTCAGAGTCTTTGCAGGCAGCAGTCGGTGTTGCCAAACGTAATGCAGCAGTTTTTCCATGTGCAAGTAGGTAAGTAGGTGTTCAAAATGGTCGTAACGGCGGCTTCACCATTACTCAGAAACAAATCCCGTTGCCCGTCCCATAATTTTGAAGCGGGCTAAACACGCAAAGGTAGTATTTTTTTCTTGTTCTGCAAGGGTTGCCCCCTCATCTCTTTGTTCCCCTCATATTTTTTGAGTACCTTTGCAGGCAGTTTTAATCATTTGGTGGTCAATTCGTTTTGCGGAATCCTTGTCAGGGCGCGTTCTCGGAATGCCGTCAATCATCACAGGCCGCCAAACCTTATTTATTTCAGAATTTGAAAACATTTGAAGAGTTGGGCGTATCGGAGCCAATCCGCCGCGCCATTTCGGAGATAGGCTACGAACAGCCTATGCCAGTGCAAGAAGAAGTCATTCCCTATCTTTTAGGAGTCGGCAACGATGTCATCGCCTTGGCCCAGACGGGAACCGGGAAAACGGCCGCCTACGGTCTGCCGGTTTTGCAGAAAGTCAATCCCGACGACCGTCGCACGCAAGCCGTCATTCTCAGTCCCACGCGTGAGCTGTGTCTGCAGATTGCTGGCGACCTGAAAGAATATTCCCGATACATCGACAACCTCCACGTCCTCGCCGTCTATGGCGGTTCGAGCATCGAAAGCCAAATTCGCTCCCTGCGCAAGGGCGCTCAGGTCATCGTGGCCACTCCCGGCCGCTTGATCGACCTCATGAAGCGCGGTGTGGCAAAGCTCGATGCCGTTGAAAACGTGGTGCTTGACGAAGCCGACGAAATGCTCAACATGGGCTTCACGGAAAGCATCGACGAAATCCTCGCCGGCGTGCCTGCCGAGCGCAACACGTTGCTCTTCTCCGCCACGATGGGTGCGGAGATCGAGCGCATTGCCAAGAACTATCTCCACGACTATAAAGAAATCGTTGTAGGCTCACGCAACGAAGGCGCCGAAAACGTCAACCACATCTATTATCTCGTACACGCCAAAGACAAATACCTCGCGCTGAAACGCGTGGTCGACTATTATCCGAAAATCTACGGCATCATCTTCTGCCGCACCCGTATGGAGACACAGGAAGTGGCCGACCTCCTCATCCGCGACGGCTACAACGCCGAAGCCCTCCACGGCGACCTCTCGCAGGCCCAGCGCGACCTCACGATGCAGAAGTTCCGTCAACACCGCACGCAGCTCCTCGTTGCCACCGATGTGGCAGCCCGCGGTCTCGATGTCGACGAACTGACACACGTGATCAACTACGGACTTCCCGACGACGTAGAAAACTATACCCACCGCTCTGGACGTACTGGACGCGCTGGAAAGCGCGGCACGAGCATCTCCATCATCCACCTTCGCGAGCGCGGAAAAGTGCGCATCATCGAGAAAGTCATCGGCAAGAAATTCGAGGTCGGCGTATTGCCCGAGCCCCAGGAAATCTGCACGAAACAGCTCTATCGCGTGATGGACGAACTGGAACGCATTGAGGTCGACGAGACGCAAATCGCCCCCTTCCTCCCAGAAATCTTCCGCAAGCTCGACTGGCTCACGAAGGAAGACCTCGTCAAGCGCATCGTCAGCCGCGAGTTCGGACATTTCCTGCAATATTATGCCAACGCGCCCGAGATCGAGCAGCCGAAGGGCGGCCGCGACGACAAGAAGGGCGCCAAGGCCGACCGTCCCCGCCGCGAACGCGGAGCGAGCGGTCCGCGCGAAGCCGAACCGGGCTACAAGCGCCTCTTCATCAACCTCGGCAAGCGCGACAATTTCTATGCCCGCGAAATCATCAACCTCGTCAACCGCTACGTGAAGGGCAAGGTCGACATCGGCCGCATCGACCTGACGGCCAACTGCTCTTTCTTTGAAGTGCCCGAAGAACAGGCCCCTGAGGTGTTGAAGAAGATGGCGAAAGCCAAGGTGGGCGACCGCAAGGTCGTTGTCGACGGCGCAGAGCGCGAAGGCTCTGCCGACTCGCGCGACCGTCGTAAACACGCCGACCGCAACGCCGCCGGCCGCCGTGGTGCAGCCCGCAAGGGCGACGAGCGCCGTGGCCGCCGCGCCGACAATGGCGAGAGCGACCAGTCACGCCGCCGTGGCCGCGACGATTGGAAGAAGTTCTTTGAATAAGACATAGAGGAGGGTGGGGTATCCCATCCTCCTCGTAAGTAGGTGTCTCCAAGGTTGGTAGAGGGGCGCCAGCGCCCCTGAAAGGGGCTCATATTTAGGGTAGGGGCTTGCCCCTACC
>OLGE01001582.1_pt1 | contig 22812 bp, 17 predicted proteins | sample 1605151 | NCBI WGS metagenome assembly OLGE01 (sample SAMEA3888912, study PRJEB22519) | human gut metagenome | biome: human gut; feature: human-associated habitat; material: faeces | place: Denmark | collected 2010
AAAGACGGCCCCGTCGTCACGGAAAACGGGAACCTGCTTTTGGACTGCACGTTCCCGTCGATTCCTGCCGGTCTGGAAAAGGCCATCAAATCGCTGACCGGCGTCATCGAATCCGGCCTCTTCCAGGGGTACGATTTTTCTTATATCCGCGATTGACGCCCCCGTTTTCTCTGCAAAGGAGGCATTTTTCTGACTCAGAAATTCTTCAAGCGTCTGCCGGCGTTTCTCTTCTGCGCGTTCATCGCCGTCTGCTTCGTCATCAACTGCATCAAGCCGGATGCGGCGGTTTCGGAGCGCGAAAACCGAACGCTCGCACAGAAGCCGAAGCTGACGGTTTCATCCTTCTTTTCCGGCGAATTTATGACCGGCGCCGAGACGTATATCACCGATCAGTTTTTTGCACGGGACGCATGGGTTTCGCTGAAGGCCGCATCCGAACGCGTCCTCGGCAAAACCGATCTGAACGGCGTCTTTGTCTGCCGGGACGGTCTGCTTGTCCAGCGGTTTGCCAACCCGGACGATGACCGTGTGCGCGCCAACGCCGGATACATCGAATCGCTCGCCGTATCGGCCGGTGTGCCCGTCACGCTGGCGCTCATCCCCAGCGCCGCCGCCGTCTGGCAGGACCGCCTGCCGGCGCACGCGCAGAACGCCGACCAGCAGGCGCTGATCGATGAAATCTACGCGCTGACGCCGTCTGCGGCGCATGTCGACGTCTTTTCCGCGCTGTCTGCCCATGCGTCGGAGCCGATTTACTTCAAAACCGACCACCACTGGTCTTCTCTCGGCGCATACTACGGCTACGCCGCCATCAGCGAAGCAATGGAGCTGACGCCGTCGAAGCTGCCCGACCCGTTTCTCACGCGGAGCGGCTTCTTTGGAACGGCATCTTCCGCCTGCGGGCTCCGCCCCGGCAGCGGCGACACCATCGAGCTGCGCGTGCCCGCCGAGGCGGCGCAGTCCGTCGCCGTTTTTGAAAACAGCGGCGAACAATCCGCTTCTCTTTATGATGAATCCGCGCTGGACAAGGCGGACAAATACACCGTGTTCTTCGGCGGCAACCATCCCCGCGTCGTCATCCGTTCTGCCAGCGCCTCCGGCGGCAAACTTTTGTATCTGAAGGATTCCTACGCAAACGCCTGCGCCCCTTATTGGACGGGGTCGTTCTCCGAAATCCATCTGATCGATCTGCGCTACTATAAAAAGAGCATCGCCGATTATATCGCCGAAAACGGCATCGACCAGGTGCTCGTTTCGTATTCGCTCGCCAATTTCGTCTCCGATTCCAACCTGCTTTTTGCCGCTCGATAGCGTCTGTTTTTCACGGCGCAGACGGCTTTTTCGCCGCCTGCGCTTTTTTCTGCCCGCAGGGCAGTCATGCTTCAGAAGATAAGAAGAAAGGAACGCTTCGCATGTCTTTGACCCGGTATTTCGGCGACCGCCCCTTCTGGCGCGTCACCCTTCGGCTCGCGCTGCCCATCGCGCTTCAGAATCTGCTGATTTCCTCCTTTTCGCTCGTCGATACGATTATGATCGGCGGCTTGGGCGACGTCGCCCTCTCCGCCGTCGGCATGGCCGGACAGTGGAGCTGGATGCTCACGCTCGTGCTGTTCGGCTTCTGCTCCGGCACCGCTGTTTTCATCTCGCAGTACTGGGGCGTGCGCGATCTGAAGGGCATCCGCAACGTCTACGGTCTGATGCTGGTGAACACGCTGGCTGCCGCCGCCGTCTTCTTTGTGATCGGCTTCTGCTGGCCGCAGGGTGTCGTTTCCATCTTCAACAAGGATCCGGCCGTCGTCCGGGAGGGCGCCGCCTATCTGCAAACGGCGTGCTTCTCCTATTTCGCTCTGGCGCTGTCGAACGCGTTTTCCACGCTTCTCCGCGCGACGGAGCGCGTCCGGCTGCCGATGTATGCCAGCGGCGTCTCCGCGATTCTGAACGCCGTCCTGAACTACGGCCTCATCTACGGGAAGTTCGGTCTGCCGGAGATGGGCGTCCGCGGCGCGGCGCTGGCCACCTGCATCTCCTCATGGGTCAGCCCGCTCGTCATTCTCATCGTCTCGGCGTTCCAGAAAAACCTCGTCGTCTCCCGCCTGAAGGACGTTTTTTCGCTGCCGAAGGGGCTGATTCCGCATTTTTACCGCGTCTGCGCCCCGGTCATCGCCAACGAATCGCTCTGGGGACTCGGCACCTTCTGCTACAACATCGTCTTCGCCCGGATGAGCTATGAAAACTACGCCGCCGTCACCATCTTCCGGACGGTGGACAGCATCGCGTTTACGTTCTTTGTCGGCTTGTGCAATGCCTGCTCCGTGATGGTCGGCAAGTCGATCGGCGCCGGCAAAATCGAACGCGCGCTGGGAGACGCCCGCCGGTTTGCCTGCGTCATCCCGATATTGTCCCTGCTGGTCGGCTGCACAGTCGCGCTCCTCCGGGTGCCGCTCGTCTCCCTGTTTGACACACGTGGCACGCTTTCCGCCGTGACCAAGCAGGCAGCGCACGCCATCCTCCTGATTTACGGGCTTGAATACGGACTGCGCAACATCCCGTATATCTTGATCGTCGGGATTTTCCGTTCCGGCGGCGACACCGTCACCGGATTAAAGCTCGACCTGTTCTGCGTCTGGTGCATCTCGCTCCCGGCCGTGATTGTTTCGGCGTTCGTGCTGAAGCTCCCGTTCCCGGCGGTCTTTGCCGTCATGCTGCTCTTTGAAGACGCGCTGAAAGTCGTCCTCGTCATCCGGCGGTACCGCTCCCGCCAATGGATCCGCCCGGTCACAGCCGCCGGCCAATCCGCCGCCGCACAGGCGGAGTAAATCTGCCGCACCAACCAAAAACCCCCTGTCCGGAAGAGCAAAACCGGACAGGGGGGTTTTATATGCACTGCGGCTTATTCGCCGTAGCCTTCAAGGATGACGATGTTGGTGCCGAACCATTTTTCAGAGATCTCCGCCGCTTTGCCGTTTTCAATCAGCAGGCCGATCGCCTCGGAGATTTTGGCGGCCAGCGCCTTATCGCCCTGGCGGCAGCCGATGGCATAGAAGTCGTCGCCGAAGGTAAAGTCGCTGAAGGTCATGGGCGTTTTCATCTTGGTGTTCTTATACTCCGCAAGCACCTGGTCGACGATGATGACGTCGATGCGGCCGGCCTGCATATCGAGAATGGCTTCGTCATAGGTCGGGTATTCGGTGATGTTCGCCTTGAAGCTGTCATACGCTTCGTTTGCCATGACCATTTCGAGCGCCGCGCTGTCGGCCTGGATGCCGATCTTCAGCCCGGCGAGGTCGGCTTCGCTCTTGACGTTGATGGATGGGTCCATAGATGCCACTTTGATCACGTTGTTCAGATATTTATCGGTGAGCGCCATCGCCTTCTGGCGTTCTTCCGTGGCGGACATCCCGTTCCAGACGCAGTCGATCCGCTTGGAGGAAAGCATCATTTCTTTGGCGCTCCATGCAATCGGCTGGAACTCCGCCGTAATGCCGAGCACGTCGCAGACCGCCGTGGCAAGGTCGATGTCAAAGCCGACCAGCGTCCCGGCTTCGTCCCGGAAGCCCATCGGTGCGAACGTATCGTCCAGCCCGATGACGAGCTTGCCGTTCGTCTGAATCTCTTCCCAGGACAGATCCGCGTCCGGCGTGCCGGATGTCGACTGCGCGGCGGTGCCCGGTTCGGTTTTTTTCACGTCGTTTCCGCTGCCGCAGGCGGCAAACAGACCGGCCAGCATCAGGACTGCCAGCAAAATAAGCATTTTTCTTTTCATGGTGTTTCTCCTTTTCATGCGCTTTATGGCATCTGTTGTTTGGATCGGCAGCAGCGGTTCCTCCGGCTGTCGTATCGCTTTAGCGTGGTGATTCGTTAAAGCTCCATAATAATACCACACTTTCCCCCGTTTGTCAAGGGTTCCGGCAGACTTTTTTTGCGGCGCATGAAAATCCGGCGTCTGACCGCATTGCGCGTCAGACGCCGGTGGATTATTTGGTGGTTTTGCCACGGCGAACGCCGGTCATTCGGCGTCGGGCGGATTTTCCGTATGCGCGGCGTCCGGCTGCGGGTCTTGCTCATGGCCGGCATCCGTGCCGCTGAAGAGAATCTCGCAGGCGCGCTGCATCCGTGCCGTTTCCTCCGCTTCCGCGGCTTCCGCCGTTTTATCCGTTTCGGCTTCGTCCTGCGGATCGCCTGCTGCTGCGGCGCACAGCCCGCGCAGCGTCACGCCGCGTTTCCGGCACGAACGCTGGAACCAAACGATGGCGATCAGCAGCAGCACCGACGCCGCAGACAGGATACAGGCATACACGAAATAGCCGGGCAGGAAACGCAGCGTCAGCTTGTGCGTGCCTTCCGGTAGGCTGACGCCGATCAGGCCGTCTTCCGTGCGGCAGACTTCGACCGCTTCGCCGTCAATGGTCACATGCCAGCCCGTTTCATAGGGAATCGAGCAGTAGAGCATATCGCCCGCATTGGCGGTGACGTCCATCTCAAAGCGCGTGGTGCTCTTCTGCGTGAAGTTCTGCACCGCATTGCGCAGCGGGGCGAAGACCTGCTCAAACAGCTCCGCGTCAAACGCGTAGAAGAGCTGTTCCTTGAGGAAGACCTCTTCGCTTCCGCCCTGGTCTTTCAGCGGCAGCCCGAGCAGCAGCGTCGCCGCTTCATCCGTCCCGTATTGGCCGAGCGGCACAATGCCGTCGTCATCGTTGTTGGTGAGATAGGTGTCGAAGAATTCGCCGTTGAGCCAGAGGTTCACCTTGCGGGCATAGTCGGTCGGGAAAGCCGCATACAGCGTTTTGCCTTCGACGCCGCTGATCCGGTATTCAATGTGGCAGTTCTGGTTGGAGGTTTCGGCATAATACTTCGTATAGCCCTGCGCATACGCCTTGGTGTCGATGTTTTCATAGCTGACCGTCACCAGGCTGTCGTCCAGCGGGACAAAGAACGGCAGAACCGTTTCGCTGCCCGCCATCGCGGAGAGCATGGCATTTTGGATTTCAAACGGGTTATCCGTGTCTAGTTCCGCGTCAAACCCGTTGTAGCCGCCGGAAACCGGGAAGCAGAGCGGCATGGCGTGCGGATTTTCATAGATATAGATGTCGCCTTCGCGGTGCAGCAGGTTCAGGCCGTTGTTCGTTTCGTTTTTCTGGAAGACGTATTTGATGCCCAGGATGGAGTCGGTCGGAATCACCGGCGAGGAATACTCCGTCCAGTGGGCGCCGACGGGATAGCCGAGCTTTTTGATATAGTTGATGCCGTCGCGGTTCAGCGTCGAGCTGGAGTGGCTGATGCCCTTCATGCCGAGCGCAAACGGGTCGTTGACGCAGCGCATATACGTCTTTTCCGAGCGGTAGAAGCCGGTGTCATACGCCTTCAGCCATTTTGCCGCGGGCAGCGACTGATCGACAAACTCCCGGTAGGACGTCCGCGAAGAGAAAACGACGTCCTGATCGACCTTGACGAGCGTCGTGATGCCGTTGGCATACAGCTCCGCGCAGACGAACCCCAGCAGAACGCCCATGGTCAGCTTGGAGCGTGCGCCGTTCCGGGCGGCGTCAAACGCCAGAAAGCTGAAATACAGCAGCAGAATCAGCAGGCCGGCCCAGACGGTGATGCGTTCGTCGACATAGTCGAAGGTCTTTCCTTTCGCCTGCGTGTAGAGGATCATGACCAGCACAAGCAGCCCTGCGCGCGCGACCGAGGCGACGGTATAGCCGTCTTTGACATGGCTGAACGCGTCGTAAGCCATCACGAGCAGGAAGGCGCACAGGATGAACGAATAGCGGTAGTTGAGCCAGTTCGGATTCTGGAAGCCGTGCCAGGCGAGATCCAGCGTCGAGATGTGCATGCTCATCAGCAGGAAGAAGAGCATGGCGGCGGCACCGATCTTTTTGCGGACGCAGATGTTCCGGTTGGTGAAGAACAGCGGCACCAGCAGCAGTGTCAGCGTGCCGGTGAACAGCGTCGGCAGCCCCTCCGGCCGGCAGGTATCATATGCGCCGAACAGGAGCTTTGGAATCAGCTCCAAAAAGTTGAACTTCGATTTCGGCGTGAAGCTCGGGTTGGAGAAGTCCATCTTGCCCAGCGACAGCGAATAATAGGTCGGAATCAGCATGAAGGCCGCGATCCCGGCCGCCAGAATCGAGAACCCGGCAAACAGCATTCCTTTTTTCAGGAAGAGCCGGCCACAGCCCTTGCCGCCCGGCCGCGTCGTGAACCAGACATAGAGGAAATACGCCGCCGTGTAGATGGCGACCATATAGCCGATGTAAAAGTTCGAGATGAAAACAAGCGCCAGCACCGACGTATAGAGCAGGTATTTGTTTTCCTTGACCAGCCGCTCCACGCCCAGCATGATCAGCGGCAGACCGATCACCGCGTCCAGCCACATCGGGTCCATCTGCTGCATGACCATATACGTCATCAGCGCATACATGCAGGAAACGATCAGAATGCGGTTGGTCTCGCCGCCGCGCGTCGTCTTGAGATAATAGGCGAACGACAGCGCCGCGCACCCCGTCCGAAGGAGCGCCGTCGTCAGCAGCGCCTCCGTGATGAGCGTCTTCGGGAAAAGCAGGTAGACAATCATGAACGGGCTGCCCATGTAGTAGGCGTTCAGCCCGAACGTCTCGCCGCCGAGCGTGCGGCTCCAGCTGTAAATCAGGCTGCCGTCGCCGAGGATTGCGTCGCGGAAGCCCTCATAATAGTAGATATACTGTGCATTCAGGTCGAGTACCAGCAGCGAGTCGCTGCCGAATGGGAAGACCTGAAACGTGATGTAGCAAAGCTCCAGCACAGCCATCGGCAGAAAAAACGCCAGCAGGTACAGCGTTCGGTTCTGTTTGTTCTTTCCAAGCATCAGCCGGTCGCGCAGGCGGCGTTTCCGCCGGGCCGCCCATGTTTCCTTCGGCGTTTCCTTGGGCGCTGTCTGTCCGGTTTGTGCCGTTTCAATCCGTTCCATGCGGTTACTCCTTCGCTGCCTGCGGAGCGTGATCGCCGGACGCTGTCCGTGCGGAAACGATATACCGCGGGCGGTTTTTCAGTTCTTCGTAGATGCGGGCGGCATAATAGCCCAGAATGCCGAGGGCGACCATGATCAGGCTGAGCAGGAACCCGACGACCGAGAGCCCCGCACAGAGCATTTCAACGCCTTCGCGGGCAAACGTGTGGAAAATCGTGAACAGGCCGAGCGCAACCGACAACAGCGCACAGACAACGCCCGTCCCCGTGATAAACTGCAGCGGCGCCGACGTAAACGACGCAATCGAGGAGAGCGCCATCCGGACGAGCTTTTTCGGGGAGAATTTGGATTTGCCCGCGTTGCGCTGCGCCACATCGAAACGAACGGTCTCCGTTCGATAGCCGACCCAGCTGCTCATCCCGCGGAAAAACGTCTGGCGTTCCGGCATGGTTTTGAGCGTCTCCACGACCCGGCGGTCCATCAGCTTGAAATCCGAGGCGTTGTTCAGATCATACCCGCTCATTGCGCGGAGCAGACCGTAAAACGCTTTGGTAAACAGCTTATAAACGAGCCCCTCTTTGCCGCGGGTTCGCTTTTTGGCTTCCACAATGTCGGCTTCTCCGCTCTGCCAGACGGCGTACATCTCCGCAATCGTCGCCGGCGGGAACTGCAGATCCGCGTCGGAAATCACGCAGCAGTCGCCGCGTGCGTCTTCGATGCCGGCGAACATGGCGCCTTCCTTCCCGAAGTTGCGCGAAAGCTTCAGCCCGCGGACACGCCCGTCGGCGGCGGCAGCGGCGCAGATGACCTGCCACGTCTGATCGGCGGAGCCGTCATCGACGAGGATCATCTCATAAGGGATCTTTTGCGGCGCCAGGGCCGCCGAAACGGCGCGCAGCAGCGCCGGGATGTTGTCAGCTTCGTTCATGGCCGGGACGACGATCGAGAGAAGGCCGCCCGCACGGCGTTCGGTTGGATTCATTTTCCGTTCACCCTATCCTGTTCTTGTGATTGCGGTTCCGCTTTTTTGAAAATCAGCCATTTGCTGAAGATATAGTTCATCGCGACGACGATCACGCTGGCCGCCAGCTTGACGATCCAGGTGTTGATGCCGAGCTGATTGTCGCCCAGCCAGAGAACGGCCGTCTCCACGCCGAGTGAAAAGAGCCGCGCAAGGAAGAAGGAAACCGTCTCCCGTGTGACGGTCGCGCGGTCGGTCGATTTGCTTGCAAACACCAGCAGCTTGTTGGTGACAAAGGTCTGGCTGCTGTACAGGCCATGGTGACCGGAGAGCATATAGCAGATGCCGCAGCCCAGCGCGATGAGTTCCAGCCCGGCGCCGCTGAACAGCTCAAAGGCCAACAGGATAGAGGGAATCAGGGCGTTGGTGGCACCGCAGAAGATGGACACCAGCCCCACCGCCGCCGCAAACCCGGCGGGCAGATCCAGCAGCGGGCCGACCACGCAGCCGAAGGTAGCACCCACAAAGAAGCTGGGCACCACCTCGCCGCCCTTGAACCCGCAGGCAAGGGTCAGCGCGGTGAGGAAGATCTTGCACAGAAAATCCCACGGCAGTGCCTGTCCCTGCTCCACGGCAGCGGTGATAACGCTCATGCCCGCGCCGTTATACCGCCCCACGCCGAAGAGATAAGAAAAGCCGATGACCAGCACGCCGCCCGCAAAGACCCGCACCCACGGGTTCGGGAGGAGCTTTGGCACGGTGTGCTCCATGAAGTGGAGGGTGCGGCAGAACAGGCGGGAAACGGCAGCGCAGGCCACACCCAGCAGGATGACCAGCAGGGCGGTGCGGACATTCAGTTTCGGTGCAGTGAGGGCAAAGTGGGTGGGCGCGATGCCAAAGGCCAGCGAGCAGCCGTAGGCGATGAGGGCAGAGGTAAAGGCGGGGACAAAGGCAGCGGTAAAGGTCAGGCCAACATCCTCCACCATCATAGCAAAGCAGGCCGCCGCCAGCGGGGTGCCGAACAGGGCAGAGAAGAACGCAGCCATGCCGCTGATGGTAGCGGTGCGGCGGTCGTGGTCCTTGAGCCGCAGCAGGGTGCCAAGGTTCCAGCCGATGCTGCCGCCCATCTGCAACGCAGCGCCCTCGCGGCCCGCAGAGCCGCCGCACAGGTGGGTGAGCACCGTACCCAGAAAGATGGCGGGCACCAGCAGAATGCTGACCGGTTCGCCGCTCTGCACGGCGCGGAGAACGTTGTTGGTGCCCACGCCATCGCACTTTGTTACCTTATAAAGGGCAGTGATGAGCAGACCCGCCACAGGCAAGAGGAACAGCAGCCAGGGCTGCGCGGCGCGCAGTTCTGTCGCGTGCTCGACGGCAAGGTGGAACAAGGTGCCCAGAAGCCCGCAGAGCAGACCCATGGGAACCGCCAGAAAGAACCATTGCAGCGCCACCTGCAGGGCGGCTTTAGCTTCGTGCCAGAATGTATCAAAATCGTTCATAGACATAACTCCTGTATATTGACATCCGTTCCGTTTTTTGGAACCGATATAAGATAATACCGCAGGGCAGGGCTGTCAACCCCAAAATGGGAAGAGCAAAAGCGGGACTGCTCCATTTTCTGTTTACACCGCTCGGCCGGGTGTGCTATACTGAACAAAAGAGAGCCCGCGCGGCAGACGCCGCCGGAAGGATATGGGAGGAAAAACACCATGGAAGCATCCAACGTTTATTATACCGATTTCCGCTGTCCCGTGGGCACCAGCCTGCTGGAAAAGCTCCGCCGCCTGTGCCTGGCGGCCGGGATCCGTCAGCTGGACATGGAGGGCAAGTTCGTGGCCATCAAAATGCATTTTGGTGAGCTGGGCAACCTGGCCTTTCTGCGGCCCAACTACGCCAAGGTGGTGGCAGACCTGTGCAAGGAGCAGGGTGGTATGCCCTTTTTGACCGACTGCAACACCCTGTACCCCGGCAGCCGCAAAAATGCCCTGGAGCACCTGACCTGCGCCCAGCTCAACGGCTTCTGGCCCATGACTACCGGCTGTCAGGTGCTCATCGCCGACGGCCTGCGCGGCACCGATGAGGTGGAGGTGCCGGTGCCCAACGGCGAATACTGCAAGACCGCCAAGATCGGCCGCGCCATCATGGACGCGGATGTGTTCATCAGCCTGACCCACTTTAAGGGCCACGAGTCCACCGGCTTTGGGGGTGCCCTCAAGAACATCGGCATGGGCTGCGGCTCCCGGGCCGGCAAGATGGAGCAGCACGCCGCCGGCAAGCCTGCAGTGCAGGAGAGCCTGTGCCGGGGCTGCCACCGCTGCGCCAAGGAGTGCGGCTCCGACGCCATTACCTACAACCAGCAGAACAAGGCTGTCATCGACTACGACAAGTGCAAGGGCTGCGGTCGCTGCATCGGTGCCTGCAGCTTTGACGCCGTGTATTCCCCCAACGAATGCGCCAACGAGGCGCTGGACCGGAAGATGGCCGAGTACGCCGCTGCGGTCTGCCATGACCGCCCCTGCTTCCATGTGGCACTGGTGCAGGACATCAGCCCCAACTGTGACTGCCACGGGGAGAACGACGCCCCCATCCTGCCGGATATCGGGATGTTTGCCTCCTTTGACCCGGTGGCCCTGGACCAGGCCTGCGCCGACGCCTGCCTGGCAGCAGCCCCCCTGCCCAACAGCCAGCTCGGCGGCAACCTGGCAAAGCCCGGCTGGAACTGCTACCACGACAACTTCAAGGACTCGAACCCCAACATCGAGTGGAAGGCCACGCTGGACCAGGCAGAAAAGGTGGGCATGGGCACCCGGCAGTATGTGCTGAAAAAGGTATAAACGCAAAAACAACAAAGGCGCTGACCGCACGCGGTCAGCGCCTTTTGCAATGCAGGGGATAACGTTTACTCTTCGCCGTTCACAGCGGGCACGCAGCTGTCCAGCACGTTCTGCAAAGCCTGCCAGTTCTTCAGGGTGCAGCCGGGCAGGGTGTCCGGGTCCAGGCCAGCGTCCGTGATGCGGTCGGTCATGCTCTCCTTGTCGCTGAGCAGGCTCAGTGCGTCCGGCTCGATCATGGTCCAGGCCTCGGCAAAGTTCTCCTGATCGGCGGAGGACAGGCTGTCGTACCAGTTGTAGAAGGCGTCCTGGATGGCCTCCGGCGTGCGGGAAGAGAGGTGTGCGCTCTCGGCCCACTGCAGCAGCGAGGCAGCCGCGATCACCGACTTGAGCGAGCAGCCGGAAACGCCGGGGCCCCAGCCCAGGCAGGGCGCAAAGGCGTCGGTGGTGCCGGTGATGGAGAACGCCGAGTTCTCGTCAAAGTTGCCGGGGTTCAGGCTGCCAGTGTTGGCCTGGGTGGTGGAGTCCGGCAGGGCGCTGTCGGACGTGGATGCCGATGCAGACGCGCTATCCGATGCAGCGGACGCAGCGCTGGAAGGCTGCTCGCTGGAGGAAGATGTGCCGGAACATGCCGTGAACAGGCTGCACAGCAGCACTGCGCACAGTGCCAGAGCCAAAGGACGGATATATTTCAATTTCATAAGTCGATCCTCCGTTGGTCTTGCCCCGGCGGTGGGCCGGAGCTGCAGGAATGATACACCCTAAGTATACGTTGTGGGCCCGGCGTTGTCAATCGTTCCGCGCAGGACGAATTTCAAGCAGACCTGTGCAGGATATACAAAAATGCGGCTTGAATTTCGGACAGTTCAACGCATTGACGTTTTCTGTGCTGGCTCGTATAATCAAAGCTGACAAGTGAATTTATCAGTGCGTGTAACTGTTCGATCAGGCATGAGCATCAGAGGGAAGGCGGCAACGGCATCCCTTTGGTTCTTGTGCCCTTTTTCTTTTTCACAAAAGCTGCGGCATGGAAGCGGAGGAGTGCGGCGATGCAGGCTGTAAAGGTATTCAATAACAATGCGGTGTCGGTGGTCATGCCGGACGGCAGGGAAGCCATTCTCGTGGGCAATGGGCTTGGGTTTGGCCGCCGCCCGGGGGACGTGATCGACAAAAGCCGTGTTTCCAAGGTGTACTATGTGCAGAATGAATTGCAGACCAAGTTCCTCAAGATGCTGGATAACGTTACCCCGCAGGTGATGCAGGCCGCCGAGCGCATCTCGCTGGCGGCAGAAGAGCAGGGCATCCTGCTCAGCAGCAAAAGCACCATCTCGCTGGTGGATCACATCAGCTTTGCGCTGGAACGTGTGGAAAAGGGCACCTTTCTGCCCAACCTCATGCTCTCGGAGACCCGAATGCTGTACCCGAAGGAGTACGCGGTGGGGCAAAGGGCACTGGAGCTTGTCCGGCAGTTCTGCGGCGTACAGCTGCCGGAGGACGAAGCGGGCTACATTGCCCTGCATCTGGTAGCCGGTGCGGCGGACGGTGCGCTGGCTTATGATACCGTAAAATTCGTCATGGCGGTCAAGGAGATCATCTGCGAGACCTATCATTGTACCTTTGAGGAAGAGAGCCTCGAGACCATCCGCCTGACCGTGCACCTCAAGTTTCTGGCGGCGCGCATCCTGCGGCACACCCCGTGGCAGGACGCAGGGCTGGAATCCATGTACGCAGTGCTTTTGCAGCGCGACAGCCGCAACGAGGTGTGCTTGCAGCGCATCAATGCCTATCTACGGCAGGAATTTGATTATGAGCTGGATCATCAGGAGCAGGTCTATCTGCTCATCCACCTGACCAAGATCGTAAGGTGTATCTGAAAACAAAGAAATAGACTAAATTTTCGACTTTTCAGACACACCATAGGATAAAACGCTTCAACAGGGCGTCCGGAAGCCCTGCGGAATAGAAATCATCCCCAAAAACAGTCAAGTCAAAAAGTGAGGAGTATTACACGATGAAAGAAAAAGTCATGAATGGCTTGGAAAAGTTCTCCAAAGCCATGCTCTCACCGCTGTCGTATATCTCGGCAGCAGGCCTGATCCTTGTGCTGGGCGCATTGCTTACCAGCACAAGCCTTAGTGCGATGATCCCCGTTCTGCAGTGGACCCCCATCAAGCTGCTGGGACAGCTGATCTACAACTGCATCATGGTCATCATCAACAACCTCAGCCTGATGTTCTGCGTGGGCATCGCAGCGGCGCTTGCCAAAAAGAACAAGCAGCAGGCTGCCATCATCGGCCTGATGAGCTACTTTATGTACCTGACCGCCGGCAACGTCACGCTGACCCAGCTGGGCATGCTGGCCGAGGCTGATCCTATGGTGGGTCTGTACGGCACCGGTCAGTCCACCGTGTTCGGCATCCAGACGGTGGATATGGGCGTGTTCGGCGGCATCCTGCTGGGTCTGGTCTGCGGCTGGGTGTACAACCGCACCTGTGAAAAGCAGTTCAAGGGCATCATCACCCAGATCTACTCCGGCAACCGCTGGTCCTTTACCTGCATGGTGGTCTTTTCCATCCTGTTCGGCTTTGGTTCCTGCTTCTTCTGGCCGCCGGTGCAGAACGTCATCAGTGCACTGACCGATCTGATCGCCACCTCCGGCAACTTCGGCCTGTTCCTGTACGGCTTTTTGGAGCGCTTCCTCATCCCCACCGGCCTGCACCACCTCATCTACACCCCCTTCCAGTTCTCTGCGCTGGGCAACAGCCTGACCGTGGGCGATGCCACCTACACCGGCTCCTACATCGTAATGATGATGGAGTACAGCATGGGTCTGCCCTTCTCGGACGGCATCGTGTGGATGTACACCGGCTTCACCAAGACCTTCGGCTACTTTGGCATCGTGGCGGCCTTCATCTTCTGTGCCCGCAAGGAGAACCGTAAAAAGACCGCTGCCGTTCTGGTGCCGCTGGCGTTTACCGCCTCTCTGGCTTCCATCACCGAGCCGCTGGACTTCATGTTCTGCTTCTCTGCCCCCATTCTGTGGGTGGCACACGCCTGCATCTCCGGTCTGTTCATCGTGCTGCTGCACATCTTCCATGTCACCGGCTTTACCACCAACCTCCTCGGCTCGGTGCTGATGAACCTTTCTGCCGGTGCAGATAAGACCAACTATCCCATCCTGTACCTGCTGGCGCTGTGCCAGATCGCCGTGTACTTTGTGGTGTTCACCCTGCTGATCAAGACCTTTAACATCCACACCCCCGGCCGGGAAGAGGTGAGCACCGAGACCGCTAAGAGCGCAGCACCCGCCAAGAAGGCAAGCGTGAAGAACGCTGCCGAGGTGCAGTGCGTCATTGATGGTCTGGGCGGCAAGGAGAACATCCTGTCGGTGGACAACTGCTTCACCCGCCTGCGGGTAAACATCAAGGATCCCGCAAAGCTCAACGAGGAAAGCATCAACCAGCTGCCGAACAGCGGCATCGTGAAAAAGGGAACCGATATCCAGATCGTTTACGGTCTGCAGGTAGCCGATATCAAGCGTGCCGTGGAGGCACAGCTGGAAAACCAGTAAATCGTTTTACCGTGCCCCGGCGGAATGCGCCGGGCAAACCTGAAATACAAAAAGGAGTGTTTATACTATGGTCATTACCATTGCTGGCGGCGGTAGCACGTTTACCGCCGGTATCGTCAAATCCATCGCCCTGCGCCGGGAAGAACTGGAAGTGGACGAGATCCGTCTGTTCGATATCAACAAGGAGCGGCAGGACAAGGTTGCCGTCGTGGTGGACTGGGTCCTGCACAAGGAGCTGAATACCGACATCAAGCTGGTGGTCACCACCGATGTGCAGCAGGCTTACACCGATGCCTCTTTTGTGTTTGCCCAGATGCGCGTGGGCGGCTACGCCATGCGGGAGCAGGACGAAAAGATCCCCCTGCGCCACGGCTGCGTGGGACAGGAGACCTGCGGCTGCGGCGGCATGGCCTACGGAATGCGCACCATCTTCCCCATGATCAAGCTGATCGACGACGTGGAAAAGTATGCCAAGAAGGACTATTGGATCCTGAACTACTCCAACCCCGCCGCCATCGTATCCGAAGCCTGCCGCAAGCTGCGCCCGAAGGCACGGATCATCAACATCTGCGATATGCCCATCGCCATCATTGACGTGGTGGCAGCTGCCATGGGCATCCAGAACAAGAAGGAGATCGTTTACGATTATTTTGGCCTGAACCACTTCGGCTGGTTCACCTCCATCCAGTACCACGGCGAGGATCTGATGCCCAAGCTGCGCGCCTACATCAAGGAGAACCAGATCCTTCTGCCGGAAAGCTACCTCAAGGGCATGGGCGCCCTGACCTCCTCCAGCAGCCAGAACCGCCACACCAAGGGCAGCTGGTACTATGTGTGGAAGGGCGAGTACGAGATCATGGAAAACTTCCCGGAGTACCTGCCCAATACCTACCTGAACTACTATCTGCAGGCCAAGGAGTTCGTGGAGCATTCGGACCCGAACCATACCCGCGCCAACGAGGTGGAGGAGACCCGCGAAAAGAACCTGTTCGACGGCATCGACCACTACCTCAAGACCGGCAAGGTGGACGCCAACACCTTCTATGCCGGCAGCCACGGCGACTGGATCGCAGATCTTTCCGCTGCGTTGAAGAACGACACCAAGGCACGCTTCCTCATCATCACCGAGAACCGCGGCGCGATCCCCAATATGCCCTATGACGCAATGGTGGAACTGCCCGCCTACATCGGCAAGAACGGCCCGGAGGTCATTGCCCGGGACAACATCCCGCTGTTCCAGCAGGGTCTGATGATGCAGCAGCTCAACAGCGAAAAGCTGCTGGTGGAGGGCTGCGTGGAAGGCAGCTACGAGAAGGTATTGCAGGCCTTTACCCTGAATAAGACTGTGCCCAGCATGAACGTTGCCAAGGCCATTCTGGACGATATGATCGAAGCCAACAAGGGCTACTGGCCGGAGCTGCACTGAGCAGCCGGCTTTCCCGCCGCCGCAGGCATTGCCGCCTGCGGCGGCTTTTTTGTACGCATTGACCTTTGCAGAGCAAGGGCTTATAATGAGTAGAACCAGTAAAAGCGAAAGGAAGCATCCCCATGCAAAACAAAGCATTTTCCATGGAAGATCTGTTTGCGTTTCTGAACGCCGGTGTCAGCGCGTTCCACTCTACGGCGGCCGCCGCGGCCATTCTGGAAGCCGAGGGCTACCGGAACTGCCCGGAGAGCGCGGCATGGCACCTTGTGCCCGGCGGCAAATACTACACCACCCGCAACGGCTCGGCCATTCTGGCCTGGCGGATGCCCAAAGGCCCGCTCACCGGCTGGCACGCCGCAGCCAGCCACAGTGACTCGCCCACCTGGCGCATCAAGACGCTGGACGGGGCCGACCACGGCTTTGCCCGCGCCGAGGTGGAGGGCTACGGCGGCATGCTGATGTCCACCTGGTTCGACCGGCCCCTGAGCGTGGCAGGCCGCCTGCTGGTGCGCACCGCCGATGGCGTGGAGAGCCGTCTGGTACACCCGGAGCGGGCACTGGCCTGCATCCCGAACCTGTGCATCCACTTCAACCGGGAGGCCAACACCGGCCTGAACTACAACCCCCAGGTGGACCTGCAGCCCATCTTCGGAGCCGAGGGCGGCAGCCTGAAGGACACCCTTGCCGCCGAAGCCGGGGGAAAGGCAGAGGACATCCTGGCCACCGACCTGGTGCTCTGCATCACCGAAAAGGCCCAGCGTGTGGGCCTGCAGGGCGAATATTTCATGTCCGGCCGCATCGACGACCTGGAATGTGCCTATGCCACCCTGTATGGTTTCCTGCAGGGGCGCGGTGAGGAAGCGGGCCGCGGCGACATCTGGGTGATGTTCGACAACGAGGAAGTGGGCTCTTCCAGCCGGCAGGGCGCACAGGGCAGCCTGATGAGCGATGTGCTGGCCCGCATTGAGGAGAGCCTTGGTGTGACGAAGGAGCAGAGCATCCGCGCCCGCACCAACTGCCTGCTGCTCAGCGCCGACAACGGCCACGCCATCCATCCCAACCACCCGGAAAAGAGCGACCAGAAGCTGCCGGTGAACATGGGCGGCGGCGTCATCCTCAAGTACAATGCCCGCCAGACCTACACCACCAGCGGCCTGACCGGTGCCGCCTTTACCGCCATCTGCGAAAAGGCCGGGGTGCCGGTGCAGACCTTTGCCAACCGTGCCGATGTGGCGGGCGGCAGCACCCTGGGCAACCTGCTGGGCCGCCAGATCCTGATGCCCATGGTGGATATTGGCGTGGGCCAGCTGGCCATGCACTCGGCGATGGAAACGGCCAGCTGCAAGGATGCGGAGTATCTGGCCAATGCCTGCGCTGCCTACTACAACACCCCCATCTTCCAGCCGGAGGACGGGCAGTGGAAGCTGGGCCTGTGAGCGGGGCTGTGGTCGGGCGCTTTGCGCCCAGCCCCAGCGGGCGGCTGCATCTGGGCAATCTGGCCTGCAGCCTGCTGGCCTGGCTCAGTGCCAAAAGCCAGGGCGGCCGCATCGTGCTGCGCATCGAGGATCTGGACGCCGAGCGCTGCCCGCGCATTTACGCGGACCTGCTGGAGCAGGACCTTGCATGGCTGGGTCTTGTGTGGGACGAGGGCGGCAGCACCGGCGGCCCCCACGGGCCTTACTACCAGAGCGAATGCGCGGACATCTACACCGGGCAGTACAAAAAGCTGGAAGCGCAGGGCCTTGTGTACCCCTGCTTCTGTTCCCGCGCCCAGCTGCACGCGGCCAGCGCGCCCCACACCTCGGACGGCAACGTCATCTATCCCGGCACCTGCCGGGACCTGACCGCCGCCCAGATCGCCGAAAAGCGCAAAAAGAAGGCCCCGGCCTACCGGGTGCGGGTGCCGGACGAGGAGATCACCTTTTTGGACGGCTGCATGGGCCCCCACACGGAGAACTTGCTGCGGGACTGCGGCGACTTTTACCTGCGCCGGGCGGACGGCGTGTTCGCCTATCAGCTGGCCGTGGTGGTGGACGATGCCCGCATGGGGGTCACCGAGGTGGTGCGCGGGTCGGACCTGCTGTCCTCCACGGCGCGGCAGCTGTACCTGTACCGTCTGCTGGGCCTGCAGGCTCCAGCCTTTGCCCACTGCCCGCTGCTGCTGGCTCCGGACGGGCGGCGGCTGTCCAAGCGGGACGGGGACCAGAGCCTGGAGAACCTGCGGGAAAAATACACCGCGCAGGAGATCGTGGGCAAGCTGGCCTATGCCTACGGCCTGCAGCCGGAACCGGCACCCTGCACGCCGGAAAGCCTCATCCCAGGTTTTTCCTGGGCAAAGGTTCCCAAGCAGGACGTCTGCCTGCCGGAGGGGCTGTTCTGAATCAAACTACAACAAAGGGCGGCAGCGCACATTTTCGGTGCGCTGCCGCTCTTTTGCTTTGTGGGTCACTGCCCGGCGGTTTCCGGGCGGGGCATTCTGAAGGGATCCGTTTAAGCGTGCCAGATCTGCGGCTGTTCGCTGCGCTCAGCGGCGCGGTTGAACAGGGCATCCAGCACCAGTGCCAGCAGGGCACCCAGCACCACGTCGATGCAGCTGTGCTGCTTGAGCAGCATGGTGGAACACACGATGGAGAAGCACAGCACATCGGCAGCCGGACGCATCCAGCGGCGGCGGGGCTCCTCAAACAGGCGGCAGCGGTGGTAGGCCAGCATCAGGGTCACCGAGTTGAACACATGGATGGACGGGCACACGTTGGTGGCAGTGTCGGTGCGGTACAGCATCCGAACGGCACGGGCAAAAAGATCGGTGCCCGGCACATAGTAGGGGCGCAGGTCCAGCCCGGTGGGCAGGATCACATAGCAGGCCAGTGCGATGGTCATACCGCCGAACAGCGGCAGGCACAGCCGCCAGAAGTCCTCGCGCGGGGCCTTCCACAGCAGGTAGAACAGGGTGAAGGGGATCCATGCGAACCATGCAAAGTAGGGCAGGATGGCGTATTTGCAGAAGGGGATCAGATCGTCCAGCCGGCAGTGCACCAGCAGGACACGGGGCATGGAGATCTGCGTCTCCAGAAAGTTGAAAGCGGACAGATACAGCAGAAAATACAGCGCCATGAACCCGATGGGGTGGCGTGCAAACCAGTTGCGTTTCATGGGAAAAAGCCTCCTTTTTGCGACAGGGCAAACTCTTAGCATTCAAAGATTATACGCCCACGTTGTTGCGAAAACAAGAAGGAAAGGTGACAACTTTGTCAAAAAACGAACGATTTATTTGTAGAATCTGCGTAAAATTGGCACCCAAAAGAACCTTCTGACTACAATACGATCCAGCGCGGCGTTTTCTTGCACAGGGCAAAAAAGAAAAACCGCCCGCACCCCGCAAAGGGTGCAGACGGCTTGGAAAACACAGGGGGTCAGATGACGCTCTGTTCCATCCACCGGCCCCGTGCAAAGCGCACGAAGAAGCACAGCGAGCGGAACACCCAGTCCAGGAACATGCCCATCCAGATGGAGAGCAGACGGCCGTGGAAGCCCAGCACCATCACATAGCAGAAGCCCACCCGGAACACCCACATGGAAAGGATGCTCACGGCCATGGTAAACCGGGCGTCGCCGGCGGCGCGCAGGATGTTGGGCAGGGTGAAGCTGGACGGCCAGAAGAACAGGGACACAAAGTTGAACCACACCATCACCTGCAGGGCCATGGTCTGTGCCTCCGGCGAGAGGTTGAACAGGGAAATGGCGAACCGGTTGGCAAACAGGAAGGCAGAAAGGTTCATGACCCAGGCACCGCAGTAGGCGGTGAGCAGCAGGCGGCGGGAGTAGTACACGGCCTGCTCCTTTTCCCCGGCACCCAGGCACTGGCCCACCACCGTCAGGGCGGCCATGCCCACGGCGTTGGCCGGGATGTTCAAAAAGGTGGAGGCGGTGTTGGCCACGGCGTTGGCCGCAATGGCCGCCGTGCCCAGGGTAGAGGTAAGGCTGGACACCGACAGCTTGCCGATCTGGAACATGCCGTTCTCGATGCCTGCCGGGATGCCCACCCGGAGGATGCGGCGGATCAGGCTGCCGTTGGGGGCCAGGGCCTTCAGGCCCTCCACCCGGAGGGCGCAGCCGGGCCGCTGCAGCAGCCACAGCACCACCAGGCAGGACACCGCCCGGGACACCAGGCTGGCCAGGGCTGCACCCAGCACCCCCATGCCAAAGCCGTAGATCAGCACCGCGTTGCCGCCGATGTTGATCACGTTCATCACCAGGCTGGACAGCATGCTGATCTTGCTGTTGCCCTGCGCCCGGAACAGCGCCGCACCGGCGTTGTACAGGCCGATGAAGGGGTAGCTCAGCGCCGAGAGCAGGAAGTAAGTCTCAGCGTAGCGCATCACGTCGGCGTCAATGGAGCCGAAGATACCCCGCAGGATGGCGTGGCGGCCCACTACGACCACGGCGGCCACCACCAGGCTGAAGCTGGCCAGCACAAACAGGATCTGTGCGGCGGCGGCCTTGGCGTTTTTGGGCTCCCGGTGGCCGATGTACTGACTGGTGACCACGGCACCGCCGGTGGCAAGGGCGCTCATCACCTGGATCATCAGGGTGTTGAAGCTGTCTACCAGGCTCACGCCGGACACGGCGGCCTCGCCCACCGAGGACACCATCAGGGTGTCGGCCAGGCCGATGGTCACGCTCAGGGCCTGCTCGGCGATAAGCGGCAGCAGCAGTGCCACCAGCGCCTGCCGGGTGAAGAGCGGGTTGATTGGTTTTTGGGTGGTTGACATGGAAAACCTCCGCAGGATGAAAGGAACTTGATTCAGACACCTTTATCATACAGCGGATGGCGCTAAATTACAAGACGTTGTATACAAGAAATGGCAAAAAAGAATGAAGCTGGGTGCGTTTGCTCTACTTTACCCCCGCAGATAATTGTGCTAAAATAAATCCACAGCCTGTGTGTTCGTGCAGGGAGCACACGGCCGTACAACATGATAAGAAGCAGACCCGAAAAAAGGGGGAGAATTATGCCCAAAACAGCCCATAAAGTCGTGGTCATCGGGCACCGCAACCCGGACACCGACTCCATCTGCTCGGCCATTGCCTATGCAGAGCTGAAAAACAAGACCAGCGATCTTGTCTGCGAGGCCCGCCGCGCCGGCAAGATGAACCAGGAGACCGAATTCGTGCTCAAAAAGTTCGGGGTCAAGCCGCCGCGCATGTGCACCGACGTGAACCCCAAGATCCGCGATGTGGACTACCGCGAGATGCCCGGCATCCCCGGCACCACCAGCCTGCGCAAAGCATGGGAGATCATGCGCGACAAGCAGATCGACACCCTGCCGGTCACCAGCCCGGACAACGAGCTGGAGGGCGTGATCACGGTCAAGGACATTGCCACCGCCAACATGGACGTGTTCGACACCGGCATCCTGGCCAAGAGCCAGACCACCTACCGCAATATTCTGGAAACGCTGGGTGGCACCATGGTGGTGGGCCGCGAGGACGACGTGTGCACCACCGGCCACATCCGCATCGGCACCGCCACGCCCGAAATGCTGGAAAATACCGTGGAAAAAGGCGACATCGTCATCCTGACCAACCGCTACGAAAGCCAGCTGTGCGCCATTGAAAAAGAAGCGTCGCTGCTCATCATCTGCAACGGCTCCAAGGTGGGCCGCACCATCCAGCGCATTGCCGAGGAAATGGGCGTGGCCATCATGTCGGCCCCGGTGGACACCTACGCCGCCGGTAAGCTGATCAGCCAGTGCGCTCCCATCTCCTACTATATGACCCGCAGCGACATCATGAAGTTCACCCTCGTCACCCCGGTGGCAGACGTCACCCGCGTGATGGCCAAGGTGCGCCACCGCTATTTCCCCATCCTGGACGAGGACGGCAAATACTGCGGCATGATCAGCCGCCGGAACATCATCAATCTGCAAAAACGCCGCATCATCCTGGTGGACCACAACGAGGCCACCCAGGCCGTGGAGGGCTTTGACCAGGCTGAGATCCTGGAGATCATCGACCACCACCGCATCGGCAGCCTGGAGACCAGCGGCCCGGTGTACTTCCGCAACCAGCCGGTGGGCTGCACGGCCACCATCATCACCCAGATGTACGACGAGAACGACGTGGAGATCCCGCCCCAGACCGCAGGCCTGCTGCTGGCCGCCATCCTGTCCGACACACTGGCTTTCCGCAGCCCCACCTGCACCGCAGTGGATGTGAACGCGGCCAACCGTCTGGCCGGCATTGCCGGGGTGGACATCGACGAGTTTGCCAATGAGATGTTCGAGGCCGGTGAAAAGCTGGACGGCAAGACCGCCGAAGAGGTGTTCCTGCAGGACTTCAAGGTGTTCATGTGCGGCGACATCCGCTTTGGTGTGGCGCAGGGCAGCTACATGACCCGCAAGAACCTGCTGGCCGCCGAAAATCTGCTGCGCCCCTATCTGGAAGAGGCCCGCAACAAGCAGAATGTGGAGGACATCTACATGCTGCTCACCGATGTGCCCAAGGAGGAGAGCGTGGTCATCAGCGACGGACGCTATGCCGCCGAGGTGCTGGCCGACGGGTTCGACACCCACCCGGCAGAGGACGGCAGCTGGACGCTGCCCGGCGTGGTGAGCCGCAAAAAGCAGTTCATCCCCGCATTGATGACGGCCTATCAGGAATTGTAAGAATGATGCACCGCGCGGTGCGATCCATCATTCCCCAAGAGGTTGCGATGTTTGATTTTCTGAAACAGAAGGACCGCACCCCGCCGGTTTTGCCGGAAGGCACGGTGCGGCGGCACTTTTCCATCTCCGGGCAGGTGCAGGGGGTGGGCTTCCGCTACCGGGCGCGCTACGCGGCCCAGGCGCTGGAGCTGACCGGCTGGGTGGAAAACGAGGACGACGGCAGCGTGACGCTGGAGGTGCAGGGCGACCCGGACAAGTTCCCGGAATTGTTCGCCATGATCCAGCGCAGCGACTATGTGCGCATCACCGACATCCGGCAGAAGGACCTGCCGCCCGACCCCTGGGAACGGGGCTTCTCGGTGCGCGGCTACTGAATCACAGATGCATGCAAAAACGGCGGACGCAA
>OLGE01001601.1_pt1 | contig 22618 bp, 19 predicted proteins | sample 1605151 | NCBI WGS metagenome assembly OLGE01 (sample SAMEA3888912, study PRJEB22519) | human gut metagenome | biome: human gut; feature: human-associated habitat; material: faeces | place: Denmark | collected 2010
CGGGTGGACAGGTGTGGTGGGGGTAGGAATTGCCTTTACCGTGGCTTCCTTGCTCGTAAACTGCTTCAAGAAGTCAGCAGAAGTTATCGGAAGTTAATCCGCCTTGGCGGATGGAAGGTAACGGACATTACCATTATTTTTTCAATGAATTATGCTATTGTCCGTTATTTTTCTTTAACTTCCGGCGAAGCCTGACTTCCGATAAATTCAGTTTTGACAGCCCCTCCACAGCTAAAAGTTTTTACCGGACAGCAGTGGTTTGCAAACAAGGCTTCTTTTGATTGCAAACAAGACTTCTTTACAACGCAAACAAGGCTTCTTTTGATTGCAAAGAAGCCTTGTTTGTGAACGTGTCATTATGCGCATGTGAAAGTATCATTATGCGCCTTGTTTTTCAGAAGTTCATTTCCTTCGAGAGTATGTTTTCGAGTTTCTCGGCGGAGAGGCGCAGCTGGAAGACGCCCTTGATTGCCACGGAGATGCCGCCGGTCTCTTCGGAGACGACGATGGCGATGCAGTCGCTGTCCTGCGAGATGCCGAGTGCGGCGCGGTGGCGCAGACCCAGCTCCTTGGGTATGTCGTGGTCGTGGCTCACGGGCAGTATGCAGCCGGCGGCACGGATGCGCTTGCCGGAGATGACCATGGCACCGTCGTGCAGGGGCGAGTTCTTGAAGAAGATGTTTTCGATGAGCCGCTGGTTGATGCGCGAGTCGATGACGTCGCCCGTATCAACGATGTCGTCGAGGCGCAGACCGCGCTCTATGACGATGAGAGCACCCACCTTACCGCGCGACATGTCCATACAGGCCAGCACTATGGGCATGATTGTCTCCTTGTCGATAATGTCCTCCTTGGGTTTGCCGTTTATAAAAAAGAAGCGTGCCACCGACTTGAACCGCTGATGTGCGCCAAGCGAATAGAGAAAGCGGCGTATTTCCTCCTGGAAGAGCACGATAAGACCGATGACTCCCACGCTCACGAGCTTGTCCATGATGGCTCCGAGCAGACGCATCTCAAGCACCTGACTCACGAAAAGCCACACCAGGACGAAGACGATGATGCCTATAAAGACATTGAGCGAACGGCTTTCCTTCATCAGACGGTAGATGTAGTAGAGCATGAGGGCGACAAGAAGAATGTCGATGATGTCCTTGATTCCGAATTCAAACATAATGAATCTGATGTTTTGGTTTTGATTATTGTTACTCAAAGCAGGCAAGTGATGAAGTCAGGCCTGCGTCTCCGTCACCCCATCTGCCCCACGATGCGGACTGCCTCGCAGGCCTCCTTCACATCGTGTACGCGCAGAATCGACGCCCCTTTCATGAGCGACACGGTGTGGAGCACGGTGGTGCCGTTGAGCGATGTGGCCGGCGTGCCTCCGAGAAGACGGAATATCATGCTCTTGCGCGAGACGCCCACGAGCACGGGCAAGCCGAGTTCCTGAAGGCGTTCGGCGTGATGGAGTATCTCGTAGTTCTGCTCCAGCGTCTTGCCGAATCCGTAGCCGGGGTCGAGGATGATGTCCTTGGCACCGAGGTCGCGCAGACGCTGCACCTCGGCGGCGAAGTTCAGCATCATCTTAGGTAGCGTGGGCTGCACCGACATGAGGATGTAAGGCACGCCGAGCTGCGCCACCGTCTGGAACATGTCGCCCTCTTCGTGGATGGGAGTATCGACGATTCCCGTGATTCCACCCTCCGAAACATCGTTGATGATGTCGGCACCGAACTCCTCGATGCACCTGCGTGCCACCAGCGGACGGTAGGTATCGACGGAAACGATGGCGTCGGGCTGCTCGCGGCGCACTATCTGCAAGGCGCGGCGCAGACGCTCTGTCTCCTCCTCCATGCTCACCTCAGCAGCACCGGGGCGTGTGGAGAACGCACCGACATCTATCATCTGCCCGCCCTGGGCCACTATCTCGTTGGCACGCGAAGCTATCTCGGCCTCGGTCTGCTTGCGGCTTCCTTCATAGAAGGAGTCGGGCGTGGCGTTGAGTATGCCCATCACGAGTGGGCTGGAGAGGTCGATGAGACGGCCACGCACATTGATTGTGTATTGCATATAGAATTTCGTTTTGTACGTTTTTCCTGGTTTTACAAGCCGGAAAGAAGCTTCTGATTGTCACATTGCGCATTTTACGCTACGCAAATTACGCAATAATATTTGAAATCACCAAATTATTCCACATTTTTATAGTAAAAGTAATGACCGTTTGTGAAAATTTGCACTACCTTTGCAGAATATAAAAACCGCTTTCGACAACAGGAAAGAAAACTTTCATCGCATCCGCCTGCAAAAGGATAAACTACCGAAATGCGGCATTTAAACAAACAAAAATGGAAATATCCGAACTCTACAAAATCTTCACCGCACACCCAATAGTGACGACAGACAGCCGCGACTGCCCCGAAGGCAGCATCTTCTTCGCACTGAAAGGTGCGTCGTTCGACGGCAACAAGTTTGCCGCCACAGCACTCGAAAAGGGTTGTGCCTACGCCGTTGTCGATGAAAAAGAATACGCAACCGACAAGCGTTGCATTCTCGTGGACGACTGTCTGCACACACTGCAACAGCTCGCACGCTACCACCGCCGTGCTCTCGGCACACGCATCATAGGCATAACCGGCACTAACGGAAAAACAACAACAAAAGAACTCACCGCAGCCGTGCTCGGCGAGAAGTACAACGTGCTCTACACCCAGGGCAACTTCAACAACGACATTGGCGTGCCGAAGACACTGCTGCGCCTCACACGCGAGCACGAAATAGCCGTGGTGGAGATGGGGGCAAGCCACCCCGGCGACATAAAGACACTGGTGGAAATAGTGGAACCCGACTACGCCATCATCACAAACGTGGGACGGGCACACCTGCAAGGGTTCGGATCGTTCGAGGGAGTGATCAGCACCAAGGGCGAACTCTACGACTTCATGCGTCAGCGCAAGAGCGGATGTGTGTTCATCGACAATGAGAACGAGCACTTGAAGGGTATCGCCAACGGACTGGAACTGGTGAAATACGGATGCAGCGATGCCGAAGGACTGTTCGTGAACGGACGCATCGTGGAGTGTGAACCTATGCTGCACTTCGCATGGCGACACGCCGACGGCAACTGGAACGAAGTGAAGACACACCTCATCGGGGCATACAACGTGACCAATATGCTCGCCGCCGCAACAATAGGACTCTACTTCGGAGTGACTCCGGAACAGATAAACCATGCCCTCGAAACCTACACGCCGAGCAACAACCGCTCGCAACTGGAGATGACGGCGGACAACCGGCTCATAGTGGACGCCTACAACGCCAACCCGACAAGCATGGCTGCCGCACTGACCAACTTCGAAGCGATGCACGACGGACACAAGATGGCAATCATAGGCGACATGAAAGAACTCGGAAGCGTGAGTCATGAGGAGCATCAGAAAATCGTGAATCAACTACAAGGGATGCACCTTGAGCAGGTGTGGCTCGTGGGTCAGGAGTTTGAACACTGCAACACGCCCGACACCTTCCGCCTGTTCGAGAACGTGAACGAGGTGAAGGAAGCGATAAAAGCCGGCAAGCCCACCGGACAATACATACTCATAAAGGGCAGCAACGGCACACGCCTGTTTGAACTACCCGAACTGCTGTAATCATAGAAAAGCATAAAACGCAAAAGAGGAAAGCCCCGGCATTGCTGCAAGGCTTTCCTCTTTTGCGTTTCATATCGTATGTATCATTGTTCTTCCAACTGCATCTTACGGCGGAACCTCCACCACATCATCACACCGGCAGAGGTGAGTCCGAAGGGGAACGCCATCCATACGCCCATCAGTCCGTAGCCCAAGACGAAGCCGCAGAAGTAGCCCACGGGCAGAGAGATGACGAAAAAGGCGATGAAGGCAATCACCACGAGAGGCTTGACATCGGCAATTCCACGCAGGGCGTTGGCATAGTTTATCTGCATTCCGTCGCCGAACTGATAGATAAAGAACGGCAGCATGAGGGTGATGACGGTGCGTGAGACCTCGGCACTGTCGGTGAACCAGCCGCCGATATGGTTGCGCAGGAGGAAGATGATGCCGGCAAGCAGCACCTCAAGAGCCACCATCACATGCAGACCAGCCACCACCGTGTGGCGCGTGTTGGTCATGTCGCGCTGCCCGTGGAAGTAGCTTGTGCGCACAGCGACAGCCGCTCCGAGTCCGTAATACACCATAAAGGTGAACTGCGAGATTGTGGTCATCACCTGATGCGACGCCAACGCTATCGTGCCGAGCCATCCCACCATGATGATGGAGAGCGAAAACGAAGCCGTCTCCATTCCCATTTCAAGCGCAATGGGCCATCCCAACTGGTTGAGGCGAAGCACAAGCCGGCGCGACCAACCCTTGCCGAAGAAGCCGACACGGTAGCGGCGGAAACTGCGCTTGCCCAGAAACACCACCAAAAATATTACCACCATCATCACACGCGACAGCAATGTGGACAGGCCGGCGCCGACAACGCCAAGTTCCGGCAGCCCCAGTTTGCCGTAGATGAGCAGGTAATTGCCCACGATGTTGAGCGCATTGCCCGACAGAAGAATCCACATCGACGTGCGGGTCTCGGTGATTCCGTCGGTGAACTGCTTGAAAGCGTTGAACAGCATGACGAAAGGCAGCGACGCAAGCAGCACCAGAAAGTAGGGACGCATATACGGAAGCAGCTCGTCGGGCTGACCGATGTTGCCCAGATTGAAGTAGAACACGGTGAGAAGAGCCATCATTATGAACGCCACAAGCGTATTGGCGAGCAGCGAGCAGCGCAGGGCCTGCCCCGCTTCGGGAAGCTCGTTACGGCCGAAGAAGCCGCCGACAACCGGCGTAAGACCGTAGGAGAAACCCGTTCCGGCGATTATTACGAGGGTGATAATGTTGTTCACAAACGATGCAGCACCCAGTTCCGTGGTGCTGTGGTGGCCCACCATCATCGTGTCGGCAAAGCCGAGGACAATCATTCCCAACTGTCCTATCATGATTGGGATGCCAATCTGGAGAAGGGAACGGTAGTGTTCTTTGTATAATTTCACTGTCAGAGAGTCTTTTTCTGTTTCTAATCCGAATCATTACCAGAACTTGTTCTGTTCCGCATTGTACTCGAAGCCTGCCGCAGCAAGCTTCTCCGTGAGTTCCTTCCTGTCTATCTGCATGTCGGAACAGAGTGCGTCGAGCGACGGATAAGTGTCGCGCAAATACATATTGATGGCGCTGAAAAGCATCATCGGGTCATTTGGTAAGTTGTTCATAAACTTTATTTCCGTTTTATCCTGTTGTTTTCTTTTCACCAAAAAGGGGGCAAGGACAATGAAGTCCTGCCCCTTTTTCTATAAAAAATCCTTTTTGCCCTTCAACTTCCATATATCAGGAGGCAAAGAAAAGCATATTGAAAGGAATCAAATTCCATTTACGACGCGCCGCCGCGCATTACGGATTGTAGCGCACGAAGGCCTCCATTGCCTCGTAGCAAGCCAGTCCGAGACTGTGATAAAGCTCTGCTGTGGCGTGGTTGCGGTCTTCGGCACGCTGCCAGAACAGACGCTCGTCGTTGCCGAGGAACGGTGCGCTCTCCATCTGCGACGCATGCTTGAGGATGCAGTTGCGCTTGCCGCGGAGCTCTTCCGGCGACATCGGCACACACATCTCGATGTTTTCGATTTCCCATTCAGCCCATGCACCACGGTACATCCATATGCGACAGTCGTTGAGCCACTCTGCTCCGGCCTCTTTCTCAAGGTCGATGGCAGCCATGACAGCGTCGGTACACTTGCGGTGAGTGCCGTGTGGGTCGGCAAGGTCGCCGGCAACGTAAATCTGGTGAGGCTTAACCTTCTGCAGAAGTTCGCGTACAATCTTCACATCGGCCTCTCCCATCGGCAACTTTTCAATCTTGCCCGACTCGTAGAACGGCAGGTCAAGGAAGTGACAGCGGTCGAGAGGAATGCCGTTGTAGGTGCAGGCTGTGCGTGCTTCACCACGGCGAATGAGTCCCTTGATGGTGCGTACCTCAGGAATATCCATGTCCGACGGCTTCTTCTGAGCAAGGAACTTCTTGATTTCATCGTACATCTTGGAGATGACCTCGTCCTTGCTGTTGCAGAAAATCTGGTTGTAGCCATTGACGAAGTGCATGAAACGTGTCACTTCCTCATCGCCGACAGCGATGTTTCCGGATGTCTCGTAGGCGATGTGTACCTCGTGGTTCTGCTGTACCAAGCGGCGGATGGTGCCGCCCATTGATATCACATCGTCGTCGGGGTGCGGTGAGAAGACGATGACGCGCTTCTGTGCGGGCAGCGCACGTTCGGGGCGATTGGTGTCATCAGCATTCGGTTTGCCGCCGGGCCATCCGGTGATGGTGTGCTGAAGGTCGTTGAATATCTTGATATTACAGTTGTAAGCCGAACCGAAGAGAGCCAGAAGGTCGGAGAGTCCGTTCTCGTTGTAGTCCTTGTTGGTGAGCTTCAGGATTGGCTTCTGTGTGAGTTGGCAGAGCCATACCACTGCGGCACGGATGGTCTTGTCGGTCCATTCGCAGTTGGTCACGAGCCACGGGTGAACGATTCGTGTGAGCTTGCTTGCCGCAGCGAGGTCGATCACGAACTTCGCATCGTTGTGTGTCTGCACGAACGATGCCGGTATAGCGTCGGTGACAGCACCTTCCACGATTTTCTCCACAATGTCAGATTTCTCCTCTCCCCATGCCGTGAGGAACACCTTGTGTGCAGAAAGCAGTGTGTGTATGCCCATTGTGATGGAGCAAGGAGGCACCTGGTCGAGAGTTCCGAAGCTGTTCGACATCTCGTCACGCGCTGTCTGGCCGATAAGGATGAGTCGGCTTGCCGAAGAGAGGCTCGAACCCGGCTCGTTGGCAGCGATGTTGCCCATACGTCCGATACCGAGCAGGGCTATGTCGAGGCCGCCTTCGGCAGCGATGAGCTGCTCGTAGGCACGGCAATGCTCAAACACATCTTCCTGTTCGATGCTTCCGTCGGGAGTGTGCACGTTCTCGGCTTTCACATCAACATGATCGAGCAGACGCTCACGGAGCTGTCCTATCGCACTGTGTTTGCTGTCGGTGCTGAGCGGGAAATACTCGTATGCGTTGAACACCACTACATTCTCGAACGACAGTCCGCCGTCCTTGTGGCGGCGTATAAGTTCTTCATAGACGGGAGTGAGCGACAGACCGGTGCCGAGAGCCATTACATATTTGCGTCCGGCTTCCTGTGCACGCTTTATTTCTGCCTCTACGGTGTCGGCGATAACTGCCGCACCCTGCTCCACTTTGGGATAGATGTCGGTGAAGATTTTCTCGCAACGTGTGATTTCAGAGCGTTCCACTGCCGTGCGAGGGCGGTAGTATTGCTCGGGAACTTTGTTCAGCACAATCTGTGAACTTAGATTCAGTTTCATATACAAATACTGATTTAATGGCTTTCCCAGCCACGCATCGGACAGGGAATGTGCCATGGTTCATTATTGGTTATTTTGGATTTGGTCAAATTACGCGCCTTTGCCGAGGCAGCGTCCTATGGGCGGTCGGCCACCTTTGTACCCCACTTCGACGGCTTCGCACCCATGATGAGTTCGAGCGTACCGCCGTGGCGTATGTCGTTGAAGTCGATGTACGACTTGGTGTAGGTTTTTCCGTTGAGGCGTGCGCCCTGCACATAGATGTTGCGGTCGCTGTTGTTCTTTGCCACTACGGTGAATGTCTTGCCGTTGCCCACGTTCACTGTCGCCTTGTCGAAGAGCGGTGTGCCTATGACGAAGCGTCCGCCGACGGGATCGACCTGATAAAGACCGAGTGTCGATATGACATACCATGCCGACATCTGGCCCACATCCTCGTTGCCTGAGAGTCCGTCGGGCTGGTCGGTGTACATCTCGTTCATCATCTTGCGCAGGAGCGGCGCCGCCTTGTCGGGGCGTCCGGCGTAGTTGTACATATATATTACATGATGACTCGGCTCGTTGCCGTGTGCATACTGTCCCGTCATGCCCGACATGTCGGGTGAGGCGTCGGCACCGGCATCGCCTTCAACGAAGAAGAGCGAGTCGAGTTTCTGCATGAACTGCCTGTCGCCTCCGAAAAGCCTGATGAGTCCTTTCACATCGTGCGGCACGAGGAAGGTGTACTGCCATGCGTTGCCCTCGGTGTAGTCGTTGGTGCGGTGGCTTGCGTTGAAGGGGTTGAACGGTGTGCGGAATGTTCCGTCGGTACCCACGGCACGCATAAAGTCAGTCGCTTTGTCGAAGTATTTCGCAAACGAACGGCTGCGCTTGTAGAAGTAGTCGTAGTCGGCTGTCTTGCCGAGGAGCTTCGCCACCTTTGCCACACCGTCGTCGGCGATGCAGTATTCGAGGGCTTTCGCCACTGTCTCATTGGTGGGTTCCTTGTCCCAGGGTATGTAGCCGTAGTCCTTGAGCAGACCGAGCGAGCGGTCGGTGCACATCTGTGTCTTCTTCAAAGCCTCGAAGGCTTCCTCCTTGTCGTCCACGAATCCCTTCATGGTGAGGTCGGCGAGGACGATGGCTCCGGGGTTGCCCACCATACAGTCGGTCTCGCATCCCATGAGATGCCACACGGGGAGGCGTCCCTGCTGATGGAAGATGTTGATGAAAGTCTTTGCGAAATCGCGCTGCATGTCGGGGAAAATGAGCGACATGAGCGGATGCGACGCACGGTAGGTATCCCACAGCGAGAGCGTGGTGTAGTTGATGAAGTCGCCCTTATGGTTCTTGCCGTCGGCACCACGGTATTCGCCGTCGGTGTCGCTGAAGCGCGAAGTCGAGGTCATAAGATGGTACATGGCGGTGTAGAACACGCGTTTGTATGTCTCGTTGGCGGTCTGCACCGTCACTCGTGCGAGCTGTCTGTTCCAGGCTTCGTCGGCTGCCTTCACAGCGGCGTCGAAGTCCCAGCCGGCGAGTTCGGCCTTCATGTTGTCCTTGGCCTTGTCGATGCTGACGGGCGAGAGTGCCACTTTCACGAGCAACGGCTTGCCGGCATTCTCGGCAACAATCACCGCACGAGAGGCGGAGTCGAGGCGTTCAATGCGCACGGGCTGCGAGAACTCCATGTCGAAGTATATGTGACGGTCCTTTGCCCAGCCGTTGGAGCGGCGGAATCCTGTGAGGCGTGTGCCGTTCTCCTGTGTGAGCAGACAATCGTTGAGCTTGTTCCAGCCTATGCACTGCGAGAGGTCGAGCGCGAGACGCACTTCTTTTCCGTCGCCGCCGAAGGTGTAGCGATGGAATCCCACACGCTCCGTAGCGGTGAGCTCAACGAGCACCTTGGGGTCGTTGAGTGCCACAGAGTAGTAGCCCGGGTGCATCTTCTCGTCGGCATGTGAGAAGTGTGTGAGTGCCTGGCTGTTGTCCTTGACGGGCAGGAGAGCCACGTCGCCGAGGTCGCCGATACCGGTTCCGCTGAGGTGCATGTGCCCGAAACCGATGAGCTTGTTGTCACTGTAATGATAACCTGAGCACCAGTCCCATCCCTGTGTGGGTTGTGTGGGACCGAGCTGCACAAGTCCGAAGGGCACGTTGGCACCCATGAAGGTGTGACCGTGTCCGCCTGTGCCGATATACTGATTTACATATTTTGTCAGATTTGGCGTAGCGGCAGCGGCACTGAGAATGCTCATTGCGAGCATGACAGCTGCGACAGCTGTTTTTCTGAATAGATTTATATTTTTCATAAGTCAGTTTTTACCAACTGCAAAAATAACACTTTTTATCGTGCAAACGCCCTGTTGCGGCGTTTTTTTTATATTAAAAATGTTAAAGTGGCACGCCTTGCGGACTGTTGTCCTCTGGCGTGCCACACACTTCAATCGTGGAATGCTATCCTTTTCTTTTTAAATACAACCAATTTTACTCGTAATACCTAATGACTGCCAGCGGTTTTGCCGCCGGCAGGGAATGAACCGAAGACTGAAGCTGTTGCGATTTGGACTGCGGCGGCGTGCGCCAACCTGACGGCAGGGCACTGCACGGGGCGTAATGTAACGGCACGAAACCGCACTGAACGGCACCCCATACGACGCATCCATGTATTTTCCTGAAGTGTTGTTTTTCCTTTATCTGTGGGCTAACAGTATGCGGCCAAAGAGCCGCTATATGTAATAACAACCAAGCACGGAAAAACACTTAACGGAATTTTTGCTTTTATCCAACCCACAAATGCCATGCAAAATGGCGTTTGTAGCAATCCTATACCATTTTGTAAAAGCACGAGAATAATAGCAAATCTCCTCGTTCCTTATCTTCTTACAAAGACATCCGCTAAAAGAAAAAATATTCAATACAAGCATCGTATTGAACAAAAAAGCACTGTTTTTATTCAATACGGCGCACAAAATGAATAAAAACAGGAGGAAACGGTCGTGTATCAGATTGGGAGTTAGCAGAAGTTATCGGAAGGTAATCCGACTGCGACGGGTGGAAGGTAACGGACATTACCATTAATTTTCAATGGGTTCTGCTATTGTCCGTTATCTTCCTTTAACTTCAGGCGAAGCCTAAATTCCGATAACTTAAGTTTTGACACGCCCCATAAAGCATGCGAAAAGACCACCATGCATCACTGCGTAGCGGTCTTTGGGATGATAATTCAGAATAAAAATTAATATCGTATCGTTTCAAAAGCAATCGCTGTGTACGGGGGAAAGGGCTTGCACGCCCGGAGGGTCAGCCTCTCGGAGGTGGGGAGGGGAGGAGCATCATGAAACCTCTCCTTTCTTCCCCACCTCCGCATAATGTTATGCAGGGCAGCCGGACCTCATTTGCGTCAGCCGAGGCATGCGCCTGAAAGAATATATATCAATAGTTTTTGCATTGGCAAAATTAGTACATACGCAAATAAATGAGGTTGCAAACAGTAAAAAGGATGTGTCAAAGAATAAAAAAACGTGTTACTTTTCTTTTATTACAGTGTCACTTTTCAAAGGTTACACTTCGTATCTCCCTGTTTCTCAGCGCGATAGCTTTGAGCACTACATCCGTGCGACAAATGGAACGCCCTGCGGAAAGTGGAAAGGGAATTGAATCCCGACATTGTCGCAACGACATCAAGAGTGTAGTCGGTTTCGCGCAAAAGGCGTTCGGAATGTGCCAGACGGAAATTATTCACATATTCGTAAAACGACTGCGAGCACGCCTGATTGAAGTACTGGCTCAGGTAAGTGCGGTTGGTCCCTATGCGCTGTGCGAGGTCGGTGAGGCGCAGTTTCGGGTCGAGATAGATGCGCTCCTCGGTGAAGAGCACCCGCAAGCGTTCGCCGAGACGGTCGATGTCCTCCGTGGTGGCAGGAGCGGTTTCGGGCTCTTCTGCCGGCACTTCCGCAACGACGGCCTCATGCCCACGGACGGCGTTGAACACATTCTGCTGACGGTGAATGAAGAAGCAGACCACCAACCAGCAGGCGAGCGAACAGAGCATGTAGGCGTTCTGCATCAACGGCACCGTGAATTTGCAACTGAGCACCCACACGAAGAGCAGCAGGAAGAACATGACGGTGACGCCACGGAGCCAGTGCAGATTGATATCCTCGTCGTAGGAGTACTCTTCCTTGAGGCGGCGGTGATAGGCGGGAATCTCGACGAACGACCAGATTGCGCAGAACAGTCCTGAGGCAAAGGACAGATAGACACTGAGCATGAATATCAGTTCCACCTGCGTGATGATGTAAAGCAGCGAGAGCACGATGAACGGCATGATGACGAAGAGGGCACCGTGAACCGTAAGCCAACCGGGACGGCACAGCTCGAACACGATAAGGCAATAGAACGGCACCGCCACGAAATCGAGGCTTGCAGCAGCATCATTGGCAACGCCGTCGGCAATCTGCGTGTCGCCGAGGAAAAAGAGGTCCTTCACATATTGCATCAAGATGATGAACATCAGGACGCTGATGAGTTTTTTCAACCGCGTGCGTGGCTTGCGAATGAATATCCACGACATCATCAGGTAGAACATCAGACACATGCATAGATGAGGAAAAACAGTTGCATCTCGCTCATAGGTAAAAAAACAATGTTTGTAAGGTTCGCATCATTACAGCGAGCAACAGGCACACGAGCGACCGGACATAGATTCCGGCAAACCTTTACCATAAAAATGGCACCGGAGGAAGAGTCCCCTCCCCCGGTCTGCCCTTTGCTCCGCTGATGCCGACAAACCGCCGACATACGGAACCTGAGTTCATAAAATTATCATCCACTTTCATCCACACACCCACACTTTTTAGGCGCGATGCATGAATACTGCAAATTTATTACTTTTTCTCAATAAAAAAGAAAAATAAAGAAAGTTTTTTGAATGGGGGGTAAAACGGAGATTTGGGTTAAAAATCAGGAATTTTGCACCATTTTTCTGCGGACAATCAGGAGCCAAGCCGCATATTCGTCCGGTTCAAGAATTTGTTGCAAAGTCAATTATCCATCAGTTCTGTCGCACACTTTGCAATATCATGAAAATAAATGAATTACGAATAAAAAATCAAGAAAGTTTGATTTGCTTTCAAAAGAAGCCTTGTTTGCTTTCAAAAGAAGCCTTGTTTACAACGCAAAGAAGCCTCTTTTGCAACACAAACAAGACTCCTTTGTAAAACTCGGACTATTCATCATGACCGATTTGGGTTTAACGATAGCCCGACCATAAGCACCAAATGATAAGCAGTCCCATGACAAATACAAAGAGGTATGTAGCTGCACTTCCGATGAATATTCTTCCGCTATGAACTTCCAAGGCTACGTTCCATAGTGACATTGGGAGTTGATTCATTGCAGCAGGTTGGGGAGCAAAGGATGTACCTTTGTCATATTCTGCCACCACGGGGATAGAAAAATCCCGACTCATACCTGCCACCGCATTCTTGGCGAAAGGAACACCCGATTGCTTGGGTGCTGACTGGCCTGTAAAATAGTCGATGACTGTACCGTGCTGTCTGTCCCACACATACAGTCCGCTGAATGACCCGCAATACCATTTGCCGTTTTCGTTTTGCTGCATGACATTAAGTCCCATGACACTCACCGGTGGAGCATCGTCAATCTTCTCCACTTCCCCATTTCTCAGAGTCAAGGAATAGAATCCTTCGGATGTGGACAGAAGCCAGTCGTGGGTTGTTTCATCGTAGCCAATCATACGCAACTTGTCGTTCCATGGATTTTCGCTTTTCAAAGTGGTGCCGGGCAGAGCAGGAATGTCGGTCAGTGCCAACGCTATCATTACCGGCGGACGCAGACACCACCCCGTGATTGCTACCAGAAGGGTGAGTACAATGGTTGCACGCCCTATCTTGTTGTGCAGATTGAATGATGCTTTCAACAAATACTTACGTTTCGGTCGCAGCCAGAAGACAAATCCCGTGACGCACAACACCACCAAAATCACAGCAATACCGTCCACTACGAGTTTTCCGAACATTCCAAACAGTTCACCGCTATGCAGCATCCATATAGTACGAAAGGCTGTCACTCTGCCGTCATAACCCTTTGGAGCATGGAGTTGAATGCGGCGGAAGGAGGTGTAAGGAGGGAGTGAGGTGTAGGCAAACGACCTACTGAGCACCACAAGCGTGTCGCCACGGCAAGTCACATCAGCAAGTCTTTCGCCTTCACTTAGAGGCATTTTCACCTCATGCCAAGGTCCATGTATGCCAGAGCGATAAAGTCGGAATGGACTGACAGCAAACAGAATGCTTTCAGTATTGTTGCTCTCAATCTTTACAACATTCTTTATCTGACGAAAATCCGCCCCTAAGGGCAGACCTTCATTGAAATCCTTGAAGAAGGCAGCTTTGGTGTCGGTGAGCCAAATACCACCTTTGCCATATAGCAACAAGCTCCGGTTTGGCTCTACATCATCCTGCGTTTCAGACATAGACGGTTGGTTCAGATCGAGCGTACCCTTAAGTAATCCGCCATTCCAATTGCGATATTCATAACGGCTTGGAAGATAAGCTCTGCTCACATTCACATCATTGATAAGCGAACGATGGTTGAGCAGAACGCCCGACACGCAAAACATAAGCAGGAAAAAGCTTATGGCAAGTCCCAACCATTTATGTTGTTTTCTCCAAGTTGCCTTCTTCATCTGTTCATTTTTTATGCCCTACTCTCCTGCTTTCCTCTTTCTCGCAGCCATCATGATATATACCATCAGCACAAGAAAAGCCACGAGGATGCTGACAATCTGCGTAGCGTACTTCTCCGGCTCAACCCAGAACTCATGAAAGAAGTTGAGACGGCCAAGCACTTCTACCGGAACCCAGAACACTATTACCGTAGCTATCGCCATACGGATGTTCGCACCCCACGACGACAGCTTCAGCTGCTTCTTGAAGATGAAGATGCTGCCGAGCAGACATCCTGCCGCAACGATGCTGGTAATGGGGTGGCGGTCGCCAAGGAAGTTCTTGTCGTAGCAGAACATCAGCAGCAGATAGCTGGCCCAAAGAATCATGTTGAGTTCCATAAAGGTCACGATGCTTGTATGGTGTGTCATCGAGCGTGCTGCAATCTCGTTCTTGTGCGAACGCAATATCATGCGCTGCCACCAGTTGATGAAGTTGCATCCGTTCTTGGTGGAGAAGATGTAGAGCGTCATCACCATCATCCACATACCGAAGCTGGCAGGAAGGATGAGGTATTCGGGTCGCGTAACGACTTCACCGTTCTCCATTTCGGGCTGCGTACCCCACCGTGTGGCGTAATACTGGAACAGGAATTCTACCCAACCCGTCCAAAACAACAGTCCTCCGATGAGTCCGCAAACAGTCTGCCTGGTGTCTCCTTTCACGAAGACTCCGCCTATTACCAACAGCAGGCCTGCCAACCCCATGCAAAAGGCTGAACAGTGTACAGCCGCAGGAGTCATGGTATTCTCCATAATTATCATCATTGCATGCCCCAATGGCATTGTACATAGCACCAGAAGAAACGATGCTATGGATTTCCACCAATTCTTTTTCTTTTGTATCATGTTCTTTTTTCTTAAAACAATTTATCTATATCCACCGACATTCCTATCTGAAATGTCACTCCGTCAGTAATCGGACTGTTGAGATAATAGTACTTGGGCTTATATCCCAAGATATTGTCCAAGGCAGCATTCACCTTCACTGCCTTTCCGATGCGCTGGGTCAGCGAGAGTTTCCAAATGCTGTATGCGGGATATTTTATTCTAATGGTCCCCTTACTTACATCATAATAGTCCTTGTATTCCACATTCTCCACGCCCGAAAGCACACGTCCCTGCAAACCTATGTTCAGTCCATACAGCTTGCTTATCTGACGGTCGTAGTCGATGCGGGCATTCAAGGCATGCTCGCGAGCCGGAATATACTGGTTGTTGATGGTATTGCCATTCTTGTCTTTAGGCAGCTGCTCCTTAGTGTAAGCATAGGTCAGCCGCGCACCAAAGCCGTTGCTCCACTTTGCCTGAGCACCTATCTCGCCGCCACACACGCTATAGTCGTCGAGGTTGGAGTATGGCAGGTAGGGCAACCTGTCGGTAGCCGACTTGAAGTAAGGCGCCGATGTGGCAAGCTTGTTCTTCACCTTGTTGTAATATATTGATGTCGTGAAGTTGTAATGTCCCTTGGTGTATTCGGCAGAAAGATTAAAGTTGTGGCTCACTTCCGACTTCAGATCAGCATTTCCTTCCACAATCCATATTCCCGACATGTCGAAGTTGTAGTATTTCTCCTTGAGGGTTGGCGCACGAAATCCCATTCCATAGCCGGCACGCAACGCCAGATTGCGCAATGGTCTGTAGCAGATGTTGAACTTGGGAGTGAGATGCGACTCCCTGCGGTCAGAGAGATAGTCGTAGCGCAAAGCTCCCACCACTTCCCACTTGTCGGCCATGCGCCAGTCGTATTGCGCAAACACATCCCATGTGTCCTGCTTGCGTGTTTCACCGTCAAGATTGGTGTTGTACAGATAGTCGTGCATATAGTCGGCGCCAATGGTGAGCATGTCGCCATTGTTCAGCGAATGGTTGTAGAGCATTCTTATCGAATTTTGCACATTGCTGTAATCACGCACATCCAATCGGGTGATGCGCTGATAATCCGACTTGTCGTATTGGTCGAAAGCATAGCTTGCCTGCAATTCGTCTCTTTCAGAGATATTCCAGTCCATACGCAGACCTCCGCTGAAGTCACGGTAGCGTTCAGGCTGGTCGGCCGACCTCACCGTCTCGCGGAAGAAGTAGCCGGCACGCCCCGTAAGACGGAAGTTGTCGGCAGGACTCCACACCAATTGCTCTTTAAGATTCATTGTCCTGTCGCCGTAAACGGTAGAGATGATGCGTGTCAAGGGATTGGCAGCACTATGCACATCGTAATTGTCGGTGCTGTTGAAGTTGGCAGTGAGCAGATTGCCCCAATGTCTGCGGTTAAAACCATAGCTTATGCCGTATCGCTGTTCGTTGTGCTTGGCATAACGGGCGTTCACGTTAAGTGTCCATGGTCGCCTGTTGCGCTTCGTGATGATGTTGATAACGCCACCAGTAGCGTTGCTGCCATACAGTGCCGACGCCGCACCCTTTACTATCTCTATGCGTTCCACGTTGTCCATGTTGAGTCGTGTGAAGTCCACATCGTCCATCGTCTCGCCTGCCAGCCGTTCGCCATCCACAAGGAAGAGCACTCCCTGCCCGCCAAACCCGGAAAAATTAAGATGGGTCTGTTGGTTCATGGCATACGAGAATTCCACTCCCGGCAGCTCCTGCTGCAACAGGTCCTGCACATTCGTAGCATCCTGCCTGGCTATATCCTTGGCATTGATGACACGAGTCTGTATCGGAGTCTCTTTCAAGAACTTGGGCGTGCGCGTGCCTGTCACCACCACTTCGTCAAGAGCAAACTGACGATAGATGGTATCGGGATTAGCCTCTTGCGCAGTTGCAGTCTGTCCGAAGGTGGCAGCCATCAATATGAAGAACAATATATGTTTCATTTTTTTAATAAGGATACTTATAATTGATAGTGAGATAACACTTGGTGCCCTTTGGCGACAGATAGTTCTCCAATTGCAATGCCGCATAACTGCCATCCTTGAGGCGCAGTATAAATACATGGTTGTTCATGCTGAATGCCGGTGGCATAGGCGGAATATCCATGCTGAGCCACGACGACAGCACACGGTTGAGTTCTATCCCCTGCGACGGGACATATCCCAGAAGCATCTGGTCCTGATTGTCCCACACCTCGTTTTCAGTCCATTCGTCTTCGGTGAACACCATATTCCTGAAGGCATCGCTACTCTCCGGCAGTTCGTCCATCGAAGTGTATGAGGTCTCAAGCACTGCACCGCCATTGGTCCTCACATTGTTGCGATGCACGGCGAAGGTCCAGTCTTCGGGTTCTGACTGTTCGGATGTAGGCGTGAAAGACGAAAAGGTGCTGTTCTTGATACCTGCCCCAAACACATCAAACCAGTACATGTATTGTCCGGGTTTCCTGTTCTGTGTGGCAGCAGCATGCCCGGCCTCCGACTCATCCTTGTCGCCGGTGGCGGTCATCGGTATGGGATAAGGCGCAAACTCAGTCTGCGCCTTCAGCAAGGCTTCCTCATCACCCTCCACAGTGAGCTGGCGCAACAGGTTTAAGTCCACATAATACCAGTTGGTCCAACTGGTGGCATCTATCACAAGCTGTCCTTTCGCTGGCACAATCTGTTGCGGCTGGTCGTATATATCGTCAAAAATACCGTTGCAGGCAGTAAGCGTCATCATGCCAATACCTGCAACGGCTATTTTGAGATGATTCATCATCGTGCAATTCATCATCTATAAAAGCATAAATCAGTAATTACTTCCTAAGACATTTCCTGCCATTTACAATAACTATACCTTTGTAACTGTCGCTTACGGCCTGCCCATTGAGATTATACTTCCTGCCGCCGCTTTTACTTATATTGTCATTGATAGAAGAAATACCCGTACTGGAAGTGGCGAATGATGACACAATGCTGAACGGCATCGAGCCCATCTGGAACGTGTTCACGATGTCCGTCATACGGTTGCCGTCATATTTCACCAGTATGTTGTTATCCTTCTCTGAATTGAATGTGTATTCACCATCCATGGTCTTATTGCCTTTGTTCTCGGCCATGAAATAGAAACTCAAGCCATCGTCCTTGTAGTCGCGGTAGAAACCTCCCTTCTCCTCGTCGTATGTCAATCCCTTCACGGTGTAGGTGCCCAGCGTAAGATTGCCCATTACCGTATTGTCGAGACCATAGGTAGGTATCTCAACATCCACCTTCTGCACATCACCATCCATATACTTTCGAACATTGTATGTTACGCCATCATTCGAATAGGTGTACATACCCCCAACGCTGACATTGATAGCACTGCTTACTGGCTTTACATAATAAGCATCAATGTTGTATGTCAGGTCAAACGGCATAGAGCCATACTTGAATACAGCCTTCAAACTGAATGAGTTGTCGGCCATGTTGTAAGAACCCGAAATTGACGAACCCTTAACAGTCTTTTTTTCTCCATCGACATCAACATCCAATGTAAATGTTTGTTCGGCAAACGTTATCACATGATTCTCACCCATGGTAAAAGCCACGTTCTCGATGGTGAACGAAGGAATTGCTGCCATGCCCTTCATTGTAGGCAGGGTGATGCTGCCAGTACTCATACTTGCCATCTCAAACTTAATCGTGTCGCTGGCATTATTTGTAGTCTGTGTCAATACTTGTGTTGACGAAGTGCCTGCGAATTTCAAGGCACCATGCATCTGCGCCATAGCACTACTTGCCAATAACGCAGCAAAAATAAGTGTATAGATTTTCTTCATATAATTGGTAAAAAAATGATTGTAACTATTTCAAAGCTTTTTCAGGTGCAAAATTAAGACAACTTTAAATTTCATACAATACTTTGAAATAGGTATTCTTATTAAGGCTTCCACTCATCCTGTGTGCACACAATACTATAAGAAGGCTCGTTTTCCAAAACCCTCAAAGCATTATGTACCGTCGGGGAAAAACTTGGAGTTGATTCGTTAATATTGCAGAGTTAGGCTTGTTAATATTGCTGAGTTAGATTTGTTAATACTGATGTCCGGTAAAAACTTTTACCTACGGGTTCCGCAAAGCGGGACCTCTATGCGAAACCCACTGCAAGCCGCGGAGCGGCGCAGCTGTGGGTATAACTGCATGAGAGGACAATGTTCCGCGAAGCGGGACTTATACATTCTGATGACAGCCAATGGCATAAATTCCCCATCCGTGGAGTCGTGCCTTGTGTCCTTAACAACCAACAGCTACGCCGCTCCGCGGTTTGCAGTGGGTTTAACTTCCGGCGAAGGCTAACTTCCGATAACTTCCGTTTCGACAGCTCACTCCTTCAAGTTTAGGAAGACTTAGAAAGACCCAGGAAGGCTCACTCTTTCGGGCTTAGAGAGGCTTAGAAAGGCTCTCAACACTGCGCAAGTCTGCCAATTATGCGCTCGGCTTCGCCGCTTGCTTTGCAAGAATTATGAATTATAAATTGTGAATTATGAATTAAAAAAAGCCCGCCGGCATTATACCGACGGGCTTTAATTATAAAGATAAAGTCGTGCTCTGGATTATTCAGCCTTAGGCTCTTCAGCTACGGGTGCCTCAGTAGCGGGAGCTTCTGTTGCAGGAGCCTCGGCAGCAACCGACTTGCGGCTACGGCGTGTCTTCTTGGTAGCCTTAGCGGTCTTGGCCATGTTCTCGTCGAAATCAACGAGCTCGATGAATGCAATCTGAGCAGCGTCACCCTTACGAACACCGAGCTTGATGATACGGGTGTAGCCACCGGGACGGTCGGCCACCTTCTCTGCTACGACTCCGAAGAGTTCCTTCAGCGCGTACTTGTTCTGCAGGTAGCTGAACACTACACGGCGAGAGTTGGTGCTGTCGTCCTTAGAGCGTGTGATGAGCGGCTCTACATACATTTTCAAGGCCTTAGCCTTTGCGAGGGTCGTAGTGATTCTTTTGTGCATAATCAGCGAGATGGCCATGTTTGCGAGCATGGCGCTACGATGAGATGCAGTACGACCCAGATGGTTGAATTTCTTATTGTGTCTCATTTGTTGTTATTCTTTATCTAATTTATATTGAGAAATGTCGGTTCCAAACGACAGATTCATACGATCGAGCAAATCATCAAGCTCAGAAAGCGATTTCTTACCGAAGTTGCGGAACTTCAAGAGGTCGGTCTTGTTGTACTGTACAAGGTCGCCAAGAGTCTCTACATCGGCTGCCTTCAGACAGTTGAGGGCACGAACGGAGAGGTTCAGGTCCACAAGCTTTGTCTTAAGCTGCTGGCGCATGTGAAGCACTTCCTCGTCGAACTCCTGGTTTGACTCGTGCTCAGGGCTTTCGAGAGTTATCTTCTCGTCGCTGAAGAGCATGAAGTGCTGGATGAGAATCTTGGCTGCCTCCTTAAGGGCATCCTTCGGGTGAATGGAACCATCCGTCGTTACTTCAAGGACGAGCTTGTCGTAGTCGGTCTTCTGCTCGACACGGTAAGGCTCGACAGCATATTTCACGTTGCGGATAGGGGTATAGATAGAATCGATTGGAATTACATTGACATCAGTACAGAACTCACGGTTCTCGTCGGCAGTGATGTAACCACGGCCCTTGTTGATAGTGAGGTCAATCTGCATTGAAGCCTTTGCGTCTAAATGACAAATCACCAAATCAGGGTTTAACACTTCAAATCCAGTCAGATACTTGCCTATATCACCTGCTTTGAATTCGGTGGAATTCTCTACGGTGATACTAACTTTTTCGTTCTCGAATTCTTCTACTACTTGCTTGAATCTTACTTGCTTCAAATTCAAGATAATGTTAGTGACATCCTCCTTTACTCCGGGCACTGAGGAGAATTCATGCTCAACACCGCCAATCTTGATGGTGTTGATGGCATAACCCTCAAGCGACGAAAGAAGAATGCGGCGCAGGGCGTTACCGATGGTAACACCAAATCCTGGCTCCAACGGACGGAATTCGAACTTTCCGAACTTGTCGTTGGACTCCAACATTACAACTTTGTCAGGTTTTTGAAATGCTAATATCGCCATTAATTCAATGATTATTTAGAGTACAACTCAACGATTAACTGTTCCTTGATGTTTTCAGGGATGTCGGCACGCTCCGGCTTGTGGAGGAACTTGCCGCTCTTTGTTGTGGCATCCCACTCAATCCAAGGATATTTGCTGTGGTTGAAACCTGCGAGTGCAGCCTCGATTACCTCAAGAGACTTTGCCTTCTCGCGCACACCTACAACCTGACCCGGCTTTACAGAGTAAGAAGGAATGTTCACTACCTGACCATCAACAACGATGTGCTTGTGGCCTACGAGCTGACGGGCAGCTGCGCGGGTAGGAGCAAGACCCAAACGGAACACTACGTTGTCGAGGCGGCTCTCGAGATTCTGGAGCAGAACCTCACCGGTGATACCGTCGGCCTTGGCTGCCTTCTCGAACATGTTGCGGAACTGACGCTCCAGAACACCGTAAGTGTACTTAGCCTTCTGCTTCTCTGCCAACATGACACCGTACTCAGACATCTTGCGACGACGGTTGTTGCCATGCTGTCCAGGAGGGAAGTTTCTCTTGGACAAAACTTTGTCAGCGCCGAAAATGGGTTCACCAAAACGGCGTGCAATCTTAGATTTCGGACCTATATATTTAGCCATAATATAAAAATATGCTTGATTTGTTGTTTGTATCTTTATTGTATCGCGGGCATTTCACCCGCGAAAGGGAAGTTGTTATACCTTACGACGCTTCGGAGGACGGCAGCCGTTGTGCGGAAGCGGAGTAACATCAACGATTTCTGTAATCTCGATGCCTGTGCTGTGCACGCCACGGATTGCAGACTCACGGCCGTTACCCGGACCCTTAACATATGCCTTTACCTTGCGCAAACCGAGCTCGAAAGCCACCTTAGCGCAATCCTCTGCTGCCATCTGGGCTGCGTACGGTGTGTTCTTCTTAGAACCACGGAAACCCATTTTACCTGCAGAAGACCAAGAAATTACCTGTCCCTCGCTGTTTGCTAAAGATACAATGATGTTGTTGAATGAGCTGTGAACGTGAAGCTGTCCGATAGCGTCAATCTTTACATTTCTTTTTTTAGATGTTGCTGTTTTCTTTGCCATAATCTTTTTTAGTTAAAAGTTAAAAGTTAAAAGTCCACCCGTCAGTCACTGACCGGCATGACTTCGCTTTCAACTAAATTTTACTTAGTAGCCTTCTTCTTGTTAGCAACAGTCTTCTTCTTTCCCTTACGAGTACGGGCATTGTTCTTTGTGCTCTGACCGCGAACAGGAAGACCGTTACGATGACGAACTCCACGATAGCAACCAATATCCATCAGTCGCTTGATATTCATCTGGATCTCTGAACGGAGATCACCTTCAACTTTGAATTCAGCGCCGATAATTTCACGGATCTTGGCTGCCTGATCGTCGTTCCACTCGCTGACCTTCAGGTCGCGGCTGACGCCGGCTTTGTCCAATATCTTTGCTGAACTACTTCGACCGATACCATAGATATAGGTCAATGCGA
>OLGE01001617.1_pt1 | contig 22490 bp, 20 predicted proteins | sample 1605151 | NCBI WGS metagenome assembly OLGE01 (sample SAMEA3888912, study PRJEB22519) | human gut metagenome | biome: human gut; feature: human-associated habitat; material: faeces | place: Denmark | collected 2010
GCTTCGATCATTTTTTTGACCATATAACCGCCGACAGATCCATTCTGTTTTGCGGTAAGATCACCGTTGTATCCGTTGCTAAGTGGGACTCCAAGCTCATCTGCAACTTCATACTTAAAACGTTCCAATGATTTTTTTGTACTTCTGTTTGCCATGCTTTTCTTCCTCCTTTGCGGTTGTACTTTGTGGTACGATTCTAGTATATGCGCTAAGCAGAAAGCCTATGCTGGAAACTTATGTATTGGATGATTCCACCAGTGTCAGGCCGCTGATGTCCGGATGAATCGTGAGAGAGTAGTTCGTATAGTATACGACAAATCCGGGTGCACTTCCGGCCGGTTTTTTTACATTTTTTTTCTGAAGATAATCAATTTCAAGTTTGTCACTGTCACGTCCGCTGGAATAGTAACCGGCAAGTTTTCCGGCCTCTTCAAATACGCGGTCCGGCATTTCTCCCCCTTTGTTTTTTACAATTACATGGGAACCCGGCATTTTTTTGGCGTGAAACCACCAGTCATTTCCGGTTGCAAATTTAAAGGTCAGTTCATCATTCTGATAGTTATTTTTGCCGACGTACATGTCATAGCCATCGGATGAAATATAATGGAAAGGTTTGCTTTTGATTTTCTGTTTTTTGCCGTGTTTGTGTTTTTTGATAAAACCGTATTCCATCAATTCCTCTTTGATCTGCACCAGATCATCGGCAGAGAGTGCAATGTTCAAAGAATTCTGGATGGACTCCAGATGGTCAATCTGCGCTTTGGTTTCCGCAAGCTGGACTTCAAGAGCTTCGGAAGTCCGTTTCAGTTTTCCGTATTTATCAAAGTATTTTTGGGAATTTTCACGTGCGGTCTTTTGCGGATCTAACGGGATACGGATTTCTTTATTGTTGTCATAAAAATTTTCACAGACCAGTTCTTTTGCCTGGTCCTGCAGATTGTAACCGTATACATTGATCAGTTCTCCGTACAGTTTATATTTTTCCCGTTTTTCGGCATCTTTCTGCTGTTTTTGCTGTAACTGGTATTTTTTCTGGTTGCGCTCTAACGCAGTTGTGACGATTTTTCGCAGGTCTGCGGATTTCTGGTGGATACGGTTGTAAATATTGCGCTCTGCATAGAAAACTTCGAGCATCTGCGAGATGCTTTCCATATGTTCCATCTCATAATCCTGATACATGGTCAGTTCAATTGCAGAAAATTCGATCGGCCGTTTGTCTTTTCTTACGATCACCGGATGAAATTCGTTGTGGCGGATTTCATCAAAAAACCATGCAATGTGGTTTGCAAGATGGTGGATTTCATCATCGGTACAGGCCAAAAGAGACTGATCTGCATCCATCCCGGCCCGGTATGCCAGTTCGGATGCAACAAGCGGACTGACACCGGTAAATGTTGTATAGATCGCTTTGCAGATGGACATCGGTTTTGCTTTAATGGCATCGCAGATCTGTGTGGCATCCATAGTCATGGCATTGAATTTGTCCTCCTGTGTGGCAGGAATAAAATACGGGCGGCCCGGAAGCACTTCGCGCAGGGAACTTACGGCGGAAGAGACATGCTTGATGCTGTCGATTATGGTGCCGTCCTCATCGCAAAAGATAATATTGGAATGTTTTCCCATCAATTCAATGACAAGGGTTTTGTGACAGAGATCCCCCATTTCATTCAGGTGTTCTATCTTCAGATGGATGATGCGCTCCATATGGGGCTGGGTAATGCTTATGATCCGCCCGTTTGCGATATGTTTGCGCAAAACCATACAAAATGTAGGTGCCTGCAGGGGACTTGTCTTGTTGGTGTCCGTCAGATATAAAAAAGGAAGGGAAGCGTTTGCTGAAATGGATACACGGAACTGTCCGCTGCTTCCTTTGCATGTCAAAAGCAGCTCGTCATTTTCGGGCTGCGCAATTTTACTGATTTTTGTATTTAAAATCGTCTGGTTCAGTTCATGGACTAAACCTGCGATTACGATTCCGTCAAAAGCCATGGAAATTCTCCTGTTCATGATTATAGTGTTTTTCAAACTCATGAATCATTATAGTAATTTCCACGTCTTTTGTCTATATGCAGAAAGTGGATATCTTTTGTATACATTTTTTGCAAGAACATTTGACGAAACGGCAAAGAAGCATTATAATACATTTATCTATGCATAGATATGTGCATGATATTTGGGAGAAAGTAAAATGATTAAAAGCATGACCGGATTTGGGCGCTGTGAGATTGCAGATGAAAAACGCAAATTTACCGTGGAACTGAAATCCGTAAATCACCGGTATCTTGATGTAAACATGAAGATGCCGAAAAAGTTAAATTTTTTTGAGAGTGCGATCCGCAGTCTGTTAAAAAAATATATTGAACGAGGCAAAGTGGATCTGTATATTTCCTATGAGGACTATACGGAGGACAATTATGCACTTAAGTATAATGAGGGACTTGCCGGTGAGTATTTAAAATATCTGAATGCCATGGCAGAAACATTCCATCTGGAAAATGATGTGCGGGTAAGCACACTGTCCCGTTATCCGGATGTCTTTGTTATGGAAGAACAGGAAATGGACGAAGAAGAGCTCTGGAATGGATTGCAGAAGGCAATCTGCGGAGCATGTGAACAATTCGTTGAGACCCGTATCCGGGAAGGCGAGAACTTAAAGAAGGATCTCTGTGAGAAGTTAGATGACCTGCTTGCCGGAGTGGATTTCATTGAGGAGCGTTCTCCGCAGATTATGCAGGAATACCGCAGCCATCTGACGGAAAAGATCCAGGAACTTTTGGGAGATACCCAGATCGATGAGGGAAGAATTGCGACAGAGGTTACGATCTATGCAGACAAGGTGTGTGTGGATGAAGAAACCGTGCGTCTGCGCAGCCATATTACCTCGATGAAGGAGACACTTTCAGAGGGCGGTCCGGTAGGACGCAAACTCGATTTTATTGCACAGGAGATGAACCGTGAAGCAAATACGATTCTCTCAAAGGCAAATAATATTGAAATTTCAGATGTGGGAATTAATCTGAAGACCGGAATCGAAAAGATCCGCGAACAGATCCAAAATATAGAATAAAGGAAGCGCGTTATGGAACAGAAAGGAAAGTTAGTTGTTATTTCCGGATTTTCCGGAGCGGGCAAAGGAACTCTGATGAAAGCACTGCTGGCAGCACATCCAGACAGGTATGCACTGTCGGTTTCCGCAACTACCAGAGATCCGAGACCGGGAGAAAAAGATGGTGTGGATTATTTTTTTGTGACGGACGAAACGTTTGATTCCATGATTCAGAAGGATGATTTTTTAGAATATGCAAAATATGTCAGCCACTCTTATGGAACTCCTCGTTCTTATGTGGAGGAAAATTTAAATCTCGGAAAGAATGTAATTTTAGAGATTGAGATACAGGGAGCATTAAAAGTAAAAGAAAAAATAAAAGATGCTGTCCTGATGTTTGTTACGGCACCGGATGCCGGGACACTGCGTGACCGTCTGGTCGGACGCGGTACAGAGACTCCGGAGGTCATTGCGGCACGGCTTGCACGTGCATGTGAGGAATCCGAAGGAATTGAAAATTATGATTATTTAGTGGTAAACGATACGGTGGATCACGCATCGGCTTTGATTGATCAGCTGATCTGTGATGAGCAGTCACAAAATACCGGAAGGGATCAGGAGTATCGGGTATCTGCTAATATAGATTTTATTAATCAAATGAGAGAAAATCTCAAAAGCTTTTCGAAAGGAGAATGAATATGATACATCCATCTTATGTTGAATTAATGAAAGTTGTAAATGACGAGGGCGAAATCGGTGAAGAACCGGTGGTAAACAGCCGTTACTCCATTGTTCTTGCCACAGCAAAGCGTGCAAGACAGATCATTGCCGGAGCAAAACCACTGATTGATGATCCGGTCTGCAACAAGCCACTTTCCATTGCCGTGGAAGAGTTATACCGCGGAGAAGTAAAGATTGTACCTGGAGAGGACGAAAACTAAGAAATACCAAAAGGGAGTGACAGCTGTCATTCCCTTTTTCAAGTGAGAGGTTATATGAAATTATTATTTGTTTCACTCGGATGTGACAAAAATCTGGTAGATTCCGAGTACATGATCGGTATGCTTACCAGTCATGGAATTGAACTGACGGATAATGAAACGGAAGCGGATATCATTATTGTCAACAGCTGCTGTTTTATCGGCGATGCAAAAGAAGAAAGCATTAACACCATTCTGGAAATGGCAGAGCAGAAAAAAACAGGCTGCTGTAAATCACTCATTGTCACCGGCTGCCTGACACAGCGTTATCAGGATGAAGTGAAAAAAGAAATACCGGAAGTAGATGCTATTTTAGGAACCAATTCCTATGATTCCATTGTAGAGGCACTCGAGGAGACCCTGCAGCATAAATTTTATAAAAATTTTCATACGCTCAGCGGACTGCCACAGCTGTCGACCAAACGGACGGTTACGACAGGCGGACATTATGCATATCTGAAAATTGCAGAGGGATGCAACAAAAACTGCACCTACTGTGTGATCCCGTCTGTGCGCGGACGTTACCGCAGTGTTCCGATGGACGAGCTGGTTACGTCAGCAGAAGAACTGGTTGCAGGAGGCGTAAAGGAACTGATCCTTGTTGCGCAGGAGACAACGCTTTACGGTGTGGATCTGTATGGGAAAAAATGCCTGCATGAATTGTTAGACCGCCTGAACGGGATTTCCGGTCTGTTCTGGATTCGTATTATGTACTGTTATCCGGAGGAAATCTATGAGGAACTGATCGATTCCATGATTAAGGATAAAAAGGTCTGTCACTATCTGGACATGCCGGTCCAGCACTGTAACGATACAATTTTGCAGCGCATGGGAAGAAAAACAAATAAAAAAGAACTGATCGAGAGAATCCATTATTTGAGAAAACGTGTCCCGGATATCACTTTGCGAACCTCTTTGATCTGCGGATTCCCGGGGGAGACAAAAGAGCAGCACGAAGAACTGATGCAGTTTGTCAATGATATGGAATTTGACCGTCTCGGAGCGTTTACTTATTCCGCGGAGGAAGGAACACCGGCAGCGGAAATGCCGGATCAGGTGCCGCAGGAACAAAAAGAGGAATGGCAGGCAGACGTCATGGAACTTCAGGAAGAAGTGATTTTTGACAAGAATGAAGCCATGAAAGGTACGGTTTTGTATGCGTTTATTGAAGGACAGGTTGCGGATGAAAATAATACCTACGTCGGCAGAACCTACCGGGATGCGCCAAATGTAGACGGATATATTTTTATCAATACGGACGAAGAACTTTTAACCGGAGATATTGTAAAGGTGGAAGTTACCGGTGCGTATGAATATGACCTGATCGCTACGATCGTAAAATAGGAGGAACAATTATGAATTTACCAAATAAATTAACAACTTTCCGTGTGATTCTTATACCGTTTTTTGTATTTTTTCTGTTAGCTCCATACTTTGAAGGATACGGAAATTACATTGCGCTTGTTATTTTTATTGTCGCAAGCCTGACGGATTTTCTGGATGGAAAAATTGCAAGAAAGTACAATCTTGTAACAAATTTCGGAAAGTTTATGGACCCGCTGGCAGACAAGCTTTTGGTCTGCTCTGCACTGATCTGTTTGATTGCACTTGACAGAATTCCGGCGTGGATTGTTATTGTGATTATTTCCCGCGAGTTTATTATCAGCGGATTCCGTCTGATTGCTGCAGACAATGGTGTCGTGATCGCTGCAAGCTACTGGGGCAAGTTTAAAACCGCATCCCAGATGGTCACCGTGATTCTTCTGGTACTGAATATTCAAAATACGGTATTTACAGTACTCGGAACGGTATTTATTTATATTTCCCTGGTACTTACCGTCGTATCTCTGATTGATTATATCGCAAAAAACAAAGAAGTATTAAAGGATCAGAACTAATGAAAATTGACAGACTTCTGGCAGAACACCAGCTGCTGGTGACGACAGCCGAGAGCTGTACCGGAGGACTGGTAGCGTCTGCACTGGTAGATATTCCGGGAATTTCCGATTATTTTAAAGAGGGATATATCACTTATGCTCCCGAAGCAAAAGAAAAGATACTGGGCGTATTGCCGGAGACCATTTCCGATTATGGTGTCGTGAGTGAACAGACCGCACGGGAGATGGCGGAAGGTGCTGCAAAACAGGCACACGCGGGATGTGCGGTGGCTACAACGGGGGTTGCCGGACCCGGGGGAGGAACTTTAAAGACTCCGGTGGGAACGGTCTGTTTTGGATGTTTTGTGCGGGGAAAGATATTTTCCGGGACAGAACATTTTACCGGTACAAGAAGTGAAATAAGACATGCGGCTGCGGCATATGCCATTGCATTTCTGGAGCGGTGTATTATCAAAACATATGGAGGAACCTTATGCGAATCATAGCAGGAACAGCGCGCAGCCTGCCGCTGAAAACAATTGAGGGGCTGGAAACGCGCCCGACAACAGACAAGATCAAAGAGACATTATTCAATATGCTGCAGAATGATGTGCCGGGATGTTATTTCCTGGATCTGTTTGCGGGCAGCGGTCAGATCGGGTTAGAAGCAATCAGCCGCGGAGCTTTGTATGCGGTTTTTATTGAGAATAACCGGAAAGCGGCCAAATGCATTGAAGATAATATTGCATTCACAAAATTTACGAAGGAATCCAGACTGCTTACCACGGATGTGATCAGCGGAATCAGCAGTCTGGAGGGAAAATATACATTTGATATTATTTTTATGGACCCGCCATACCGGCAGGGACTTGAAGAAGATGTGCTGCGTTTCCTTTCAAAATCAAGTGTGTTGAAACCTGACACCATGATTATTGTGGAAGCATCGCTGGATACGGATTTTTCTTATCTGGATGAGCTGGGATTTTCCGTGATAAAGTTCAAAAAATATAAGACAAACATGCATGTCTTTATTCAACAGAAGAGGGTATAACAAACATGAAAAAAGCAATTTATCCGGGAAGTTTTGATCCACTGACATTCGGACATATGGACATCATCAACCGTGCTTCAAGAATTGTGGATGAGCTGGTCGTCGGAGTGCTCAACAATAGCGCAAAAAATTCGTTGTTTTCTTTAGAAGAACGTGTTAGTATGATAGAAGAAATGACAAAGGATATTCCAAACGTTACGGTGGCGTCCTTTGATGGTCTGCTGGTAGAGTTTATGAACAAAATAGACGCTTCCATTATTGTGCGTGGGCTTCGTGCAGTGACAGATTTTGAGTACGAGCTGCAGATCGCACAGGCGAACCATGTGCAGGATTCTAATATTGAAACCATTTTCCTGACAAGTGATCTTTCTTATTCCTATTTAAGTTCGACAATTGTCAAGGAATTTGCGTCCTACGGTGGAGATATTTCCAACTTTGTACCGGAACGTTTTATTGAACGGATTTATAAGAAATATGAGAACAGATAGGAGAGATTTTCACTATGAGCAGTAAGATGGAACAGATTATTGAGGAAATCGAAGAGTATATTGACGGCTGTAAATTCCAGCCGCTCTCAAGTACAAAGATTATTGTCAACAAAGAAGAATTAGAAGAACTTATTGCGGAACTTCGCGCCAAAACACCGGAAGAAGTAAAGCGTTATCAGAAGATTATCAGCAATAAGGAAGCAATTTTAGCAGATGCACAGGCGAAGGCGGATCAGATCATTGCACAGGCACAGGTGCAGACCAACGAACTTGTCAGCGAGCATCAGATTATGCAGCAGGCATATGCACAGGCAAATGAAGTTGTTATGATCGCAACCAAGCAGGCCCAGGAAATTTTAGACAATGCTACCAATGAGGCAAACAGTCTGCGTGTCAGTGCCATGGGATATGCGGATGACCAGCTGCATGAGATCGAGGAGGTTTTGTCTAATTCCATCGAGACTTCTCAGGCGCGGTATGACAGTCTGATTTCTTCACTGCAGGGTTTCCTTGATGTAGTGACAAAGAACCGGGCACAGCTGTTTCCACAGACAGAAGCAGCAGAGGAGGCAGCCGCTTCTGCCGGACAGGCAGCAGAGTCTGCAGAGGAGCCGCAGATTACCAATATTTCAGCTTCAGATGAGGATGCCCAGGAAGAGTAAAGGAATACAGCATCCAACGGTTAACAGTAAGAGGATTATTTTCTGTAATACATAGTTCCGGAGCGAGAGGCCGGTCTGGTGAAGGATGGAAGAGACCTGAAAAATGCCGGACAATCCTCCCCATGACAGGAATAACACTGCCAGAAGAGATTTTATCTGTCTGGTGCAGGCAGAGGTGGAAAGCAGCGCAACACCGTTTGTAACTTCTAAGAATCCGGTGGCGGCCAGCGAAAACCAATGCGCCGGAAACGGCAGTGTCTGCAGCATTTCGCAGAAAATGGAAAACAGGATGATATAGCCGCATATTTTGATCAGGGTTTCAAATCCGTGAATGATGCCGGCATCAATGATTTGCATATCCATATGAAATCTTGATGCCGTTTCTTTTTGTGTAGAAGAAGGGGCTCTGTGATATAATAACAGCATACTCATTCCATACAAAAACGGAATGCCATAGATCAGAAAAACGTATACAGGAGATAACGGAAGCTGCAAAATTTCCTGAATGGCGGTTATGACAAATACGGGACTTAAGTTGTTTGTAAAGCAGCATAGAGCAGAGGCTTTTTCCCGGGAAATATATTTACTGCTGTAAAAGTCGGCAGTCAGTTTGCAGCCGATGGGAAATCCGAATAAAAAACCACACAATACGATGTAGCAGGTAGAAAATTTTTTCGGAAGAATTTCACTGCGCAGAATGACATACGAGAGGACACAAAAAGGAAGCAGCGTCGGAAGAATCTGCGTAAACCACAGCCGCAGTCCTTGTTTTGATGCCGAAACTGCTGCGTGGGGGAAACAGATAAAAAACAAAAACAGTATGCAACAGAGAAAAATAAATACAAATTTTTTCATGATACAGTTTATGTGAGACAGGAGGAGTATATGAGTACATTAGAGCATTTATATCCGGAAAGGGTATTTTATTATTTCAAGCAGATCGCAGCAATTCCACATGGATCGGGAAACACCAAAGCGATCAGTGATTACCTGGTAAAATTTGCAAAAGAACACGCACTGACCTGGTATCAGGATGAAGCAAACAATGTGGTTCTTGTCAAGGAAGCATCCAAAGGCTATGAAAAGGCTCCGGCGATTATCATTCAGGGACACATGGATATGGTCTGTGAAAAAGAAAAAGACTGTAATCTTGACATGGATAAAGAAGGACTGCGCCTGTATGTAGATGGAGATTTCCTGAAGGCAGAAGGGACAACGCTTGGCGGAGATGACGGAATTGCAGTGGCATATGCGCTGGCAATTTTGGAATCAGATGAAATTTCCCATCCGAAATTAGAAGTTGTGATTACCGTGGATGAAGAAATCGGAATGCTGGGGGCGGCTGTCATGGATCTGTCTATGCTGACCGGGCATACCATGTTAAATATTGACAGTGATGAGGAGGGAATTTTCCTGACCGGCTGTGCGGGCGGTATGGCATTAAATGTTTCCATTCCCGTAACCCGTGTCAGACAGACGGGAAAGAAACTTTCTCTTATTGTGACCGGGCTTTCCGGCGGACATTCCGGTAGTGAGATCGATAAAGAACATGGAAATGCAGATCTTTTGATGGGACGCCTGCTGTATGGAATCTTTTCGCGTTCCCCGTTTGGAATTCTCACTTTGCATGGTGGGTTAAAGGACAATGCAATTCCAAGAGAATGTGAGGCAGAAATCCTGATTCCGGCAGAAAATACGCAGATTGTCTGTGAATATGTAAAAGAACTGAATGAAATATTAAAAAAAGAACTGGTGGAAACAGATCCGGGCGTGCAGGTGCTGATAGAAGAACAGGGCAATGCTGAAGCGGAAATATTAGATTATCATTCGGTAAGCCGTGTGATTTTTTATCTGCGCAATGTGCCAAACGGAATTCAGCATATGAGCCAGCTGTTAAACGGTCAGGTAGAAACTTCCTTAAATCTTGGAATTCTGGAATTAAAAGAAGATGCCTTGACGTCGCTTACTTCGATCCGAAGCAGTGTAAAAACCCGCAAAGAAGATCTGTGTGCACGTGTTACGATGCTTGTGGAGATGCTTGGAGGAGAAGCAGAAGTGGAAGGTGATTATCCGGCGTGGGAGTATCGCACGGATTCTGCGCTGCGTCCGCAGGTAGAAAAAGTATACGAAGAGCTGTTTCATAAAAAACCTGTATTTTCCACGATTCATGCAGGGCTGGAGTGTGGCCTTCTTTCTGAAAAAATTCCGGATCTCGACTGCGTTTCTTTCGGACCGGACAATTTTGACATTCACACGCCAAAAGAGCATTTATCCATTACTTCTACCGGAAGAGTATGGGATTTCCTTGTTGCATTTCTGCAGCAGGCAAACGTATGATTCGCCTGGACAAATTCCTGGCGGATTCCGGCGTCGGCACACGCACCGATGTGAAAAAACGAATCCGCGAGGGACGAATTACGGTAAATGATGCGGTGGCAAAGAAACCGGATCTTAAGGTTGATCCGGAACAGGATCAGATTTTGTTTGATCATCGTCCGGTGATTTATGAGAAGTATTCCTATTATCTCTTTCATAAACCGGCGGGCTGTGTGACGGCAAGATGTGACCGGTTAAACCGGACGGTTATGGATTTCTTCCCGGAGTCCATGCGAAAAGAGTTTGCACCGGTCGGAAGACTGGATAAGGATACGGAAGGTTTTTTGCTGATTACAAATGACGGAGAACTCACGCATCGCCTGCTGTCACCGGCATACCATGTCAAAAAAACGTATTTTGTACAGGTAGATCAGAAAATTCCGGATACGACGGCAGGACAATTTGCAGAGGGCGTGGACATCGGCGATGAGAAGCGTACACTTCCGGCAGATCTCAAAATTCTTGGGGACCGTGAGGCGGAACTTACGATTTCGGAAGGCAGATTTCACCAGGTGAAGCGTATGTTTGCATCGGTTGGATGTAAGGTGACATATCTGAAACGGATCTCCATGGGAACACTTACACTTGGAACATTAGAAAAGGCAACTTACCGTAAACTTACGGAACAGGAACTGGCTTCCCTGAAAAAAGAAGCGGAAAATAAACAATCATCAGGAGTATAAAATTATGTACGAAGGATATCTGCCGATTTCAAAACAGGATATGCAGGAACGCGGGATTAAACAGCTGGATTTTGTATATGTGTGCGGAGACGCATATGTAGATCATCCGTCTTTTGGTCATGCAATCATTGCCAGACTGCTGGAGGCACATGGCTATACGGTGGGAATCATTGCGCAGCCGGACTGGAAGGATGATGCTTCTATTTCCGTGCTTGGCGTTCCAAGACTTGGCTTTTTGGTTTCTGCCGGAAATATGGATTCTATGGTGAATCATTATTCGGTATCCAAAAAACGCCGTGCAACCGATTCCTATACCCCGGGAGGCGTAATGGGAAAGCGACCGGATTATGCTACCGTGGTGTACTGTAATCTGATCCGGCATACATACAAGAAGACCCCGATCATTATCGGTGGAATCGAAGCCAGTCTGCGCCGTCTGGCACATTATGATTACTGGTCCAACAAGGTGAAACGTTCGATCCTGCTTGATTCCGGTGCAGATCTGATTTCTTATGGAATGGGAGAACACAGTATCATTGAAATCGCAGATGCATTGAATGCCGGAATCGATGTGCATGATATTACCTTTATTGACGGAACCGTATTTAAAACAAAAAACCGTGATCTGATCTATGATGCCATCGAGTTACCGGATTATGATGAGATCAAAGAAAATAAGCGTTCGTTTGCACAGAGTTTTTATAAGCAGTACTGTAATACAGATCCATTTTCCGGAAAGCGCCTGTTTGAGCCTTACGGTGGAACCACATTTGTTGTGCAGAATCCACCGGCAAAGCCATTGACACAGACGGAAATGGATGAAGTCTATGCACTTCCGTATATGCGGAATTATCATCCGTCATATGAAAAAGACGGAGGGGTTCCTGCGATCCGGGAGATTAAGTTTTCCCTGATCAGCAACCGCGGATGTTTTGGAGGATGCAGTTTCTGTGCGCTGACGTTTCATCAGGGCAGAATTATCCAGACGAGAAGCCATGAGTCGATCATTGACGAGGCAAAACAGATCATTCAGGAACCGGACTTCAAAGGGTATATCCATGATGTCGGGGGACCTACGGCGAATTTCCGTGCACCGGCATGCAAAAAGCAGATGACGAAGGGAGCCTGTCCGACGAAACAGTGCCTGTTCCCAAAACCATGTAAGAATCTGGAAGTAGACCATAAGGATTACATTGCCCTGCTGAAAAAGCTGCGGGTGCTTCCGGGTGTGAAAAAAGTATTTATCCGTTCGGGTATCCGGTTTGATTATCTGATGTATGATAAGGATCGTACATTTTTGCGGGAACTGTGCGAGCATCATGTGAGCGGGCAGTTGAAGGTGGCACCGGAACATATCAGCAATACCGTTTTACAGAAACTGGGAAAGCCAAGTGTGGAAGTATATAACAGTTTTGTAAAAGCGTATAAAGATATGAATAAAAAAATCGGAAAAGAGCAGTATCTTGTGCCGTATCTGATGTCTTCCCATCCGGGATCGACGCTGAAAGAAGCGGTTGAACTGGCAGAGTATCTGCGGGATTTAGGTTACATGCCGGAACAGGTACAGGATTTTTATCCGACACCGTCAACGATTTCTACCTGCATGTATTATACAGGACTGGACCCGCGGACGATGGAACCTGTATATGTGGCAACCAATCCGCATGAAAAAGCCATGCAGCGTGCACTGATCCAGTATCGCAACCCGAAAAATTACGATCTGGTACATGAAGCATTAATCAAAGCAGGACGTCAGGATCTGATCGGATTTGATTCCAAATGTCTGATCCGTCCACGCCGGCCGAAAAAAGACGCGGGTACTTCCTACCGGTCATCCAGACAGGGAAAGAAGGCACCGGCAGGCAAGGCTGCTGCCGGAAAGATGGTGACCGCAAAACACAAAAAGAAAACCATCCGCAACATCCATAAAAAGAAGTAGGAAACGTTATGAAAACATTTACCATCGGCACGAATGATGCCAACCAGCGGTTTGATAAATATTTAAAAAAACTGCTGCCCAATGCATCGGTCAGTTTTTTATATAAGATGCTTCGAAAAAAGAATATTACTTTGGACGGAAAAAAAGCGACCGGGAAGGAGACGCTGCAAAAAGGCGCGCAGGTAGCGGTGTTTTTCAGTGATGAAACACTGCATAAATTTATGCAGGATACAAAAAAACTGCAGGAAGAGTTTCACATGCTGCAGCGTCTGCCAATGAAGGGGCTTTCCATCATTTATGAAGATACGGATATTCTCATCGCGGATAAGCCATACAATATGCTTTCCCAGAAAGCAAAAGAACAGGATCTGTCTGCCAATGAATATCTGCTCGGCTATCTGATCCGGAGCGGGGCACTTTCTCTGGAGACATTCGGCACGTTTCGTCCGTCAGTGTGCAACCGGCTGGACCGCAATACGACAGGACTTCTTCTGATGGGAAAAACGCTTGCCGGCGCACAGATGCTTTCCGAGGGGCTGCGGGAACGTACCATTCATAAATTTTACCGTGCCATTGTATCCGGGAACGTTACAAAACCGGTACATCTGTCCGGATGGCTTATCAAAGACGAACATACCAATCAGGTAAAGATTCTGACACAGGAACAAAAAGATGCTGTACGGATTGAGACTTCTTATACGTCCGTACAGGCGAAAGGAACATGCAGTCTGTTGGAAATCTGCCTGATTACCGGAAAAACACATCAGATTCGTGCACATCTGGCATCTGTCGGTCATCCGGTTATCGGAGATCGCAAGTATGGGGACCCGTCAGTGAATCACAAATTTTATAGTACCTTTCATGTGGATCATCAGCTGCTTCATGCGTATCGTCTGGAATTTCCGGACGGAAGAGTTTTTACTGCTCCGATGCCCGAAATATTTAAAGAAATTATGGAAAAGGAGCGTGGATAGCAGATGCCGACCTGGAATTCAAGGGGACTGCGCGGATCAACACTGGAGGATCTTTTAAACCGTACAAACGAAAAATATGCACAGAACGGTCTGGCGCTGATCCAGAAGATCCCGACACCGATTACTCCTATTAATATTGATAAAGAAACCAGACACATCACACTTGCCTATTTTGAGCAGAAAAGTACCGTGGATTATATTGGAGCTGTACAGGGAATTCCGGTGTGTTTCGATGCAAAAGAATGCAACACCGACACCTTTCCGCTTGCCAATGTTCATCCGCATCAGGTGGCTTTTATGGAGCAGTTTGAAAAGCAGGAGGGAATAGCGTTTCTTCTGATATCTTTTACGCACAGGGAGGAATTTTATTATCTGCGTTTTTCCGATCTGGAGAAGTTCTGGAACCGGGCTCTGGATGGTGGACGGAAAAGCTTTCGGTATGAGGAGCTGAATCCGGCCTATTTTCTGCCAAAGGTATCAGGGATACTGATTCCCTATCTTCAGGTTCTCCAGAAGGATTTAGAGGACAGGGATTGACAATCTTTGGAATATTTCTTATAATAGCGTTGTTTCATGTGCTACCAAATTATCACGGTATCACTTTAAAATAGTAAAGCGAGAGGTTCGATTATGACAGACCAGATGTTACATACGCCGGACGGAGTCCGGGATATTTATAACGGAGAGTGCAAACAGAAACTACTGTTGCAGGAGAGATTACACGATGTATTGCGTCAATATGGATATCGTGATATTCAGACACCAACGTTTGAATTTTTTAATATTTTTGGAAAAGAAATTGGTACAACACCATCCAAAGATCTGTATAAGTTTTTTGACAAGGACGGAAGCACGCTGGTACTTCGTCCGGATTTTACTCCATCTATTGCAAGAAGTGCTGCAAAGTACTATACCGAGGATGATATGCCGGTAAAACTTTGTTATATGGGAAACACGTTTATCAATTCCAACGCGTATCAGGGACGCTTAAAGGAAACGACACAGTGCGGTGCGGAGCTGATCGGAGACGGAACGGTTGCCGCTGACGCAGAAATACTTGCCATGGTAGTGGAGTCCCTTCTTTCGAGCGGACTGAAAGAATTTCAGATCTCGGTGGGACATGCACAGTTTTTCCGCGGGCTGGCAGAGGCGGCAGGACTTGATGAGGAACAGCAGCAGGAATTAAGAGAACTGCTTGCCAATAAAAATTATTTCGGTGTGGAAGAAATGGTAGAGGGAATGCATTTAAATGACACGTTAAAGAAACTGTTTTCCCTTCTCGGAAGTTTTGAGACACAGGTAGAAGAACTTGCTGAGGCAAAGTCTCTTGCTTCGGATTACCCGAACATTCTTTCCGCAATTACTGATCTGGAAAAACTCGGATCGTTTCTGCGGTTATACGGAATTGAAAAATACGTTTCGTTTGAACTCGGAATCATCAGCAATTACCATTATTATACCGGTATTATTTTTGCAGGATATACGTTTGGAACAGGAGAACCTGTGGTAAAGGGAGGACGCTATGACAGGCTGCTTACATATTTTGGAAGAAAAGCACCGGCCATTGGTTTTGCCATTGTTGTGGACCAGCTTCTTTCCGCTCTTTCCAGACAAAAGATCACACTTCCGTCCGAGGAGAAAAATCAGATGATCGTTTACGCGGAAAGTAAGATTGCAGAAGCAGTAGAAAAAGCGAAAGAACTTCGCGCTCAGGGAATTTCGGTTTCTCTGATCCAGATGCAGGAAGGCCGGAGCAAAGATGATTATCTGAGCTATGCCATGAAGGATCACGTTTCAAAAGTAGAATTTATAGAGGAAGCATAGGAGGAGATCATGGAAGAAAAGAGATATCTGACGTTTGCACTGGGAAAGGGACGTCTGGCAAAAAAGACACTCGAACTGTTTGAAAAAATAGGAATCACCTGTGATGAGATCCGTGATCCGGATACCCGTAAACTGATCTTTGTCAATGAGGAACTTGGACTTCGGTTTTTCCTTGCCAAGGGACCGGATGTGCCTACATATGTAGAGTATGGTGCAGCCGATATTGGAATTGTCGGAAAAGACACGATTTTAGAAGAGTCGAGAAATATTTATGAAGTGCTGGATCTTGGATTCGGAAAATGCAAAATGTGCATCTGTGGACCGGAAAGTGCTGCGGAACTTTTGCAGCATCATGAACAGATCCGTGTGGCAACCAAGTATCCGCGGATTGCCAAAGATTATTTTTATAACAAAAAACATCAGACGGTTGAGATTATCAAGCTGAATGGTTCCATCGAACTTGCACCGATCGTTGGACTATCAGAGGTAATCTGTGATATAGTAGAGACAGGTACGACTTTGCGTGAAAACGGGCTGACGGTGTTAGAGGAAGTTTGTCCGCTTTCTGCACGCGTGGTCGTAAACCAGGTAAGTATGAAAATGGAAAATGAACGAATCACAAAACTGATCCGCGATTTGAAAAAAGTCATTTAGGAGGGACATCATGAGAATTTTAAAACTTACAGAGGATACCAGAAAAGATATTCTGCAGAATCTCTTAAAAAGAAGCCCGAATAATTACAGTGAGTTTGAAGGCCGTGTAAACGCCATTATTGAAGAAGTGCGAAATAACCGCGATCAGGCAGTTTTTAATTATACCAAGCAGTTTGACGGTGCGGACATCAATGCCGGCAATATTCTTGTAACAGAAGAAGAGATTGCCGAGGCCTATGAGCAGGTTGACACGGCATTGCTTGCAGTGATCCGCAAGTCTCTTGTAAATATCAAAAAATATCATGAAAAACAGGTACAGAATTCCTGGTTTACGACAGAGGACGGTATCATTCTTGGACAGAAAGTTACCGCACTTGCGACGGTTGGTGTCTATGTTCCGGGCGGAAAGGCCGTGTATCCTTCTTCCGTATTGATGAATGTTCTTCCGGCAAAAGTTGCGGGAGTAGACCGTATTGTAATGTGTACGCCACCAGGCAAAGATGGAAAAGTATATCCTTCCACTCTGGTTGCAGCCAAAGAAGCCGGAGTTGATGAGATCTATAAAGTCGGTGGAGCACAGGCAATTGCTGCCATGGCATTTGGAACCGAAAGTGTGCCAAAGGTTGACAAGATTGTCGGACCGGGAAATATTTATGTCGCACTTGCCAAAAAAGCAGTGTTTGGTTATGTCAGCATTGATTCCATTGCAGGACCGAGTGAGATTTTAGTGCTTGCGGATGAGACTGCAAATCCACGCTATGTTGCAGCGGATCTGTTATCCCAGGCAGAACATGATGAGATGGCATCTGCAATTCTGATCACCACAAGCCAGAAACTTGCAGAAGAAGTATCTGCAGAGATTGATCAGTTTGTCGCAGAACTTTCCAGAAAAGAGATCATCCAGAAGTCCCTGGACAATTACGGATATATTCTTGTGGCAGATAATATGGAAGAAGCAATTGATACCGTAAATGCGATTGCATCCGAACATATGGAAATCGTCACAGCAGATCCGTTCCACGTAATGACAAAGATCCGCAATGCCGGTGCTATCTTTATCGGAGAGTATTCCTCCGAGCCGCTTGGCGATTACTTTGCCGGACCAAACCATGTTCTTCCGACAAACGGAACGGCCAAGTTCTTTTCCGCACTTTCCGTGGATGATTTTATTAAAAAGTCCAGCATTATTTCTTACTCACGGGAAGCGCTTGAAAAAGTACATAAAGATATTGAGCAGTTTGCAGAATGTGAGAAACTGACCGCACATGCAAACTCCATCCGCGTTCGGTTTGAGTAGTATATGGGAAAGAAAGTCTAAAAGGAGCAGATTATGGAAAAAAGACAGATCAGCACAACACGCAAAACAAAAGAGACGGACATTCAGGTGACTTTAAATCTGGATGGAAGCGGTATTTCCCATATTGAGACAGGCATTGGATTTTTTGATCATATGCTGGAGGGATTTTCCAAGCACGGTTTCTTCGATCTGCATATGGAATGTGATGGAGATCTTCAGGTCGACAGCCATCATACGATCGAAGACTGCGGAATCGTACTTGGAGATGCGATCAAAAAGGCATTGGGGGACAAAAGCGGAATCAAACGATTTGGAAGCTGTATCCTTCCGATGGATGAGACACTTGTTTTGTGTGCGGTAGATCTATCCGGACGTCCATATCTTGTATTTGACGGCGAATTTACTACGGAGCGTCTGGGAACACTTGATACCGAAATGATCCGTGAATTTTTCTATGCCATCTCCTACAGTGCGGGCATGAATCTGCACATTAAGGTGTTAAGCCCCGGAAATAATCATCATATGGCAGAAGCGATGTTTAAGGCATTTGCCAGAGCTTTGGATGAAGCGGTTTCCCATGATCCGAGAGTAAAAGGAATTCTGTCAACGAAAGGAAGTTTGTAATACATGAAACAAAAAAACATTGTCGCGACGCTTTATTTAAAAGATGGTCATGCCGTAAGATCCATGACCGATTTTACGCCGGTAGATGCGAATGTTTATCGACTGTGCCAGTTATACAACGACAGTGGAGTTGACAAGATCATTATTTTTGACCTGTCTACCAGCGATGATGAGCATGAAAAGAATGTCAATACGATTCGAAACATCAATCGCAACATTGATATTAAAGTATGCGCAGGAGGAAACATTAACCGTCTGGAAGACATCAAAAAACTTTTGTTTGCGGGATGCCTGCAGGTGATTTTAAATGCTTCTAAGCCTTCGAGCATCGGATTGGCGGAGGAAGCCAGTGCACGTTTTGGCAAAGACCGGATTCTGCTCTCTATCAACAATGTGGATTTTATTTTTAAGAATCAGGATTCGATTGAAAATACATTCCATGAAGCACTGGTGTTAAATCCGGAAATTCTGGATGCACTGGAAAATCTGACCAACATTCCGTATGTGGTGGAACTTCCGGATTATAATTTTGACGAGATCGTAAGGCTGCTAAAGCGGGAAAAAATCCGAGGAATTGCGGGTCCGTTCATCAATGATACTTCAACGGATATTATGAAGTTAAAGTCTTCTCTGCTTCAGGAAGGCATCAATATGTATAATTTTGCACCGGATCTGTCCTGGGAGGATCTGAAACTGAATTCGGACGGAATGGTTCCGGTCATTGTGCAGGATTACCGTACAGATGAAGTGCTGATGCTTGCATACATGAACAAAGAGGCGTTTGATACGACAATTAATCTCGGGAAAATGACCTACTGGAGCAGAAGCCGTGATGAACTTTGGACCAAAGGCCTGACTTCCGGGCATTTCCAGTATGTGAAATCCCTGACGGCTGACTGCGACTTTGATACGATCCTTGCAAAAGTTTCCCAGGTAGGGGCTGCCTGTCACACCGGAAACCGTACCTGTTTTTTCAATAGCATCGTACAAAAAGAGTATGTTGAGAAAAATCCGCTGAAGGTACTTGAGAGCGTGTATGATATTATCAAGGAACGTAAAGCACATCCGCAGGATGGTTCCTATACCAATTATCTGTTTGGGAAAGGAACCGATAAGATTTTGCAGAAACTTGGGGAAGAGTGTACGGAAATTGTAATTGCAGCGAAAAATCCGGAACCGGAAAACATCAAATACGAGATTTCCGATTTTCTGTATCACTGTATGGTGCTTATGGTGGAAAAAGGCATTACCTGGGAAGAGATTGCCAATGAACTTGCCCAGCGATAAAAAATAAATGTTAAGAGGTATCTATGAGAAAACTAGCTTTAAGTGACGAGATTCTGATGCAGATTGAAAAACCTGCACGCTATATCGGTAATGAGCTGAATTCTGTAGTAAAAGATGACACATCGCAGATTCGTTTTGCGATGTGTTTTCCTGATGTATACGAAATTGGTATGTCACATCTTGGAATTCAGATCCTATACGACATGTTTAACCGCAGAGAGGACACCTGGTGTGAACGTGTCTATTCTCCATGGCCGGATCTGCATAAAATTATGAAGGAGCAGAATATTCCGCTGTTCGGACTTGAATCCCAGGAACCGATCAAAAACTTTGATTTTGTCGGTCTGACTCTGCAGTATGAGATGTGCTACACCAATGTTCTGACGATGCTGGATTTGGCCGGGATTCCGCTGAAGGCGCAGGATCGCGGACAGGGGGATCCAATCGTCATGTGCGGCGGGCCCTGCACCTATAACGCGGAACCGGTCGCGGACTTTTTTGATATCATGGCCATTGGCGAAGGCGAAGAAATGCTGCCGGAGCTGATGCTGCTCTACCGCAAAATGGGCGGGCGCCATGCAGACCGGCAGGCATTCCTGCGGGCAGCGGCGACGGAACTGAAAGGGTTCTATGTGCCGTCACTTTATCAGTATGCATATGACGGACCTGAAACGGTCGTGATTGAACCACAGGAAGGCGTTCCGCGGCGCGTGACCAAGCGGATTGTGCAAGATCTGGATACGGCGATCTATCCGACCACCTATCCGGTGCCCTCGACGGAAGTCATCCATGACCGTGCCGTCATTGAATTGTTCCGCGGCTGTATCCGCGGCTGCCGCTTCTGTCAGGCCGGACATACATACCGGCCGATCCGTGAAAAATCGCCGGAGGTTCTGGCGCGTCAGGCCATCGAACAGCTGCAATTTTCCGGCTGTGAAGAGCTGGCCATGACGTCCCTGTCCACAAGCGATTACAGCGGCCTGCGCCCGCTCTGCGACGAGCTGCTGGCTTACTGCGACGAACACAAGATCAATCTGTCCGTTCCGTCGCTGCGCGCGGACAATTTCTCGACGGAGCTTTCCGAACGCATCAGCGGCGTCCGGAAAAGCTCGATTACGTTTGCGCCGGAAGCGGGCTCACAGCGCCTGCGCGATGTCATCAATAAAAACATCACCGAGGAAGAGCTTCTGCGCGCCTGCGGCCAAATGTTTTCACACGGTTGGAGCAGCGTGAAGCTGTACTTCATGCTCGGTCTGCCGACGGAGACCGATGAGGATATCCGCGCAATTGCGGAACTGGCGGAACGTGTTGTGCAGACTTGGCGCATGACAGCCAAAAACAAAATGAAAGGCGTCCGCGTGACGGTTTCGACCTCGCTGTTTATTCCCAAACCGTTTACGCCCTTCCAGTGGGAGCCGATGTGCTCGATGGACGAGCTTCGCCGGAAGGTCTCTGTTCTGCGCGGCGCGATCCGTTCCAAATCAATTGTCTACCACTACCATGATCCGGAAACGAGCTTTTTGGAAGGCGTCTTTGCCCGCGGGGATCGGCGTTTGGCGCCGGTGATTCTGGAGGCGTGGCGCAATGGCTGCCGGCTGGACGCGTGGGATGAGCAGTTCAAGTTTGACGTCTGGATGAAGGCGTTTGAAACCTGCGGCATTGATCCGCATACCTATGTCCGCGAACGCAGATTGGATGAGCTGATGCCGTGGTCCACGATCGACTGCGGCGTGACGGACGCTTATCTGAAAAGAAGCTTGGCCGATGCCCATGCAGGCAAAATTACACTGGACTGCCGGGCGGCGGAGAGCCGCTGCTCCGGCTGCGGCGCATCGCGGCTTTTGAACGGAGGAAAATGCAATGTCTGAACAAATGCAGCAGGCGGATTTTAAGGTACGGCTTGTCGTTGCCAAAGAGGGCAGAAGCGCCTATATTTCACACCTCGATACGATGCGCACACTCCAGCGCGCCTTGGCGCGTGCTGATCTGACGCTGAAACATACGGGGGGATTCCATCAGCGCGTCTTTTTGTCGCTTGTCCGGCCGCTCTCGCTCGGCTATGAAAGCGACGGTGAGCTGTGCGATATCGTGCTTGCCAACCGCTGTGACCTGACCGAACTCCCGGCACGCCTCAACGCGGTGCTGCCGGAAGGCCTTTCTGTCAAATCGGCTTCGGAAAACGCGGTCAACGGGCGTGAAATCCAATGGACCCGCTATGAAATCTTTGTATGGCTGCCCGAACCGGCAGAAGAGAATTGGCCGGAGCGTCTGCTGGCGCTCTGGCTGGCGCCGGATTTTTCCGTCCAGAAACGCAACAAAAAGGGCGTTTACCAGGAGGCGCAGGTTGCAGACATGATCCGCAGTTTGACGCTTTCGGAGACATCTGAAAAAAACGTGCTCCGAATGGACGCTGTCCTCAAGGACGGCCCGGACGGCAGCCTGAACCCGGCGTATTTGTTTGCCGCCGCACAGGAAAAACTGGGGTTCGAGCCGGCATTCGTCCGGACGCGCCGGAAAGGCTTTTTCGGCGAAGACGGCCGGCAGATCTCATAAACGCATAAAAACTGCAAAAAAAGGCACCCTATCTGCATGAAGAGAGGAGTGCCAACCATGAAAGCAACGAAAACCGCCGCAAAAACCATTGCTTTTTTCGATACAAAACCATACGACCGGACGTGGTTTGAACGGCTGAATGCCAGCCGGCCATCGCCGTACGTCATCCGCTGGC
>OLGE01001624.1_pt1 | contig 22436 bp, 13 predicted proteins | sample 1605151 | NCBI WGS metagenome assembly OLGE01 (sample SAMEA3888912, study PRJEB22519) | human gut metagenome | biome: human gut; feature: human-associated habitat; material: faeces | place: Denmark | collected 2010
CGGATGTAGTGGGAACTCTGATGTCATCGGTGACAGATATCGTCAATACGATCAGTTATGTGCTGATTGCATTTGTGGCGATTTCACTGGTCGTATCTTCAATTATGATCGGAGTCATTACGTATATCAGTGTGCTGGAGCGGAAGAAAGAGATCGGAATCTTAAGGGCGATCGGCGCATCGAAGAGGAATGTATCTCAGGTGTTTAATGCGGAGACCTTCATTATTGGACTGTGTGCGGGACTGATCGGAATCGGACTGACGCTGTTGCTTCTGCTCCCTGGCAATATGATCATTCATGCGGTGGCAGATAATTCCAATGTAAATGCAGTGCTTCCGGTTATTCCGGCACTGGTGCTGATCGCACTGGCCACACTGCTCACCATTCTGGGCGGCCTGATCCCCGCCAAGAGCGCCTCCAAGTGCGACCCCGTCAAGGCCCTGCGCTCGGAGTGATTCCCGGCAGACAAAACACAAGCGGACGGTTCCCCGATCGGGCAGCCGCCCGCTTTTTGCATTGCGGCGCATCTTGTGCTAAAATAAGAAAAAAACACAAAGGAGCCTTTTTCCATGCCCAACATCATTGAGATCACTGATTTTTCCGCGCCAGAGCTGGACGTCTATGCCCGCCTGACCCAGGCCCAGCTGCGCAATCGACTGGAGCCGGAAAAGGGCGTTTTTATTGCCGAGAGCCCCAAGGTGATCGCGCGGGCGCTGGATGCCGGCTACCAGCCGCTGTCCCTGCTCATGGAACGCAAACAGATCACCGGCCCGGCCCAGGACATCCTGACCCGCTGCGGGGACGCCCCGGTATACACGGCCGACCGCGAGATGCTGGCCCGCCTGACCGGCTACGAACTGACCCGCGGCGTGCTGTGTGCCTTCCGCCGCCCCGCGCCCCGCACAGTAGAGCAGGTATGCCGGGATGCCCGCCGGGTGGCTGTGCTGGAGGGCATCGTGGATTCCACCAACGTGGGTGCCATCTTCCGCAGTGCTGCCGCATTGAACATGGATGCGGTGCTCATCACGCCCTCCTGCTGCGACCCGCTGTGCCGCCGGGCGGTGCGCGTGAGCATGGGTACGGTGTTCCAGGTGCCCTGGGCGCAGATCGGCACCACCCCCGCCGACTGGCCGGAACACGGCATGGCACAGCTGCACGCTCTGGGCTTCAAGACCGCTGCCATGGCCCTGAGCGACCGTTCGGTGAGCATCGACGACAACGCCCTTGCCGCTGAGCCCAAACTGGCCATTGTGCTGGGCACCGAGGGCGACGGCCTGGCCCACAGCACCATCGCCGCCTGCGACTATACCGTGAAGATCCCCATGTCCCATGGGGTAGACTCGCTGAACGTAGCCGCTGCCAGTGCCGTAGGATATGTCGGTGCGGGAACCATCGAATTCCTTGTCGACAAGGATCGAAATTACTTCTTCCTCGAAATGAATACCCGGCTTCAGGTCGAACACCCCATTACCGAAGAGGTCGTGGGTATCGATCTGGTCAAAGAGCAGATCTTCATCGCCGACGGTCAGCCTCTGCGCTACAAACAGTCCGACATCCGGCAGCGCGGACACGCCATCGAGTGCCGAATCTGTGCGGAAGATGCCGAAGCCAACTTCATGCCTTCTCCCGGACAGATCCGACTGCTCGTCGAGCCGAGCGGAATCGGCATCCGGTTGGACAGCTACGTCTACGAAAAGTACGAGATTCCGATCCATTACGACCCGATGATCGGCAAACTGATCGTCTGGGCCACGAACCGGCAGTTTGCCATCGAACGGATGTGCCGGGCTTTGGACGAATACAAAATCACCGGCATCAAAAACAACATCACCTATCTGCATTCGATCATGCAGGTCGACGATTTTGTTCGCGGCGACTACAACACCTCGTTCATCGAGAAACACGCCGAAGAGCTCGTTGCCGCCCACACGCCACAAGACAAAGAGGCCGAAGACATGACGCTGATCGCTGCCTTCGTCAACTATATGGTATTCATGGAGGATTCGGGTGCCTCTGCGGCCGCCCCGCAACAGACCGTAACCAGCCGCTGGCGCGAATACGGAAAACGCAAAGGGGTCAAAAGCTTTTAACATAACTTAGACACAGAGAGATGGAAGTTCATATAGGAGACCGTATCGCCGACATCGAATTGTTGGAAAAGAACGGAAATAACGTACAAGTATCAATCGACGGAGAGGTTTTCAACGTCGACATGACCATGACCGACAACGGAAGCTGCTCGATTCTGCACAACGGCAAATCGTACAACATGGAGGTTCTTCGGTCCGAAAACGGAAAAAACTATAAGGTCAACTGGCTCTTCAGCTCCTTCGACGTAAGCGTAGTGGATGCTCAGGCCAAGTACCTGCAAAGCCGTCGCAGCAACGATGCCCGGCAGGACAACAACCTTTGCGCCCCGATGCCCGGAAAGATCGTTAAAATCGAGGTGAATGCCGGAGATACGGTGTCGGCAGGCAGCACGGTCATCGTCTTCGAAGCGATGAAGATGCAGAGCTACCTGAAAGTGACCGAAGATTGTGTCGTAAAAGAGATTTTCGTCTCGGAAGGCGATTCGGCAGCCAGCGGACAACTGCTGATCAAACTGGATATTTTGAAAAACACGGAGGAGTAAACTATGGATAAGGAACAGACATATCAGGATTTCGAACAACGGAACAAGGCCGCCGAACTGGGCGGAGGCAGCGACAAATTGCAAAAACAGCACGACGCCGGCAAAATGACGGCACGCGAACGGATCGAGACCCTGCTCGATAAGGGCACTTTCGTCGAGATCGACAAATTCGTTACGCATCGATGCACGAACTTCGGAATGGACAAACATAAGATTCCGGGCGACGGCGTGGTTTCGGGTTACGGAAAGATCGACGGGCGGCAGGTATTCGTCTATGCATACGACTTCACGGTGTACGGCGGATCGCTCAGCAGCGCCAATGCCGCAAAGATCGTAAAGATACAAACCATGGCCCTCAAAAACGGTGCGCCCGTAATCGCCCTGAACGACTCGGGCGGAGCCCGGATTCAGGAAGGGGTTGAAAGCTTGACCGGATATGCCAACATATTTTTCCAGAACACCATCGCATCGGGAGTGATTCCTCAGATCTCGGCCATTCTGGGTCCCTGCGCCGGAGGAGCCTGCTACTCTCCGGCTCTGACCGACTTTATCTTCATGGTCAACGAAAAGAGTCACATGTTTGTTACTGGTCCGGACGTGGTGAAAACCGTAACCCACGAAGTAGTCACCAAAGAGGAGCTCGGCGGTGCCTATACCCACAGCAGCAAAAGCGGTGTGGCCCACTTCATGGGCAACAGCGAAGAGGAGGTGCTGATGGGCATCCGCGAACTGTTCAGCTTCCTGCCTTCGAACAATATGGAAGATGCCCCGAGTGTTCCCACCTCCGATGACATTCACCGCGAAGACGAACGCCTTGACACGATCATTCCGGCCGACCCCAATGTACCTTACGATGTGAAAGAGATCATCGAATCGGTTGTGGACGACCACTACTTCTTCGAAATCATGCCCCACTTCGCGCAAAACGTGGTGATCGGATTTGCACGGTTGGCGGGACGTACTGTCGGCATCGTAGCCAACCAACCCGCCTTTTTGGCCGGCGTACTGGACATCGACGCCTCGGACAAAGCGGCCCGGTTCATCCGCTTCTGCGACTGCTTCAACATCCCGCTCATTACACTGGAGGACGTTCCGGGATTCCTACCCGGATGTACGCAAGAGCACAACGGAATCATCCGTCACGGTGCAAAGATTGTCTACGCCTATGTCGAAGCTACCGTTCCGAAGATTACGCTCATTCTGCGTAAAGCCTACGGAGGGGCCTATATCGTCATGTCGAGCAAGCAGACCGGTTCGGACGTCAATCTCTCCTACCCTTCGGCCGAAATCGCCGTGATGGGAGCGGAAGGTGCCGTAAACATCCTCTACCGCAACATGAGCGAAGAGGAGAAGAAAAAGGCGATCGAGGAGTACCGCACGAACTTTGCCAATCCGTATAAAGCTGCCGAATTGGGATATATCGACGAGATCATCCTGCCGAGACAAACTCGTGCCAAACTGATTCAGGCTCTCGATATGACCCACAACAAAATTCGGAGCAATCCGCCGAAAAAACACGGCAATATGCCTCTATAGAGCATACACCTATGAAAAATTGGACGGGATATACCGAAGCAGGTATGTCCCGTTTCGATTTTAATTTCACACCTATACCTTTTAATAATCCGAACAAAACAGGCCGCATCGTTTAGGTCAGAAAAGATCCGTACTCTACTCTATTTGACCACTTTATTAAAAAACTGTCAATTTTTCATAAAAACGCAGATATAGATAATCGATATTTTTGTTTCAACTCTAATCATTTACTATCTGCTTTATGAAAAAAACCTATTTATCTATCCTGTCATTGGTCTCAATGGCATTGGTTTTCGGCTCGTGCCAACGCGACGAGCTCGAATCAGAGGTCGTTGGCGGTGAAGTAGAGGTCTCTCTCTCCGCTGGGCTACCCTCGGGCCTGACTACCTACGGGTCCTCTCACATGGGTGGTGCTACGAATGTCAACGCCGACGAGTTTGACCTCAGATACACCCTCGAAGTCTACGACGGTGAGGAGGTCGTGTACGAAGCTACTTCAATCGTACCGCAAAATTTCGACTCTGAGAATGCCAGCTTCTCGGCCAGACTCCTCGCAAAAAAGTATAAATTCGTCCTCTGGGCCGATTTCGTAACGAACGGAACCCAAGACGACTTATACTACAACACTGCTGACCTCCGTAACATCAGCTACACCGGAAAGGTCGATGCGGCAAAATTGTCGGATGACGCCGTCGACGCCTATTATAAAGTCGTGGACGTCGACCTCACAACCGGTGGAAAACAGATCTCCGGAATCAAGCTCCAACGCCCATTCGGTAAGATCCGGTTCGTCGCTACGGATGCGCTCTCCAACGGGGTCAGCCAAGCCGAAACTCCGGCCAGCGTGAAAATCGACTTCAAGGGCGCTTCTGTCCCCTCTTCGTTCAATGCCCTCACGGGTGAAGCCAGCGAAAACTTGACAGTCGATGCATTCACATTCATCCCTGCTCAGGAGGATGCCGTGGTCAGCGGTGAAACCAAAGAAAATGCATATATCCTCGGATATGCCTATTTCTTCGCTACGGAGCCCGCTTCCGCTCACGAAGTGGACGTGACCGTTTACAGCGACCCGGCTGCTTCTGCTCAAATCGGCGTCCGGAACCTCTCTAAAATCCCTGTTGCTGAAAACAAACTAACCACTGTCATCGGTAACTTCTTCACTAATGAAGGGGGTATCGACATCATCGTTGAAGATGAATTCGGCAACGAAGAGTCCGTCGATGTGGAAGATTTGTCGTATCCGGTCGAGGGTGTGCTGAATACCAATACCGGAGTTACCTACGAAACCATCGCTGCCGCCATCGCTGAAGCTAAGGACGGCGCCGTCTTGACTCTCGCCGCTCAACAATTCGACGAGCTGATCGATATCAACATGGCCGTAACCCGCGCATCCGTTACAGCACCCGCTTCATTAACCATTGTAGGTCAAGAAGGTAGTTTTGTAAACGGTGCCTCCATATCGGCAGGAGATGTTACTCTGAAGAACATCGAGTTCAACGGAACAGGAACATACGCTACCGTACACGTGGCCAACGATGCCAAAGTGAACCTGCAAAATTGTACGATCAATGCACCAGAAGGAACCGCCGGCCGCCCGATAGAATCGGCCATGACAATATCCGGTTCTCTGATCATCGAAGGATGTGTGATCTACAACAACGGACGTCCGGATTCTTATCTCAATCCTGCTGCCGAGAGCGGAATTATCCAAGTATTAAACAACGAGTTCAAGGATGGTCATTTGGCTGCTGAATATCAAGTAGATGTTCAAAGCGCTGCCGCCTATCCGGTAGTCAAAGGCAACACCTTCAGTGCTGAGTCCCACATCGGTGTATCCGACGCTACGGCTCAAAGCGAAGCTGTCAACCTCTCTCGCGAAGTGAAACTTTTCATCAACGGAATGATCGAAGAAAATACATTCGCAGATGCAGACCAAGTCAAGGTAATCATCACTCCGCTCCCGTACGATCCTAAGAAACCCACGATCGATCTTACCGACAAGATTCCGATGGGCCCCGTTTACAACGAAACGACCGGATACGACTACATGAGCATCCGGGATGCCGTCGAGGCAGCTGAAGAGGGTAACGTAATTCTCATCAGCGAAGGCGAATACGATCTCGGTGAGCCGGGACAGGCAGATGAAAAGGGTCCCAACGGATACTACCTCAAGATCGACAAAGCTGGATTGACACTTAAGGGTGAAGGCAATGTAAAGGTGTTCACCTCCCACCAAGCCGCTGCAAATATCGGAGGTACGTGGAGTCTCCAGAATCTTGTCACTGTAAAAGCAGAGAACGTTACTATTGACAATATAACCATCTATGCCAACTACAATGAATATTACCAAGGTCCGAACAAAACCATCGAAGTCTACTCAAACGAGGGAAACAACTTCACGATCAAAAATTGTACGTTGGCCGATGCTGATGGCAAGAAAGACGCCGGTTGTCTGTACATCGGTAGCGATGGAGAGACCACTCAGACCGCAACCGTTGAAAACTGTACGTTCATCAATTCGGCAATCAGCGTACGCCCCAACACATCGGCTACGATTACCGGATGTACGTTCGATGGCATCAGAGAAACAGCCGGCTGGAATACGAGTCTGGGTGCGCGCGGCAAAGCCGTTGTTTCCGAATGTAGTTTCGTTAACTGCGACGGCGAATATGCCTCTACCGTAGTAAATGCCTTAGGCGACGGACTCATCGATCTGGTAAATTGTAACTTCCCGAGCGACAACGTCTACTGGACCAATGACGACAACAGCATTATCCTCATCAATGGAGCCTATTCGTTCTCTGGCGGAGAGGGTACCTACGAAGAGCCCTATGAAGTTTCGACTCCCGAGGACATTCTGATGATCGGCAAGTTGTATACAGCCGGATACTACAACACGATATACAGTGCATCATTCGAAATGACCAACGACATCGACATCTCCGATACTCCTATAAAGAACCTTGGCGTTATGGGCTTCCTCTTTGACGGAAACGGCCATACGCTGACCGTCACCCTGACCTCAGAGAGCGGTGTGGGAGCCGGTAATAATGTAGGGCTTTTCGCCGCATTCAATGGAAAAGGGAACGAATACATCTACGAAGCCACGACCCCCGAAGAGCTCAATGATCCCAAAGCTTACGAACTCAATGGTAAAAAATACATCATCAAAGGAGGATGTATCCGTGACCTCGTAATAGAAGGTTCGATCTATTCAAATGCGAATGGACTTGTATCTCCTCTGGGATGTGGCTATAACACCGGATACATCATCAACGTGAAAAACTATGCCGATATAACCGCTGAAGGTGACGCTTATTTCGTTGCCGGCATCGTTTCCGGAACCAAAGGAACGGGTCTTGTTCTCGATTGTGAAAACCACGGAACCATCACGGTCAACGGCAACAGTTCGGTGATCGGTGGTATCACAGCTCAGCTCTATGGAGGAAGTGCCTGCAACGGCACCTATCCCGACATATTGGCACCCTACTCTTCTTCCGTTCAGAATTGTAAAAACTATGGTGCAATCATAGCCAACGGCAGTAAAGACGTGGGCGGTATCGTCGGACAGACGCACGGCTATGGCGGATACAGATGTATTATTGATTGTGTGAACGAAGGTAATATTTCCGGAAACACCAACGTCGGTGGTATCATCGGACGCCATGCGTCGACTGGTGGAAGCCTCATGCTTTCAGGCAATACGAACACCGGTGCGATCACCAGCGCTGACGGCACGGACGGCCCCATCTATGGTAAAAACGATGGAACCTTGATCGATGGATCGCAAAGCAACGAATAAAGAATGACCCCTTTGACCTAAATTAGTATAAACCTGCAAACAGCCACTGACCGGATACTCTTGTCAGTGGCTGTTTCTTTCACTTATAACGGTTTTACAATCCCCTACCTCTAAAAGTTTTCTGTCTTCCGCTGCCCCGGATCATTATCTCATACGGATTATCTTTCTCCGGTATGATCTTCCGATCATTTCTCGGTGAATTAAACCAAGACCCACAAAATGTACAAAAAACACAAACAAATGTACAACAATATAAAATTCTGCTATTTAGGAAAATATATTTTTGTTACATAGCCCTATTCGTATGAAATTTCACTCATTTCTCTACATAATATCAACGTTCTTTTTTCTCTCCTGCCAAAAAAACGATAACCCCAGTCCATCCCCTCCCGAAATATACGAGAAAACTCTGATCGCCTATCTCGCCGGAGATAACAACCTCTCCGCTGAAATTGACTCCAAAATCGATGCTCTTGCCACGGGTTTTCTTAACGTGGACGAGTCCCAAAACAAACTCATCGTCTTTGCCGACTATCGGGACCGAAACTCCCTCCTATTAGAGATTTCTCACCACGGTGCCACAACACTGCAAACCTTCGACGACCTCGATGCCGCCGATCCCTCCACACTACAAAAAATTATCTCGCAGGTGCACAGCCTATTTCCAGCCAAGTCATACGGACTACTCTGCTTCTCCCACGCCTCGGGCTGGCTGCCTCAGGGAGCCTTCTCCAACCCCTTGGAATACGATCCGACTCGCTCAAAGTCCCTCATCATGGATGGTGACCACGAAATGTCAATCGCCGATTTTGCCAAAGCCATCCGGCTGCCAGATCAATCGAAATACGACTTTATCCTCTTCGAAACCTGCCACATGGCCGGAATCGAAGTGGCATACAGTTTACGCAACGTCTCGTCCCGCATGCTCGCCTCCTCCGCAGAGATCGTCTCGCCGGGTTTTCTGGAGTGCTACAAAAAAGATCTCAAAAAACTTTTCACAAATCCTGCCGATGTGTCCGGATTCGGCACATCCTTCTTCGATCTTTGGAACAGTCAATCGGGAGCTCGACGGTCCGCCACGGTATCGGTCCTGAACCTCGACCAACTCGATTCGTTAGCCGCCGAAGCAGGCCGGATTGTCCGACAAGGCAACCCTGTCTCAAACCCGGAAAACATCCAGCACTTCGACAGAAACCTTGTGCACATGTTTTTCGACTTGAGAGAATACCTTCTGGCCGTAACCGGGCACGACGAATCCCAACTAACTGACTTTGACGACTTACTAAAACATACCATAGAATATGAAAATGCCACACCCTCATTCCTACCCGGATACCCCTACTCGTTTAAAATAGACAAACACTGCGGGCTGACCATCTACATCCAGCAACCCGAACTCGAAACGCTCAACGAAGCGTATAGGGAAACGGATTTTTATATGGATAATATGAATTAAACCTTTTCTATCATGTTTACTTATCATAAGAAAAAGCGGCAAAATTATAAAAACGCCTTCATAGAGTATAAGTAACTTTGAATATCGGTGTGAATTATAGAAACTGAAATGTCCTAATTATGCTCAAACTACTCAAATATTTATTTTCCTTCTTGCTTTCGATACCCCTTATACCCCTTTCTGCCCAAATACAAAATACAGACAATCTGTTCCACTACGAAATGGGAAAGAGCTCGATCGATACATCGCTGCTTAACAACCTCATATCGAAACAGAACCTCAAGAGCTTTTTCGACGAACTAAAAAATTCGACAGAGATCTCCGTCAAAAAGGTGGAAATCACCTCGTCGGCCTCCATGGAAGGCGACGTCATCAGCAACAACACCTACAGCGGTGCATACCTGCTCGGCTATCACTACATCTTCGCTACGGACGCCTCGACAGCATACGAAATAGATGTAACGACCTATGACCAGAACAATAACGTGATTGGAACCCGCAACCTCTCGTTAATCCCTGTACAAAAGAACAAGCTGACTACTGTGATCGGTAATTTCTACACCAACGAGGGTACGCTTCAAGTTGTCGTGGAAGATCCGTTCGACGCACCTGAAATCGAAATGCCGGTTCCCGTATCGGTCAACAATCAAGAATCTCTGTTCGATGCCCTTGAAAATCAGGAACCAAATATCACGCTCACGTCAGATATTGACCTCGACTCGCCCATCTCGATTGCAAGCGGAGCCACGGAAATCAATTTAAACGGCAACATCTTAACCTCGAGCCTTTCGAATGTGGATCTTGTAACCGTATCGGACGGTACACTCACGCTGAAAAACGGTTCGATATCGACGATGAATTACGGAATAACAAACGGAGGTTTGGTTGCCGACAAAACCGGAACACTTATTCTGGAGAACGTCGATTACAAAACAAGCGGTACAGGTCTGTTCTTGCAGGGTGAAGGAAGCGTTGTAGTGAAAAACTCAACCATTTCAGCAGAATCCTACTGTGTAACCTCAAACGCATCGAATCCGGCACAAAGCATTACGGTGATTCTGGAAAACTCCACGTTCACTGGTAGTGATCCGATATTGCTCAACATTCCGTCCAACATCACGATCGACAACTGCGAAATGACAGGAACCATGCACGGTGCAATCATCCGAGGCGGTACGGCCAAGATAAGCAACAGTACTCTGACCTTGGTTTATAACGATGAAGACTACGCATCAATCGCAAGCTACTTCGTAAAAAGCAACTGGGGTAGCGGGAACATGGTCAACCTTGCTGCCCTGACAATCGGCAACAAGGCACCTTCGGCATATCAATACCCCACGAACGTAACCCTCGAAAATACAAAACTTGTTCTGGATGGCACCTATGGATCATACTTCCCCGCACTGTATGCCTACGCCAACCAAGGCGAAGGACTTGGTGTTACGCTGAACTACGACGAGTCTTGTGAATTCGGAGGTAAAGATGTCTACGGAAGCGAAAATATCGTCGTAAACGGTAATCCTGTGACTCCAAACGAAGTAATTTCAAACGAATAATCTCAGAACAGGTTAGCTGATCGTTTCACATAGGACTTCCGTGGATATAGACTTACACATGGGGCGGTTATTACCATGTCATGGTCTTGTATGACGGAATCCATCCAAGATCCTTCAGCGGTGAGGTAAATGGTTATCTCACCGCTGATATTCCCAACTTAATGAACATATATGTGAATCTGGGAGTTCTTCGGAGACAAAATAGAATCGTGGTTCCCAAAATTCCCAAAAATGATCTTTCACTCCTCTTAAAAAGTGTATTTTCAAAGCTGAAACGACTCGGCCAAAAACAGGACAAAAGGGGTGATCCCGCTGTCAGATACCAATACAACAATACTTTAAACCGTGAAAAACGGGCTGCAAAAATTGCAGCCCGTTTTTTTAACACCTCGATTTCCCGTCTTATTCTGGACACATCTCAACCACAATCTGTCACAGATTCCAAAACTTATTGCTCGCGTTCGTTATAACCACCGTAAACGATTATCTACAAAAGGAGCAGGATATATTTCAGACCAGCTCTCTCCCTCGCAATACCCAAGCCGCTCATCCGTTTGAGGCCTTCTGCAATCCATCTTCCGATCGCGTAAAAGCAAATCAACAGAATATAGCAAAGCAAACGGACGATCCGAAAAAACCTCTTCCTTCGTTCATAAACGTCATCAAAGCATCATCAAACAGGCTTCTTCACCTCCCGGATCAGCCATACCATATAAAGCCACACAACGATCAATACGGCCATCGCAGCACTTTGCGTTCCGAACCATCCGGATACAGCACCCAGAATCGGAGGAAGCACCGCCCCACCGGCAATCCCGGCAATCAGCAGAGCCGACACCTCGTTGGCTCGATCGGGCCGCCGTTGCAACGACAACGAGAATATGATCGAAAAGAGGTTGGCATATCCGATTCCGAACACAACGACGCTAAACAGGATAAACCACAAATTACCCGTCAAAAGGACCAAAATCAAACCGGCCAACGCAATGTAAACACTGTATGCAAAGAATTTCCGTTCGGGATACTTCATCAGCAAAATACCGCCACAAAAAGCGCCGAGCATACGGGCAAAAAAGTAGACGCTGTTGCCCAAACCGGCATCAGCTCGCACAAGCCCGCAACGCTCCATCAAAAACTCCGGGAAGGTTACGTTTACCCCCACATCCGCTCCGACAAGCACCAGAATCCCGATGAAATAGAGGGTTATCCGGCGGTCGCGAAACAGTTCGAACGTAGCCCGAAACGAAATCTCGGCATGCTCCTGACGCACTTCATCGACCTTGGTAAACCACAACCAGATCAATGCCAGCAACGACATCCCGGCATAGATCGGGAACACCAGTTTCCATCCGAACACCGTTCCCGAGGCCCATGCCACGATAAACGGTCCGACGAATGAGCTGATCGCTTTGACAAATTGCCCGAGCGTAAGCGTTCCAGTCACCTTGCCACTGCCGACCACGTCGGTCACCAAAGGATTCAATGACACCTGCAACAGCGTATTGGCCATACCGAGCAATCCGAACGCGACCATAGCCGACGCAAAATCATAAACCACCAACGGCACAACCATCGCTATGACGTGCAACAGGAAACTCAGCAGCACCGTATTTTTCCGCCCGATGCGATTCATCAACATACCGGTCGGCACCGAAAGCACCAGAAACCAGAAAAAACAGGACAACGAAAGAAGGTTTGCCTGCGTATCGCTCAGACTGGAAAAATCTGCCTTGACATTACTGGTTCCCACCCCAATGATGTCGACAAAACCCATGATAAAAAACCCGAACATAACGGGAAGCAACCGGGCTAAAGAGAACTCCTTTTTCATGTGGTATTATTTAACTCGTAATCAATCGAAATACACCTGCGACAATGCATTATTTGTCGCCATAAATCAAAACAGGCTAACGATCCGCGCCGTTTTCCCCGACTGCAGCCTCCAATGCCTCGATCATAATATGAATCACCTTAATATGAATCTCTTGAATACGGTCCGAATGTGGTGCTACTGGAGCACATATCGCAACATCCGCAATCTCGGACAATCGATTCACACCTTTAACCGTCAGAGCCACCACCTGTATACCGCACGCTCTGGCCCGTTGTGCCGCTCGTACTACATTTTCCGAGTTGCCGCTCGTACTGATCGCCAGCAGCACATCTCCCTTGCGACCAAATGCCTCGACCCATCTTGCAAAAATATCGTCAAAACTGAAATCGTTACCCACACAGGTCATGTAGGCCGGATCGTTGATCGCCATCGCCGGATAGGGACGACGATCGCAACGGAACCGTCCGGTCAACTCTTCGGCAAAATGGGTTGCATCGCAGAGCGATCCGCCGTTGCCGCAACTGATAATCTTTCCTCCCGACAACAAGGCTTCAGCAAAAATTTCGACTGCACGCTCCATCGCCCCTACGGTCTGGGGATCCGAAACAAACGCATCAAGGATGCGCACCGCTTCCTGCAAACTATCTTTTATTATCCTCTCCATAATCATCATTCGTTTATCAAACACGACGCCACGGACAACGCCGCATAGTCTCCGATCTGTTCTCCCAATGCCGCCGGCAGTATCCGACACACGCGACGGGCATGCGGCAGGGCCTCCCGTTCTATTTCCTGCAAAACGTACGGTTCCATCATCTCACGGTTACGGGCATAAATACTCCCTATTACAATCGCTTCCGGATTCAACAGATCGATTACCATGGCAAGACCGCGCCCGAGATAGGTCGCCGAAATCCGATAGATCTCCCGTGCCAGTTCATCACCCTCCGATGCCGCTACCGCCACCTTCTGTGCGGTAATCCCGTCGAGCTCCTCCGCCGCACACCACGGCACACGCTCTCCCATCTGCAACCGTTCGCTGACCTTGAAGCGGGCCAGCTGGGCAATGCCTCCGCCCGAAGCGAACCCCTCGAACGAACCGCACTTGCCGTATCCGACCGGCCCGAACGGGGACAAACGGATGTGCCCCAACTCTCCGGCATTATCGTTCGTTCCGGCGTAGAGTTTACCGTCGAGGATCAATCCGGCCCCCAGACCCGTTCCGAAAGTCAGAAAAACCATATTACGCAACCCGCGTCCCGCTCCGAAACGCCACTCGGCCAACGCACACGCATTGGCATCGTTATGGATTCCAGCCCGGATACCGAACCGGTCGCTCAACATCTTCACGATGGGAATCCCGTCCCAGCCCGGCAAATTCGGCGGTGACATAACCACCCCCGTCCGGCTGTCGAGCGGACCGCCACAACTGATTCCGATCGATGCGGTATTTTCGGCCGTCAACCCGTGCCTCGACATTAGGCTCTCGGTCTCCGCAACAATTCGGGCGATCGTCTCATCCACTCCGGCCGTCGGAAATTTCACCTTCTCCACTATCGTCAACTCACCGTCCGACTCACGACCATAAATCACGGCACACTTCGTCCCGCCTATATCGACCCCCAATATATTATATTCCGCCATACGAAACTATTTTTTTACGGGATAAATTCCCGTCTTCGACAACAATTTACGATACTCCCCGAGATCGAAAGGCGCCTTACCGTACAAATAATGATTCTGCCGCACCCCCTCTTCGGTCTCATAACGGATCTGTAAAATACCCTGCCCCTCCATCACCGGAAGTTGAGCCACTTCTGATTTTCCATTCGCCTCGACCGAATAGTCTCCGTCGTAGAGCTGACGACCCGTCGCGACATCCGTAACGACAACATGCCCCGACACCGGACGACGCGTATCGTTTACGGCCCGGAGCGGATATTTCCCCTCCACCGGATCATTGATCAGCACACAGACGTTCGACTGCACGTTGGAAATAAACCGATAGGCCAACTTGGGAGAGTTATAGTAATCGGCGACTGCATCCGAAATGATCGGCCACCCGTCACGCACGTTCCACCAGATAATTCCTGTCTTCCCGTCGAACTTGTTGCCCCGCCACATCTCGACAAAGAACTTCATGGCTTCGGCCTGTACGACCTGCGACGCGAAGATAAAATCGTCCAACTCCTCGGGCACTGATCCGAAAAGCAACGTCACCTGATTCAGCATCAGATTGTTCCGGTCATTGGTCTGTCCCCACACTTCGAAACGTCGGGTCGACTTGGTCAGCCATTCGTCGTTCCACTGACGCCCTTCGCTCCACGGGTATACTGCATCCGGGGTCATCATCCGCTCCAACGAGCTTCGGTTCGGACATCCGTGATATCCGATCTCACTGACAAAGGTACAGGTCGCAGCCGTGTAGAACGGATCCTTGTAGTAACCGCGCGGCCCCCACAGATGGTTCTCGGGCAGATACTGATCGGCACTCCCGTGCTCCCAAACCGCCTGACTGTAATAGGGCGAACTGGGCAGATAGGGCCGTGTCGGATCGAACTCATACAACACGGAAGGGATCACCTGCCGTGTCACCACATCCCGATTGGGGTTGATATTGAACGGAGCTAACGACCAGCGCAATGCCGCATCGTCCTCGTTGTTCCCGGCCCAAAGCACTAACGAGGGATGGCTGCGAAGTTTCACCACAACCGACGTTACCTCCTCCTCTATGGCCCGGGTAAACTCCTCCCGTTGGGGATAAAAGGTACACCCCATCGTAAAATCTTGCCACACCATAATTCCGTTCTCGTCGCACAGGTCGAAAAAGTGATGATCCTCATACACGTTGCCGCCCCAACAACGGACCATATTGCAATTCGCATCGACCACCAAGCGCATCGCATCGTCGACCAACGAGGCATCACGGCTGTGCAGTGCATCGAGCGGCACCCAATTCGTTCCACGCACGAAGATTCTCTCCCCATTGACGATAAAACAGAACTTTCCGGGCTCCTCCTCCAAATGGATATCCGACAGCTCGAGTTTGACCGTCCGGATGCCGATTCGCTTGGTATCCGTATCGAGCAGCGAGCCGTCGGCATCCAACAGTTGTGCCGTGGCTTCATACAACGCCGGATCGCCATACCCCCGCGGCCACCAGAGCGCCACGCTGTCCAATGCGATGATATGCCGGCCCGCATGTGCGGAAAGCAGCTGTTCGCCCCGATAGACCTCCTTGCCGTCGCGGCTCATCGTAAAGACAATCTTCGCCTTATCCAGCTTTTCAAACGGCAACCGGGTCTGGAAATCAACGAACACCCGAGCCCGATTGTGATCGGTATCCACTTCGGCCGTCATCCAATGCACATCGACGATACGTGCCGGATTCACCGTCCGCAGCTCCACGCTGCGCCACAGACCGGCACTGACCAAACGGGGCATGATGTCCCATCCGTACATGTGGGGCGCCTTGCGCACGAATACCGACTCCTCCGACGGGAAATTACCGATACTGAATGTCCCCAACAGATGATTCTGCCCCTCCAGAACCGCCGAACGAAGGATGACCTGCAACGTATTCTCTTCCGTCTCGTTCAAAAAATCCGTCACATCGAACCTACGCTCGATCAACATATTTGCCGAAGAGCCGACATGTTTTCCGTTCACCCAGATCTCGGCAATGCAGTCGATTCCCCCGAAAAAGAGCTCGGCTCGCTGTCCGGCTTCGAGCTTCGGAGAAGGGAAGGTCCGGCTGTAACACCATTGATACCCTTCGAAGCGGCGCAATCCGTTTACGTTGCTGCCGATCATCGGATCGGGAATCACACCTGCCGCAAAGAGGTCAAGTTCCACGTTACCCGGTACCTGCGCAGGCACCTGCTCCATGCAATCCTGTACCCGTTCGAAATCGGCCGGATCGACAACCGCCGGATCGGGCTGAGGCCAGTAGGAAAGCTTCCATGTCCCATTCAGGGAAATCGTCTCTCCATGTGCCTCGGAACCGCTTACCGCCCATAAAGCGAACAGCCACAAAAGAAAACCGACGCTCCTTTTCATCGTTCGATAGTTATTCGTTATTTAAATATTCAGACCCCCGCAGATATTTCGTTAATCTTGTCGGAACCGAAGTTCGTGCGCACCGGCACCTAACTGCTGCTCCTTACCGCATGCAATCACGGTTGCCGTCGTATTGTCCGGAATCTCCACCTTCAGCATCACACGGTTACCCTCACGACTCCATTCGGAACGGATCATTCCCTGTACCGAACGATACTCGCCTTTCACCCAGTCGAGCCCCTCGACAAAATGGGGTGTGATAAGAATATGACGGAATCCGGGCTGCGCCTCGTCATAATTGATTCCCGCCAGCACGTTATACATCCACGCACTGATGTCTCCCAAGAAGACGTGATTGATCGATGCATCGCGGAATTCGGGCGAAAGCACCCAAGTCTCGCCCAACGTCGTAAAGCCTTGTGTGATCCACCAACCCCACGAGGGCGCATCCTCCTGCGTCGCCATTTTGTACACGGCATCGACATAACCGTACTTGGTCAGCATACGCGGCACGAATTTGCTGCCCAACATGCCGAAATCGAGATGATAGTCGCTCTGTTGAACCGATTTATAGAGGTTGTCGGCCACCTTCTGTTCATCGCCTTCGGGAACAATTCCCAGTGCAAGCGCCGTAGCCAGTGCAGCCTGCGAACCGTTGGCATAAAGAGCAGAATCAGCACGGTAATACTTTTCATTGATCTTGTTGCGCAACTTCTCGGCCTTTTGGCGATAAGGTGCCGCATCCCGACCGGTCAACTCCGCAAAACGGGCCATCAGCACATAGTCCAAATAGTAGAAACACGGAGAGGTGAACTGCGTCGGAGTCTGCGTCTTATAGGGTACCCAATCGCCGATGCCGTAGGTCACCAATCCATCCTGATCCTCACGAGCACCCAGAAAGGCCAGATATTTTTCACAAACCGGGAAGATCCGTTCGATCGCCCGGGTATCGCCGTAATAGTTGTAAAGCGCATTCGGAATAATAAACATCGCCGCATCCCAAACCGGACCGATCCAATCGCTGTACCCCCAACCCGAACTCGGAATGATTCCCGCAATCTGTCCGTTCTCCAACTGGTTGTCTTCGATATCAGCCAGCCACTTTTCGTAGAAACGGATTCCGTCGAAGTTGAGCAACCCCAGATCGACCGACACATGGGCGTCAGCCGTCCAACCGTTCTTTTCGCGTTGCGGGCAGTCGGTCGGAATACTCATCAGGTTCGACAGATAGGAGCGGTTGGTTGCCGCCCATATCTTGTTCAACAGTTCGTTCGAACAACTGAACTTACCGACCGGTTCGACAGCCGTATGCATGCAGAGTGCTGTCAGGTTCTCCTTACCGAGTTTCACCGGGCGATCGGTACGCACCTCAACATATTGGAACCCATGATAATTGAAATCGGGGGTAAACGTCTCGGGCTCTCCGCCCCGGAGGGTATAGACATCGGTCTGGAACTCATGGCCGGGTTTCGGGAAGAAATAGATATCGATATTACCGGGTTCGAGGCGTCCGGACTCCTTGAGCAGCTCTCCGTACTGCATCGAAACGACCGTCCCGCGTTCGCCCTGTATGTTCAACCGGGCTACACCCGCCATGTTTTCACCAAAGTCGAACACATGTACCGTATCGCCGAACGAACAGACATCGACCGCTGCGATTTCACGTGAACCGATTCCGGGCATAACCTGAGCCACGAGTTTCGGCGAGGGGGCTTCGGTCTCCACTGCCGGATTCCAGCTCCGGTCATCGAACCCGGGTTTGTCCCATCCCGGAAACTCCAACCGTGCATCGTACGTATCGCCGCTGTAAATATTGTTCTGTACGTATGGACCGGTATTGCACTTCCAACTACCGTCCGAAACGATCACCTGTTTCGACCCGTCGGCGGCCACGATGTGCAGTTCGCAGATCATTCGCGCCCGGTTGCGCCACCGTGCCTTCTCGAAATCCCACGTCGCCACGCGCGGATCCTCGTTATAAAACCCGTTCCCAAGGACTGCCGCCAAAACGTTCTCCTCTCCGGCCACGAGCAGATCCGTCACATCATAGGTGCAATAGAGATTCCGCTTGTCGTAGTGGGTGTAACCCGGTTCGAGCCGATTCTGCGTTACGGGCTTTCCGTTCAGCGTCAGCTTACCGTACGCTGCTGCACTCACATACAACCGGGCATAATCGATATCCGCCCCAGCCACAAACGATTTCCGCAACATCGGCGCCGGAGCGAACTGTTTGTCGTGCTTGTCTGTAATCCAACGGCCAGTCCAATCCGAAGCCTCTCCAAACGCCGTTTCGAAACTATCTATCGGCGATACGACAATACGGCCATCTTCGTCCCATGCCGTTGTTCGCCAATAATATCGGGTAAACGGTTTTAAAGAGACATCCGGTGTACACGCCGCAAAGCTGTTTTCCGATTCCATCTCCGGAGAGTTCCACACATCTCCTTCGGCCAGAGAGTCAGCCAGCAATGCTGCCGACGAAGCGATCCGCACCCGACAACGGGCCTGTTCAAACGCATCGTCACCCGTATATTTCCACGTGAATCGGGGTTGCGTATTGGCATCTAATCCGATCGGCGACACGCTATACTCGCAACGCATATTCGTAATCGCAGGACTACCCGCCTCTTGACACGACATCAACATAAATACAGAGCATACGGACATCGACATGCCGACAGTCCGCTTCCAAACGGTAGATTTCTTCATTATTTAGATACAGTTTAAGGTTTAAATCTCTAATCTAAAAACATATCCTTTATAAAGCACTGAAAACAAAATTCATCTCTTAAAAATGCAGATAAAAATACCAACTTTCCCGCTAATTTGCAAATCATTACTGCTTTCTGTCGCTCCCTTCTTGCGAATCGTGCCCTCCGATTAGGATCGAGTCCTCACTGCAAAAACGCTTCTACACGGTTTGGATAATTGACAAAGTTTTCCTTTCTTTGTCTGTAGTTATTTATTCGGAAGTTGCGTTCGAATAAAACTTGGAAATCATATAAACTTGAATAATTATGTCATTTTCGTTCAAAAATGTATGGGAATATGGGCGGATCCGTCCTTTCCTGACCAAAACCAGAGTCGCTTGCAGCGTCATGCTGGCCACGACGGCTCTCCTTTTCGCTTGTAGCGAAGATCCGGAAACCGATCCCGAAGGAGGAGATCCCACTCCACCCGACAGCGAGCAAACCGACTCTACCGAGACCAACCCCGTGACTCCAATCGAGTACATGACCTTCAACTCCACCTCGGCTCATGATCTCGAAATTACTCTTCAAACCGACAGCTCATACAAAATATCGACTACCGGAGAAGATCCTTACGTCTGCACAACTCCGTTGAAGAAGAGTAATCCGGAAGACTCTGTTGTTCTCACTTTTGAATACAAATCTTTCTCTACTATCGAAAACTTCCAGATCTTTTTCGCCGACCCCATATCCGAAGACCGTTCGATCAAGATCGATAAAATCGAATCGGCCCGGTCTCAATGGAAAACTTTCTCGATCAATCTGAAAGACCAAATCGATCAGTTCTCATGGGGCAAAGCGGGCGACTACTTACGGCTGGACTTCGGCCAAAAGTCTGGCGTAACGATCCAGATCCAAAAGATGTACCTCAGGGCAATGAACGATGAAGAAAAAGAGGAGCAAGAGAGTGAGCAGGATAAGGCCCAATATGAAGCCGAACTCAATACAAACCTTCAGAAATATCTTCAAGCCAGCTATCGCTCTGAAATTACAAGTGTAGAGGTTAAACCGTTCCTGATCGACATCAAAGGAAATTGTGCCGGAGATGGAGAATTTTACCTGTGTGAGGTTCCACCCTACCTTGACGTAACACAAATCAAAGAGTTCGAATACAAAACTCCGATTACCAGCTCCTCCTTCTCGTTGAGTCTGAGCCGGACGGCCGAACGAGATGGTATCGAATATGACCGTGCCCTCTCCAAATGGGTGATCGTTAAAACCACCGACGGTAAAGACGCTATCGATTCTCATGCCCATTATGCCGATGATATTCAAGCATCGCAATCAATGTCTCCCATGCAGCTTACGACGAAAAAAGGGTTGGGAGGATTCCATCTTAATGCCGTTGAAAGCGACCTCGACGATCTGGGAATCGGCAGCGTAACGGTCAATGTGCCTATTACGGCCTACATGTTTACCTCGGATAGAGGCAACTGCATTTCTCATACCTACGGAGGCATAACTTACTATTTCGACCGGGGCGGTATCGAAAATTTGGACGCTACCTTCCGCGCCACGACCAAACGGAATATCGTCGTTTCGGCTATCCTTTTGATCCAACCAGCGGCCAGTTGCCCCGATCCCGAAATCGGCAGATTGCTCCAACACCCCGACTACACCTCGCAAGGTATCTATACCATGCCCAACATGACCAATCCCGAGAGCGTTAATTGCTATGCCGCAGCACTCGACTTCCTTGCCAGCAGATACTGCCGTACCGACAATCAATACGGAAGGATCAATTATTGGATCATGCACAACGAAGTCGATATGGGACTCGATTGGACCAATATGGGTGCAAAATCCATTTGGCTCTATACAGACACTTATATGAAATCAATGAGAATGTGCTACAATATTGCACGGCAATATGATCCAAATGCCGAAGTCCTTGGATCATTTACTCACCATTGGGCACAATCTTCAGGAGCCAATCATCCTTCGAAAGATATGCTTGAAATGATCGTAAAATACAGTAAACTCGAAGGCGATTTTAAATGGGGTGTGGCCCACCACCCTTATCCAGATGATTTGAGTGAACCGAAAACATGGTTGGATAAAAATGCAACATTCTCAATGAGTTCTCCCAAAGTCACTTTCAAAAATCTTGAAGTGATCAATAAATGGATTTTGGAGAGCGAAAACCTCTATATGGGAACCACAAAACGGACGCTCTGGCTCTCGGAAAACGGAACCAACTCTCCGACATACAGCGAAGAAGACCTCAACGAACAAGCAGCCGGATTTGCCTACGCATGGAAAAAGATCAAAGCGCTCGACGGTATAGACGGTATCCAATGGCACAACTGGATCGACAACCGAAGCGAATACGGCCTGAGAATTGGATTACGTCGATATCCCGATGACGAAGAAGATCCACTGGGCAAGAAACATGTATGGTATGCTTACCAAGCAGCCGGAACAGATCAGGAAGATACGGTATTCGAACCATATCTTGCCATCATCGGTATCAGCGATTGGGATATCGTCCAAGATTTCATCAGCGAATAGATTCGGCCTCATATAATCATCCAAACAAAAGACGGGAAAAACAGTTTTCCCGTCTTTTGTTTTTGCAACCGTCGAAACCGGCCGCAGATTTGCATATCTTTACAGCGTGCTATTCAACAGAACACCATGAACATCAAGCAAAAAAAAATTATCCGCATATCGGCAATCTGCCTATTGGTCATTCTGTTCGTGTTGGCGGGTGCCGAGATCTGGATCACTCGGAAAATCGAGGCCGCGATCGAACATACCATTCGGGAACAGGGAGGAGTTCCGGGAAGTGGTGAAGCGGACGATGGGCTT